>JACXTT010002413.1_pt1 | contig 29717 bp, 24 predicted proteins | sample 9270951 | NCBI WGS metagenome assembly JACXTT01 (sample SAMN15532306, study PRJNA645909) | rock metagenome | isolation source: weathered quartz diorite | place: Puerto Rico | collected 2017-06-21 | reverse complement strand
GAGGTTGGGCGTGTGTATGGCTGAGGATGGTTGCTCGGCGGGCCGTTTCGACCAAAGTGTGAGAGGGGCGGCCGGGAACTGCCTCGTGATTGTGCGACTGGTCGTTGGGCTTCCATGTGACGAGGTAAACGCCTCTGATGCGGAACAGCCAAGTTTTTTCCCAGCTCATGAAACCGTGAGGGACCAGCTCGCCCGGGAGGTTAGACTCCCTGGGCGCGAGGAACTGAGACTCGCCCAGCGTCACCATGTTTCGAAGCGCCCAGGGAGAAAGAATCATCAAGCAGCCGAGGGCCATGGTGAGGCAAACCCGGAACCCGCGCCGGTAATTTCCGCGCAGGAAAAATAATCCGCTAAGGACGACGGCGGCAGCAACGAGCAGGATCGGCGTTTCGGGGCGAAACAGCGTTCCCGCGCCAACGATCAATCCCGCTCCCAATGCGGTATATTCGACACTCTTGCTAAGGGGGAGGTGAGTACCCTTCAAGAGAAATTCCGGGTTTTGCACTCGCCTGAATGCAACCACAAGAACACGACAAGCCAGCGCCGTCCAGAAAATGGCGAAAATCTCCGTGAGCGGAACGGCAGTGTAATTGGCGGTGAAGGGAGACAGGCAAGCAAGCCAGAGCGCGGCGATAAATACGCGTTTGGTGTTCCCACGGGTGGCGATACCAGATATCAATAGGGCGGCGAGACCAGCTACGACGAGGCACGTGATGAGATCGAGGCCTGTTTGCGCGAGCATTACCCAGAGGCGCGCGGATTCGCCGGTGCCGCCGGTGAGTGCGTAGATGATGGCGAGAAAAGCAGGGTAACCCGGAACGCGAATGTCCACCGGAGTGATCTTGCCCGCGACATCCATGGCGTATGTGCCGTGCTTGAGCCAGTTGGTGGCGATTTGTTCGTAGAGAGCAGTGTCACCGGAGGTCGAGGGGAACCTCAAAACGAAAAAGAGCCGCAAGCAAAGGCCCGCAGCAAGAGCGACAATAGGGCTGGAGAAAATTCGCCTCATCAATGCATCGCATCTTACAATAGGGTAGACGGAAACGAGCCGACGCACTAAGCCTGGAGCAAGAGTTTTCGCGGGCGGGGGAGACACTGCCAGGCCCTGGAGAGGCGTGAGCAGTCAAGTAAAATGAAGCCGGAAGCGGTCTGTTCCGGTGCGATCGCCAGCCATCATTTCACGCGCGAGCGCGAGCGATAGACAATATCCCTGACGTACTGCCAGGTAAAAAGGCCAAATGAAGGAACGCGGACCCATATTTTACGACGCGGAGCGTGTGCGCTGGCGGCGCACGCGGCGCGTCATGGAAATTTCCGGAGCGCTGCTGACGCTGCTGCTGGCTTATTTTTTTGTGACCATCGCGGCGAGCGTGGAATTGCCGGTGGGGCTGTTGCCGGACATAAAGCCCGGATACCACGCACTCAGAATCAAGAAAAACGCCAAGGTAGTGCCAGTACGCGAGGGGCGCCATCGCCGCGTGGCAAATCTGGGAAAAGTGCCGGCCAGCTATGATCCGCTGCGCGCGGCGTTTTACGTAAGCTGGGATGCGAACAGCCTGGCATCGCTGAAAAAACATTACAAGAGCATTGACCTGCTCATGCCGGAGGAGTTGCATACGGTCACGACAGACGGTGCATTGACAATCGTTGATTATGAGCGGTACCAGACCGTGCAGGCTACGCCAATGGAAGCCATTGCGTTGCTGAAAGACGACAAGCTGCACCAGTGGATGAAGTCCGCGAACATAGAGCTGCCCATGATGTCGCAACTCAACAATTATGACGGCGCAGTGTGGCGCGTGAAGGAACTGGTTGGGATGCTTCGCAGCCCGGAAGCACGAAGAACCCTGATCCAGAATACGGTCGGGTATGCGGTCCAAGCGCACGAGGCCGGGATCGTGGTCGACATCGAAGAAGTTCCAGACTCAAGCCAACCGCGTTTTCGGGAATTTATCGGGGAGCTTGCGCAGGCCCTGCACGCGGTGGGACTGAAGATGATGGTGGCCCTGCCTGCGCGAGATGATGCCTACGACTACGAATATTTCGGGAAGCAGTGCGACGCCATCGTGCTGATGAATTATGACCAGCACTGGCTGACGTCCCCTCCGGGGCCGATCGCGGCGCAGGATTGGTTTGTCGAAAACCTGCGGCAGGTGCTGGAAGTGGTGCCGGCGCAAAAGATCGTGGTGGGCATCGCCAACTATGCCTACGACTGGTCGGAGGCCCCGAAGAAAGCGGCCGAACAGGCCGAAGAGTTCAGCGTGCAATCGGCATTGCTGCACGCGTACGAATCGGAAACGCAAGTCGAGTTTGATGCGGCGTCGTTGAATCCGCACTATTCGTACTCGGATGAGCACGATCACGTGCACCAGGTCTGGATGCTGGACGCGGTCACCGCCTATAACGAACTGCGCGCGAGCGACCGGCTGGGTGTACAAGGGACCGCGCTATGGCGGCTTGGTTCATCCGATGCGTCGCTCTGGCCGATCTGGGATGCGATGCGGCCGGATGATGCGACGCGGCAGAAAATCGTCGACATAGCTCCCGGACCAGATCTAATCCTCGAAGGCGAGGGCGACATCTGGCGCATCGCAGACACACCGAAGAGCGGGCTTCGACACTTTACGTATGACGCCGCGAGCGATCTGTTTACCGGCGAGACGTATGAGGCCTACCCGTTGTCCTACGACATCGAACAGCTCGGGGCGGCCAAAGGGAAAATCGCGCTTTCATTCGACGATGGCCCTGATCCGACCTGGACCCCGAAGATACTGGACATATTGCGAGAGAAGAAAGTAAGCGGAACATTTTTCGTGATTGGTGACTCGGCGAATCGCTACCCGAACATAGTGAAACGCGAGTTCGCCGAGGGTCATGAGATCGGCAACCATACCTTCACGCATCCAGCCTTTGAGAACATCTCCCGCTCAGAGATCAAGTGGCAGCTCAACCTGACCGAGCGGCTTCTCGAAAGCACGCTAGGCGTGAAATCGATCCTCTTCCGGCCACCGTACGGCATTGACCACCAGCCCGAATATGCCGAAGAGGTCGCGCAGCTCCCGATCGCGCAGGAGATGGGTTACTTGATTGTGGGGCAGAGGATCGACCCGAACGACTGGCGGCAAGTCGGAGGGAAGCAGGTACCCGCGGAACAGATTGTTGAAAACGTTTTGCGGCAGGCTGACAAAGGAAACATCGTGCTGTTCCACGATGGCGGCGGAGATCGAAGCCAGACGGTCGCGGCCCTGCCGCAAATCATCGACGCACTAAGAGAAAAAGGATACCAACTGGTCCCCGTTCCAGAGCTGATCGGGAAGACGCGCGCGGAAGTAATGCTGCCGCTCTCCGCGGAGGAAAAACTTGAGGCGCGCGCGGACGGATTTATTTTCTCCATCGTGCAGTGGTTCCGATTCGGAATTGCCACCGTTTTTATAGCTGGGATCGTGCTTGTGAGCGGACGCGCTTTGATCATCGGGTTGCTGGCGCTCATCGAGAAACTCCGGCCGGATCATGCGGTGCTATCCGATCCGCCCCCGAGCGTTACGGTGCTGATTCCGGCGCATAACGAAGAGAGTGTAATCAAGCAAACTGTCTCGTCCGCGCTGGCTTCGGATCTGCCGGACCTGAAGGTTATCGTCGTCAATGATGGCTCGACCGACCGGACGCGCGAATTGCTGGATAAACATTTCGGGCAGGATCCGCGGGTGCGCATTATTCACCAGGTGAATCGCGGAAAGGCCGCGGCGCTTCATCTGGCGACGTCACTGGCGAACACGGAAATTGTGGTCACCATTGACGCAGACACGGAAATCGAGCCGGATGCCATCCGCAAACTGCTGCGTCATTTCTCCGACCCCAAGACAGGGGCTGTCGCGGGAAACGTAAAAGTGGGCAACCGCTCGCGGTGGCTCACGCGCTGGCAGGCGCTCGAATATATCACCAGCCAAAATATGGAGAAGCGCGCCTTCGATCTGCTGAATTGCATCACGGTGGTGCCGGGAGCTTTGGGCGCGTGGAGAAAGAAAGCCATCGATGCAGTAGGAGGAATTACCGCGGACACAGTCGCCGAGGATGCTGATTTGACAATCGCCATCCGGCGGATGGGATGGCGGGTTACTTATGAGGAAGAAGCGATTGCTTGGACGGAGGCGCCGGAAACTCCGGGCATGCTGATTCGGCAGCGCTTCCGCTGGACTTTCGGAACATTGCAATCATTCTGGAAACATAGCGGGACTTTGTTCCGCCCAAAGTACGGCACGCTTGGATTTATCGCTCTTCCGAACATTTTTGTGTTTCAGTTGGCCTTGCCGCTCATTTCGCCGGTGATCGACCTGTTGTTCCTGGGCTCGGTGGTGGCGTGGGCCGTCGACAAGTACCAGATTCTGCGTATGCCTTTTCTCTCAGCCACGGCCACCACGGATCTGGAGCGCTCGGTCTTGTTCTTCCTGGGATTCCTGTTGATTGATGTACTTACGTGCGTAGTCGCATTTGCTCTGGAGAAGAAAGAGGATTGGTGGCTCCTGGTTCCCGTTCTGCTGCAGCGCTTCTACTATCGCCAGCTAATGTATGTGGTACTCTTCCGCTCAGTTAAGGAGGCGGTGAGCGGCCGGCCGGTAGGCTGGCGCGGCGTAGAACCGGAGGTTCCGCGGACGGTGGTTCCCGCCTGAAGCGTCCAGGATTGCTCACGCGTGCTGGGGTGTGACGTCTGAGTCCTTGGAGGTCCTCTCCTTTGTCGTTCCTCGCTACACGGCGAAAGTTTCTGAAGTCCTCAACCCTCGGCACTTCAGGTCTGATCCTCGCGTTTTACCTTCCCAGCCAATCCGCGCATTCTCGTAGCGGGGCTATGACTGCCGGGCAACCGTTCGCACCGAACGCCTGGTTGGAGATCGCTCCGGACGGAGCGGTGAAAATCTGGTGCGGCAAGTCGGAGATGGGGCAAGGAGTCCGCACCGCGCTTCCGATGATCGTCGCCGAGGAGTTGTCGTGCGACTGGAAGTCGGTGCAGGTGATCCAGGCGGACCTTGATTCGAAATATGGCGAACAACTGACGGGCGGAAGCTTGAGTGTGCGCACTTCGTATTCGAATTTGCGCAAAGCGGGCGCGGCGGCACGCGAAGTTCTCCTCTCCGCGGCGGCAGGGATGTGGGGTATCGATCGAAGCGAGTGCCGGGTCGAAAATGGACGGATCCTGGGTGCCAAACCCAAGAGCGAACTTACGTTTGCGGAAGTTGTCGGTAGCGCGGCTGGGCTTCCCGCGCCCGCGGATCCGCCGTTGAAATTGCCGGCAGATTTTCGTGTTGTGGGACATCCAACTCCGCGCACCGATACGCCATTGAAAATTACAGGGGCGGCGCAATTCGGGATCGACGTGCGTGTCCCCGGGATGCTGGTAGCATCGGTGGAACGGTGTCCGGTGTACGGAGGCACGGTACGGCGATCTAACGCAGAAAAAGTAAGAAGCCTGCCGGGAGTGCGCGGCGTCGTGGAACTCAAGCCAGTGCACCTCACGCATCAGTTCGGGGACAAATCCGGCCCCGGCAGCCGGAACTACACCAATGCCGGGGTTGCTGTGGTTGCGGAGTCCACTTGGGAGGCGATGCAGGCGCGCAAAGCACTTCAGGTGGAGTGGGACGAAGGCGCGTTCGCGCGCGAGAGTAGCGCGGCTCTTCGCGAACAATTCAAGAAACTCGCGGCGGCGCCGGCATCGGTGCTGCGGAATGACGGCGATTTCGACAAGGCCTACGAAGCGTCCGCACAAACCATCGAGGCGACTTACGAAGCGCCCTTTCTCGCGCACGCAACCATGGAGCCCATGAATTGCACGGCGCACGTGCACAATGGAGAGTGCGAATTGTGGGCGCCCACACAGATTCCGGGTGCCGCCGCGGAATCCGTTGCACAAGCGCTGGGGATCCCGCGGGATCACGTGAAAGTGCACCTGACTTTTCTCGGCGGTGGTTTCGGGCGCAGACTAATTCAAGATTATGCGGTGGAGGCCGCGCTGATTTCGCGCGATGCTGGCGCCCCAGTGCAAGTGGTCTGGACGCGCGAGGACGATATCCAGCACGATTTCTACCGCCCCGCGGCGTATCACGTTTTCAAAGCGGGTTTGGACGCGGCAGGGAAGCCAGTGGCGTGGCTGCACCGGGCGGTATCACCCTCGATCGCCGTTTTTTACAGTGGCACGGGCATTTCGCCGGGCGCGGCAGCGGAAGTAAACGCTCCCGATTTTCCGGCCTATGGCGTGCCGAATTTCCGGCTGGAATTTGCGCGAGCGGAATCCGGCATGCCGCTCGGATACTGGCGTTCAGTAGAAAATTCCGGGAATCAATTTGCCATCTCGAGCTTCCTGGATGAGGTGGCAGGGGCGGCGGGTCATGACCCGGTGGAGTTTCTGCTCGGCGTGCTCGGGCCGCCGCGAAAAATCGATTTGGGCGGCGACAATGGCGTAATTGATGTGGAGCGTCGGCGGCGAGTGATCCAGGTTGCGGCGGAGAAAGCGAATTGGGGAAAGACGCTGCCGGCGGGCACGGGCCGCGGCATCGCCGCACATTTTGGATATGGCAGCCACGTGGCTCAAGTTGCGGAAGTTTCCTACGAGGCTGCAAAGGGCTTGCGAGTGCACCGCGTGGTTTGCGCGATCCATTGCGGGCTGGCCATCAATCCCAGCGGAGTGAAGGCGCAAATGGAGAGCGCCATCAACTTTGGATTGGCAGCCACATTGAAGAGCGCGATCACCTTTGATCGGGGCCGCGTGCAGCAGAGCAATTTTCACGACTATGAAGTCCTGCGAATGAACGATGCCCCGCCCGATGTTGAAGTCCACATCGTACCCGGCACCGACCCGCCGGGAGGTTGCGGGGAACCTGGTGTGCCGCCGATCGCTCCCGCGGTGGGGAATGCAATATACGCTGCGACGGGGAAGCGCGTGCGCAGGTTGCCTATCCGCGCACAGGACTTGCGCAATGCCTGAACGAATTTCCGCCGATTTTCATCTAGGATTTCTGTTCAGGAGGGAATTTGTTGTACGATAGCGGTCTGCTCGAGGAGGGTTTTATGGCCATCAGCTTCACTCTAAACGGAAAAGCACAAACAGTGGACGTCAGCCCGGACATGCCGCTCCTGTGGGTGCTGCGCGACACGTTGAACATGACAGGGACAAAATTTGGCTGCGGCATGGCGCTGTGCGGCGCGTGTACCGTGCACATCAATGGCGAAGCTACGCGCTCCTGCATCACCCAGATCGCCAGCGTGGCCGGCAAGAATGTGACGACCATCGAGGGGCTGTCCGCGGATGGCAGCCATCCCGTGCAGCGGGCCTGGATGGAAGAAGATGTGCCGCAATGCGGGTACTGCCAGTCCGGACAGATCATGTCCGCCGTGGCGCTGCTCGCCAAAAAAGCCAATCCCACGGACGCCGACATCGACGATGCCATGAGCGGAAACATATGCCGCTGCGGCACGTACCAGCGCATACGCAAGGCCATCCATACGGCTGCGGCGCTGCAATCCGGCAAAGCAAAATCCGCTGACTGAACGCTCGCCCATATTTCACAAACCCGAGGTGTATTATGACGACAGATTCCGTTGTGAACCGTCGTGAGTTTCTGAAGAAAAGTGCGGCGAGCGGGGCGGCGCTGGTTATTGGGTTCTATCTTCCTTCCCACGCGCTGGCCGACCAGGCCGGAGAGCAAGAGAAGAAACCCGCGAATCCATTAAACGCTTGGGTGCGCATTACTCCGAACAATCGAGTCACCTTGATTCTTGGAAAATCGGAGATGGGCCAGGGCGTCATGACGGCGCTGCCGATGATCCTTGCCGAAGAGCTTTCGGTTGACTGGAAAAAGGTAAAGGTTGAGCAGGCCCCTACCGATCCGAAAATTTATGACCACGGCACGGGAGGCAGCGGCAGTGTGAGCGGCTCGTGGCTGCCGTTGCGTCGCGCCGGAGCGGCAGCGCGGGAGATGCTGATCAGCGCGGCCGCGGCGCACTGGAACGTCAACCGCGATACGTGCAAGGCGCAGGATGGCGGGGTCCTTCATGGCGCGCGGAAGGACTTTTTAAACTACGGCGAGCTGGTGGAAGCCGCAGTGAAACTTCCCATACCTGATTTCAAGACTGTCCCGCTCAAGAATTCCGACGACTTCACCCTGATTGGACATGACACGCACCGCATTGAGGTGCGGGGAAAAATCAGCGGCGCAGCGAAGTTTGGAATTGATTCGCGGGTGCCGGGGATGCTCTATGCGGTTATCGCGCGCTGTCCGGTGTTTGGTGGGAAGCCCGCAAAATTTGACGTGGTGAAGGCGAAAGCCGTTCCTGGCGTTCGGGACGTCCTGGCCATCGATGCGGTCGGTGCCGGTGCATTTACAGCCGGAGGTGTGGCTGTGCTTGCGGATACTTCCTGGGCCGCCATGCAGGGACGCAAGGCCCTCGGAATTACGTGGGACGAAGGAGCGAACGCGGGAGAGTCTTCCGATTCGCTGCACAAGCAATTTTTGGAGAACGCTTCCAAACCAGGGAAGAAGGTGCGAAACGAGGGCGACGTGGAAGCGGCGCTGAATTCCGCCGTGAAGAGGGTCGAGGCGAGTTACGAATTTCCGTTCGCGGCGCACGCCTGCATGGAGCCGCTAAACTGCACCGTGCACATCAGGCCGGATGGAGCCGAAGCGTGGGTGCCGACGCAAGGGCCGCAGTGGGCGCAGGACATCATCGCCGGAGTATCGAAACTCCCGCACGAGTCTGTCATCGTCCACACCACGTTGATGGGCGGGGGATTCGGTCGGCGGTACCAGGGAGATTTTGTCATGGAGGCGGCGCAGATCGCCAAGGTCGTCGGAAAGCCGGTCATGGTGCTATGGACCCGTGAAGACGACATGCAGCACGATTTTTACCGGCCGGCTTCCTATCACAAGATGTGGGGCGCGGTGGACGCACAGGGAAATATCTCGGCTTGGAAGCATTTTCAAAGTTCCACTTCGATTGCCGCGATGTGGCGGCCCAACGGCAAGGAAAAGCCGGAGCAGGGGGAATTCGGGACGGCGGCATTCATTCCCTACATTACGCCGAATTATCGCGTCGAATATACGCTGGCAGATTCCGGAGTACCGCGCGCGTGGTGGCGATCGGTGGAACATTCGACGAGCGGCTTCGTCGTGGAATGTTTCGTGGACGAATTGGCAGCGGCCGCGGGTAAAGATCCGCTTGAATTTCGCTTGCGCCTTATTGGGGATGACCGGAAGATTCCGGATTTCACGTCTGCGGAAGACAAACCGCTCGATACTGCTCGACTGAAGGGTGTATTGAAGCTCGCGGCGGAAAAGGCTGGCTGGGGGAAGCCGCTGGCAAAGGGCATGGGCCGGGGAATCGCGGGCTACTATTCTTTCGAAACGTATACCGCGGCAGTGGCCGAAGCAAGCGTGCAAAATGGCGAAGTGCGCGTGCACCGGCTCGTGTATGCGGTGGACTGCGGCCGGCCGGTGAATCCAGATGGGGTTCGTGCGCAGGTGGAGAGCGCGGCGATCTACGGGCTGTCTGCGGCGCTAAAGAGCGCTATCACGATTGATCGCGGGCGGGTCGAGCAGGCAAACTTCAACGATTACGAGATGCCGCACATTCATGAAACGCCGAAGACCGAAGTGCATGTGGTGATGAGCAAGGAAGAGCCCACGGGAATCGGGGAGCCCGGGCTTCCCGTCGTGGCGCCGGCGGTGTGCAACGCCCTCTTCGCCGCCACGGGCAAGCGCACACGCAGACTGCCGATTCGCGCGGAAGATTTTGCCTGAAGCAAAGAACAAACGGCGGCGCACGCTGCGTTGAGTCTGCTCCACCGCCGCGGCGGGTGTTCCTGCTTCACGCATCAGATGGAGGAGTCCATGTCATCTGTGGGAATACTGAACCGGCGCGAGTTCCTAAAGAAAGGCGCTTCGGGTGGCGCCGGCCTGGTAATTGGCTTCTACTGGCCGGGAAAATTTGAGGCGCTAGCGACTACAACGGTTGCAGGGCCGGTGGCCATCAACGCTTGGGTGCGCATCGCGACGGATGATAGCGTTACCTTGCTCATTGACAAGTCCGAGATGGGACAGGGAGTGATTACCTCGCTGGCGATGCTGCTGGCCGAAGAGCTGGAACTCGATTGGAAGAAGATCAAGTTTGAATTTGCTCCTGCCGCGCCACAATATTTCAATCCTATTTTCAAGCAACAGGGAACAGGTGGGAGCACAAGTGTTCGGGCATCGTGGGGGCCGTTGACCAAAGCAGGCGCTGCGGCGCGCGAAATGCTGATTGCTACAGCGGCAAAACGCTGGGGAGTGGATGCCGCGACCTGCCGCTCCGAGAACGGCAGCGTCCTGCACGCAGCGACAAAGCGGCGACTCAGTTATGGCGCCCTGGTGTTGGATGCGGCGGCGCTTCCCGTTCCCGAGAACCCGGCTCTCAAAGATCCCAAGGAATACAAGTTCGTCGGGAAACCCATGAAGCGCTTGGACACGCCTTTCAAAGTGACCGGCAGCGCTCCATTTGGAATCGACGTGCGCCTTCCGAATATGCTTCATGCGGCAGTGGCCAGGTGCCCGGTATTCGACGGGAAGGTAAAGAATTTCGACGACAAAAAAGCGCTGACTGTTCCTGGAGTGAAACGCGTGGTGCAAATTTCGACTGGCGTCGCGGTTGTTGCCACGAATACTTGGTCCGCAATGCAGGGCCGCCGGGCGCTGGGGATCAGTTGGGACGAAGGCCCAAACGCGGGGAACACAAGCGAGGCGATCCATAAGCTTTTTGTGGAACGAGCGGGGACGTCCGGCGCGGTCGCACGCAAGGATGGTGACGCCGAAGCCGCGCTCGCCCGGGCGGCTAAGAAAATAGAAGCCGTCTATGAGGTGCCATTTCTCGCGCATGCCACGATGGAGCCGATGAACTGTGCCGCCGATGTGCGCACCGACGGCTGTGACATTTATGCCCCCACGCAGTTTCAAACATTTTCTCAAATGACCGGAGCGAAGCTCACTGGGCTGAAACCGGAACAAGTGAACATCCATACTACCTACCTCGGCGGCGGCTTTGGCCGCCGCGCGGAGCAGGATTTCATTACCGATGCGGTTGAACTTTCGAAGGCTTTGGGTGCGCCGGTGCAGGTGACCTGGTCGCGCGAAGACGACATGCAGCATGACTTCTACCGGCCGGCTTCGTATACCAAGCTGACCGGGGGACTTGATGCGGACGGTTGGCCTGTAGCTTGGAAGGCCCGCATCGTCTGTCCGTCGATTTTCTCGCGCTTCCTTCCCGGTGCCGTGAAAGACGGGCTTGATGGCAGTTCGGTGGAAGGGCATGCGGACATCAAGTACGGAATTCCGAATTTTTTTGTCGACTATGTGCTTACAGAGACAGGCGTACCAGTGGGATTCTGGCGCTCGGTGGGAAATTCACAGAACGGATATATTTCCGAATGCTTCATAGACGAATTGGCCAAAGCTGGAGGAAAGGACCCATTCGAATTGCGCCGCAAGCTGCTGGCGAAGGCGCCGCGCCATCTGGGTGTTCTCGAACTGGCAGCGGCAAAAGCGGGATGGGGGACACCGCTGTCGGCGGGAAAGACAAGAGGAATTGCCGTTGTGGAATCGTTTGGAAGCTACGTGGCGCAGGTAGCGGAAGTAAGCGTAAACCGCGGAGCAGGAGAGGTTCGCGTGCATCGCGTGGTCTGCGCCGTGGATTGCGGGAAGTATGTGAACCCGGACACCATCGCCGCGCAAATGCAAGGCGCCATTACGTATGGTTTGACCGCCGCACTTAAGGGGGCCATCACCATTGATCGCGGCCGCGTGGAGCAGGCGAATTTTAACGATTACGACATGATTCGTATCAACGAGATGCCTCACGTTGAAGTGCACATCGTGCCGAGCAATGAGGCTCCCGGCGGAGTCGGCGAGCCCGGTACGCCGCCCATCGCTCCCGCAGTTTGCAACGCAATCCTTGCGGCAACCGGAAAACCCGTGCGGCGTCTGCCGATTCGCCCCGAGGATCTCACCTAGCTATGTATTTGCAGCTCGTTGCACAATAGCTTGTGCCCCTGACTGTTTTGACTCTTATCGCCGCCATTCCCCTGGCAATCTGGCTCTATATCTTTCTCGCTCGCGGGAATTTCTGGCGCGTCCAAGTTGATGCCATCGTGCCCAAGCCCCTCGATCGCTGGCCGAAAGTCGTCGCGATTGTCCCGGCGCGTGACGAAGCGGAGACCATCGCCGCCTCGATCGTCGCTCTGGCCCGGCAAGACTATCCCGGAATGTTTTCGATCGTCGTGGTTGATGATCACAGCGACGACGGCACCGCGGCTCTCGCGCGACAAGCAGCGGGTGAATCGGGCGGCGCACACGGCATTACGATTCTTCCCGCTGCTCCGCTCGCGCCAGGGTGGACCGGGAAAGTATGGGCATTGAACCAAGGGATTCACGCCGCATCAGAACAAGAACCCGACTTTTACTGGTTCACTGACGCAGATATTACCCACGCGCCGGACACATTGCGCCGCCTGGTGTTCCGCGCGGAACAAGAATCGCTCGATTTGACTTCGCTTATGGTCATGCTTCGGACGAAGACGGTTCCTGAACAGTTCCTTATTCCGGCTTTTCTGTTTTTCTTCTTGATGCTCTATCCCCCCCGGTGGATTGCGGACCCCAATAGACGAACGGCAGGCGCGGCTGGCGGCTGCATACTCGTTCGGCGTTCCGCACTTGAGCGCATCGGCGGGCTGGAGGCGATTTGCGGCGAGGTGATAGATGATTGTGAGTTGGCGCGAGCCGTGAAAAAGAGCGGCGGAAGAATCTGGATGGGCCTGACGCGCGCGAGCGTAAGTCTTCGCGGATTCGACAGTGTTGCGGAGATTTGCAACATGATCGCCCGAACCGCATTCACCGAGCTTCGCCATTCTTTCTTGCTACTCCTGGCCACACTCTTTGGCCTGTTTGTGACCTATGTGCTCGCGTGGATCCTCCTTCTGAATGTAAATGAACCCGCGTGGCTGCTGGCTGGCTTGGCCATTTCCCTGATGACGGCCGCCTATTCGGCTACCGTTCGGTTTTACGGTCTATCCCCTCTTTGGGCCGCGACGTTGCCGATCGCGGCCGTCTTCTACGGTTTTGCTACCTGCGTTTCTGCGGTGCGCTACTGGCTTGGCCATGGGGGACAGTGGAAGGGGCGCGCCCAGGCGCCAGGTTCGGCTTAACCGTCAAGCGACGGAACGAAAGGTTCTGGCCAACTTCATGGGATTCTGCTAATCTCTCGTTAGGTAAGGTACAGGGCCGTATCCCGAAATCAGGGGAACGGCACCGGAGGCCACCATGAGTGCAGTTTCCAACCCGGGTAACGGGAAGATCACCGTGCCCGATCTCCTGCACCGGAAGTTCTTGGCTGCGGGTTCCCTTGTTGACTCAAAGAAAATTACCTGCCTTACGGCGTACGACTATCCTACCGCGCGTCTTCTGGACGAAGCGGGTGTCGACGTAATCCTCGTCGGAGATTCGCTCGGGATGGTCGTGCTCGGATACGAGAGCACGCTGCCAGTGACGATTGAGGAGATGTTGCACCACACGAGGGCAGTTCGCCGGGGAGCGCGGCGCGCGCTGGTCGTTGCCGATATGCCGTTTGGGAGCTTCCACACCGACACTGCGGAATCTTTGCGCAACGCCGTGCGCTTCGTGAAGGAAGCTGGCGCGGAAGCCGTAAAGGTGGAGGGGGGCGAACGGCGACTGGAACTGATTGCCCGGCTCACAGAGGCGGAAATTCCGGTGATGGGCCACGTAGGCTTGACGCCGCAGTCGGTCAACGCGCTGGGCGGTTATCGTGTGCAGGGCAAGACCCCGGACGCCGCGGAGCAGTTGCTGCGCGACGCGCGGGCTGTCGAAGCCTCCGGGGCATTTGCAATAGTGCTGGAAGCTGTGCCGCGGGAATTGGCGGCCCAGATTACGCGCGAACTGCGCATCCCCACGATCGGCATTGGCGCGGGTCCCGACTGCGATGGCCAAATTCTGGTCATTCATGACCTGCTCGGCCTAACCTTTGACGGCCCCCCAAAATTTGCGCGGCAGTACGCCGATGTCGGCAAGATTATTTCCAAGGCGGTGACCGATTACTGCAAGGACGTGCGCGAGGGAAGCTTCCCTTCGGATGCCGAGTCCTATCACGCGCTCCCATCCCTGAAGGACCGCAAGAAAATTTATATCGAGAGCTAATTTTCTGCAGAGCGTTTAAGCCGAGGAGGAAAAACCATGTCTCCGGAAGAAATGCGCCAATTGTATGACTACAATGCCTGGGCGAATCACAGGTCCCTCGAGGCGGCATCCTCTCTAACGCCCGAGCAATTCACGCAGGCGCTCGGATCGAGCTTTAGTTCCGTGCGTGATACGCTCGCGCACATTTACGGCGCGGAATGGATCTGGATGGAAAGATTTCAAGGCCGGTCGCCCTCTTCACTGCAGCAAGCGGATCAATTTCCGGATCTAGCTGGCCTGCAGACAACCTGGCTCGAACATGAGACGCGATTGCTTTCTTTTGTTCGCGGCCTGACGCAGGCCGATCTTGACCGCGTAATGGAATACAAGACGTTGAATTTCGGTGTGTATCGCAACCCGCTCTGGCAATCCATGCAACACCTCGTCAATCACGGCAGCTATCATCGCGGGCAAGTGACCACGCTGCTGCGGCAGCTTGGCGCCAAACCGCTTTTGACCGACCTCATGCATTTCTACCGCGAGCGCGCTACTGCGGCCAGCGCCTAGTTTTTGCGAACAGCCCACTTGTGGAAATAATCCGAACGATTGCCTGGATGAAGGAAAATGCGCGACAGGTGCGCGCCGAAGGGCGCATTGTGGGATTCGTGCCCACCATGGGAGCTCTCCATGAAGGGCATCTCGCTCTGGTGAGGCGTGCCAAGCTGGAATGTGCTCCTGTAATCGTCTCGATTTTCTTGAATCCCAAACAATTCGGACCAAAGGAAGATCTGGCCAAGTACCCCCGTCCGTTCGAATTGGACGTGGAAAAGCTCAATTCCGTGAGTGCCGACGCTTTATTTGCCCCGGAACCCGGTGATGTTTATCCGCCAGGTTTTTCCACATACATTTACGTCGAGGGGCTGAGCGAGCGGCTCGAAGGCCGCACGCGCCCCGGCCACTTTCGTGGCGTGACCACAGTTGTGCTCAAGCTCCTGGAAATCGTTCAGCCGCACTTAGCGTATTTCGGCCGGAAGGACGCACAACAGGTGCGGCTCATCCAGCAGATGGCGCGCGATTTGAATCTCGATACGGAAATTGTCATTTGTCCCATTGTGCGTGAGGCGGACGGGCTGGCGCTTTCGTCGCGCAACGCCTATCTCAGAGCGCAGGAGCGGCGAGCGGCGACAGTGCTGTACCGCGCGTTGGACGCGGCGCGGCGTGAAATGACTAGGGGAGTGCGTGACCCACTAAGACTGCAGAATTTGATGCGCAAAGTATTGGAATCTGAGCCACTCGCGAATGTGGATTACTCAGAAGTGGTGGACGCACACACGTTTGAACCGCTAGCAAGGATACGCCGCAATTGTTATGTGCTGCTGGCCGTTCGAATCGGGAAGACGCGGCTCATCGACAACTTGTTCGTCGAAGCAGCAGGCCCTGATTCGGAGGAACTGCTGTTTCATCTTTAGCGTCAGGCAACCCCAGAACTCCTGGCGGAATTCTTACCATTTGCTAGCCTAAAAACATCAGCCCGAATCCCCAATCGAGGTGACGGATATGAATCTTGGTATTAGAATGGCCGCAGTTTCTCTTTTCAGCGCTCTGGTGCTGCCTGGATTGGCGTTCGCAGGGGAATCCCTGCCCACCGGTTCGACAATCCATGTGACGATCGATCAGTCCATCAGCTCCAAGAACGCGAAGGTGGGCGAGACCGTGACAGGTACGGTTTCCCAGGACGTAACTTCCAAAGGCAAAGTTATTATTCCCAAGGGTTCGGAAGCAAAACTGAGCGTCAGCAGCGCGCAGGCTTCCGGGCGGCTCTCGACGCCGGCGAAGCTCTGGCTGCGGCTGCGCAGCGTGACGGTTCACGGAAAGACTTACTCCCTCGCAACCAGCTCCGCCGGAAAGACCATGGGCGGGAAGGGCAAGCGTGACACCGCGATGATCGGTGGCGGGGCCGGCGCAGGAGCGTTGATCGGCGCCTTGGCCGGAGGCGGCAAAGGCGCAGCCATCGGCGCAGCGGCGGGAGCGGGCGCAGGAACGGCAGGCGCCGCCGCAACAGGAAAGAAGGATATAGAGTTCCCGGCGGAAACGCGGCTGTCGTTTATGACGCGCGCGCCTGTTTCTATCGAATAGTGGCGAATCTTCACTAAGAAAAGCATGAGGGGCGGCTTACGGGCCGCCCCTCGGCATTTCTAAGTTTGAGCGTGAATCTCCCGGTTATTTCTTGGAAGCCGCCGCGAGAACCTCGGCGGCGTGGCCTTTAGCCTTCACAGCGTCCCAAATCTGTTGGATCTTGCCGTCCGGCCCGATCAGGAACGAACTCCTCACGATGCCCATGAACGACCTGCCCATGAATTTTTTCAATCGCCAAACGCCATAGGTCTCGATGGTTTTGTGTTCGGGATCGCTCAGCAGCGGGAAATTCAGTTTTTTCTTGGCCTTGAAACCCGCCAGCGCTTTTTCGGAATCGCCGCTCGCGCCAAGGATCACAACACCCAGTTTGTCGAATTGCTTCTTCGCGTCACGAAACTCGGACGCTTCGATAGTTCAACCAGGGGTGTTGGCTTTCGGAAAGAAATAGAGCACCACGCGCTTTCCCTGGAAATCGTTCAGTGAAACTTCTTTCCCGTCATCGGTTTTGAGACGGAAATCGGGGGCTTTATCGCCCACTTTCAGTGCGTGACCCGATGTTTGTGCCCTTGCTGTTCCCGCTGTTTTTTCCATGTGATCCTCTCTGGAGCGAAATCAGGAGAGCAAACGACGCAGGATATCGTTGACGGCCTGCGGGTTGGCCTGGCCGCGTGTGGCGCGCATCACCTGGCCAACAAAAAACTTGAAGACGCCTTCATTCCCGGATTTAAACTTTGCCACATTCTCCGGATTTTTCTCGATAACTTCCTTGGCGGCCTGCTCAATAGTCGTGTCGCTCACCTGCGCGCCCAAGCCTTCGGCAGCGACAATCTCGGCGGCACCGCGGCCGGAGTCGAACATCGTGGCAAACACCTTCTTTCCTACCGCACCCGTGATTTGACCGGAATCCACTAGTCTCACGAGTTCCGCAAGCGCTTGCGGGGAGACCGGGCTCGCGCTGATTTCCTTACTGGAGTCATTCAAACGGCGAAGGAGTTCCGTCTGAATCCAGTTGGCGGCGCTTTTTTCGGCAGCGCCGGCCTTCACAACAGCTTCAAAATAATCCGCCAGTATTTGCGTGCCCGTCAGCACTTCGGTGTCGTATGGCGTAATGCCATAAGCGCTGATAAACCGTGCACGCTTGGCGTCCGGCAATTCCGGAAGCGTGCGAAGAACCTCTTCACGCCAGGCCGCGCTGATATGAACCGGAAGCAGGTCCGGCTCGGGAAAATAGCGGTAGTCGTGAGCCTTCTCTTTCGAACGCATCGACTCTGTCCGGCCCGCTGCTTGGTTCCACAGCCGCGTTTCCTGCGGAATTCGGCCGCCAGTCTCGAGAACCCCGACGTGCCGCTCGATTTCATATTCCAGTGCCTTTTGTAGATAGCGGAACGAATTAAGGTTTTTTACTTCCACCTTGGTGCCGAATTCCGTCGAGCCGCGCAGACGCACGCTGATGTTGGCGTCGCAGCGCAGCGAGCCTTCCTCCATATTGCAATCGCTGACGCCGGTGTAGAGCAGGATCTGCCGCAACGTGGTGAGGTAGGCGTACGCCTCTTGAGACGCCCGTATGTCCGGCTCGGAAACAATTTCGATAAGCGGCGTCCCGCATCGGTTGTAATCGATGTAGGCTTTCTGCGCCGATTGTGGGAAGCCTTCGTGCAGATTTTTCGCTGCGTCTTCTTCGAGATGCAGCCGCGTGATACCGATGCGCTTCTTCGCGCCGTCATGCTCGATTTCGACCCAGCCATCCGTAGCCAGCGGAAGTTCGTATTGGGAGATTTGATAGCCTTTGGGCAGGTCCGGATAAAAATAATTCTTGCGAGCAAAACGGGAATGATCCTTTACAGTGCAATGCAGCGCCAGGGAAGCGCGCATAGCCATCTCGACGGCCCGCTTGTTCAGAACCGGCAGCGTTCCGGGCAATCCTAGGCAGACTGGGCAGACATTGGAATTGGGTGGATCGCCGAAGCGCGTCGAGCAACCGCAGAAAATCTTTGTCTTGGTCAGGAGTTGGACGTGCACCTCGAGCCCGATCACCGGCTCGTATTTTGCCAGCACTTCCGGCGCAACCCCCGTTTCTGAAGCCGATTTCGCCATAACGAGAGAAAGATTATAGCATCAGCCTGTGCGGCCGCTGGATGCGCGGCGAGACTGCCGGCCGTAGGCCTGGATCGCGTTTCGCGCTGTCATCGTCAAATTCAGTGGGAGATGATCGAAGGGAACCATCGAACGTCGAGGGTCTTTTCCGGCTCGCAATTGCGTGCTTTGCCCGCCAAGACGCGTCCAAGATACGCCGGCGAAACCCAATGCTGTCTTTCTCTGGGAAGCAGATGATTGGTGACGCACAGCAGCCCGTCAATTGCGATTTCCAAGCCAGCCTCCTCGCGAGCCTCGCGCACTGCGCATGCTTCGAGCGTTTCCAGATAATCCAATTTGCCGCCGACAATGCTCCAGCATCCAGCCTTGGGAGGCCGAGTACGAAGAGTGAGAAGCACCTGCCCTCTTCCATCAACCAAGAGGACGCCCACCCGACTCTGGGGCAAAGAATTTCGTAGCTGCTGCCTGATGCTTTCATACTTCGTTTGCGCTGGCCCATTTGATTTCTGAAACTACAGGCGCACTGGCCAGCCGGGAAAGCAAGGTCTCCGCATCTTCTTCCACGATGACCATCTCGCGGTGTGCGCCACGGACAAATCCTTCTGTGACCCCGTGCGAAATGAGGGCGAGCAGCGCGTCGTAGTAGCCCGCTACATTCAGCACGCCGCAGGGCTTCCGGTGAATTTCCAACTGTGTCCAGGTAACGACCTCGCAGAATTCTTCCCGGCTTCCGAACCCACCCGGAAGAAGCACGAACGCGTCCGCCAAGTCGGCCATCAGTGCTTTCCGCTCATGCATTGACCCGACCACGCACAGTTTCGTCAATCCCGTATGCGCGATTTCTTTCTCGACCAAAGCGCGGGGCATGACTCCGATTGCCTGGCCCTTGGCGACAATACCGCATCAGCCAGAACCCCCATCAGGCCGACGCGACCTCCGCCGTAAACGAGCGCGGTGCCTGAGTTCGCCAGCAGTTTGCCGAGCACCAGCGTGGCTTTCTCATATGCGGGCCGCGCACCCGTGTTTGAACCACAAAACACGCAGAGTTTTTTAAAGGTTCGCGGCAGTCCGGTATTTGTGATCATTGCGGGTCTTAATTAGCTTCCACGGCGGATTCGTGCATGCGCCGGATGTAGTGTTCTGCCAACTCATATCCGCCGAACAAGAGGGTCGCAAAGAGAGCATCCCCCGCGAGCGTGTTCCAGAACAACGGAACACCAGCGGCGTAGCAGCTAAGAAGTCCCGCCGCTGTTTTTGGATAGCTGTTCAGGAACAGCCACACTCCAAAGTTTGTAACAAGAAAAAACTGAATGGCCCCCAGTAGCGTTGCCACGCCGATACGCGCTACCGTTCGTCGCCGGCGCAGGCAGACTCCGATGACCACGTTCACAAGAAAGCTGGCATAGACGAGCAGTTCCAGCTTACTGATGTCGATAAAAATATCGCCCGCGACGAGCGTCAATACAGGAAAGAGAAAAGCAATTCGCCGGTCGCGCATGACCGCCCCCGAAAATAGCGCCATTGCGCCGATGGGAGTGAAATTCCACGGATGCGGCACGATTCGCAAAACGGCAGCGAGCACGATCATGATCAGGGCAACGATTGTCCGCAACAAAATCCCGTCCTCATCGAAAAGTTTAGCCCTCATCTCCTTCAATCCTCCTTTACTGGTAATAGGTCGCAAAATACGAACGAGCCTCGCTCGGTAACTTCCCCGATGCGGACCGCAATTGCCCCCCGGAAAATCGGTCCATCGAAGACAAACGTGTGAAACTCACCGTTTTCACCGCAGGAATCGGCGCTAGGCGGCAAGTCTCGAAAGAAGGATTCGTCCAATTCGCGGCCCGCGAAGCTACTGTCGAGAACTTTCCTGTCGATGCAGACCGAAATCGCCCGAAACTTGTCCGTGTGGAAAGCTTGAATGAGTTCACGGGTGTCACGCTTCCAAATGGGAAAAAGAGCGGTCATGCCGATTTTGGCGAGGTTTTTTTCGCGATAAGTCCGCAGATCTTCGAGGAAGATGTCACCGAAAGCCACCTTTCGAACGCCTCTTTCAAAGTGCACGCGCAGCGCCTCTTCCATCCGTGCTTCGTAGATGGGATTGATGCATCGCGGTGGGATGCGCACTTCGTGGAGCGGCAGGCCGATCGATTCCGCCTGCCGCACCAGAAGTTCCCGTCGCACGCCGTGCATGCTGATTCGCTCGTAGCCTTCCGTTACAGTGGTGAGCAACGCCACGACATGAAACTCCTCCTGTTGCCGCAGGGCATACAGCGCCATAGCGCTGTCCTTGCCGCCGCTCCAGCAGAAAAGAATTGGCTCACGATTCGCTACCTCATCCCGATTTGTGGAATCCGCGCCACGCATCTGTTCACACTTCGCCATCCCGGCTATCGAGCTGGAAAATGAAACCGGATTCCCGCCATGAAGTTGAGGTGCAGCGCGGGGAAACCCAACACTTCTTCGTACTTTTCGTTCGCGAAGTTGTTGAGCCGGCCGTGTATCTCCAATCCGCCGGGCAATTCATAGGAGAATCCAGCGTTCGCGACCACATAGCCGCCGCTTCGAAACAAACACGGGAAGCCTAGCGTGCAAGCAAAAGTTCCATCGTTTGGCTCGATATCCAGCACGCCACCGCGAATATTGGCGTTCGTGTTGAGCATGAGCCGTTTGTGCCGCCACGTTAAGTTGTAGCTTGCCGAACTACGCGCTCGGCGGATCAGCGGCTGGCCTACCACAAATGGAGATTGCACAAGTGTGCTGCCGTCGAGGGCCAGAATGGCAGAATCAAGCCAGGTGTACTGGGCGGCCAGTTCAAGGGAACGGATGGGGCGAAGACGCAGGCTCGTTTCCACGCCCTGTGCCTGCGAATTTGCCAGATTGTCTGAAGTGAAGGTGCTCAGATTTTGCAGGTTCCCTCCGAGAATAACAATCTGATCTTTGAAACGGTTGTAGAAGTAAGTGACGTCCAACACTAGGTGGTCGTTCAGAAGTCGTTGTTCGATTCCAGCATCGAAGCTGATGTTTTTCTCCGGCTTCAAGTTTGGATTGTTTGTGAAGGCAAGATCGAATCCGTTTGGGGCGCGAATACCCGTGCCAAAACTTGCGTGTAGCCGGGAAGCGCCGATATCCTCCCCCGTGTTCAACTGGCGCAATAGATAAGCGACCGCGATCCGCGGATCAACCTTCACCACGGAACTTTCTGGCAAGAACGGCCGCGAACCGAAACCATCGGGCGGCAGCGAACCGGTTTGTAGGTCGTCAACGCGCAGCCCCGTTGTCAGGAAAAGCCGGCTCGTGGGATTCCAGCGATTCTCGGTAAAATACGCGTAGCTCGCACGCGGGAGAACGAAAGGGGTGTTGTTTGCGTCTGCGATGAAAGTGTCCTGTATTTGTTCGTGGTTGTATTCGAAACCATAGACGAACAGATCTTTCCGGGAAACGGTCCACTCGCCGTGGGTGTTGGCCACTACGCGCAGATTTTTCAGGAAAGAATCGCCGAAGGGCGAATGAAAGAAGGAGCGGTCAGGAGAGACGCTGACAGAGAAAACTTGCTTCAGGCTGTTCGTAAACTGTTCCGAATAGTTCGCCTGATAACCGAATAGATTCTGCTTGTCGCGCGAAACCGTATCGATCCCCATAAACAGATGGTCCGGATCAGAACCATAAGGGCCGGGAGATCCAACGTCGTTGGCATTTCCAAAAAAGTGAAACGTAAACTGGCGCTTAGGTGTTCGCGAATAGCCCAGGCTCACGTACGAGCTCTGGTTCCGGTAGTTATCGTTCGGCACCACGCCTCCGGAGTCGAGCCGCGAAAGGTTGTATGCCCAACTGAAACCTTGCGTGAGACCGCTTCCGCCCGTAGCAAAACGCCGCGTGGTGAAACTTCCGCCTTCCGCCAGAAATGAAAACTGCGGCGGGCCTTCGCCCCTTTCGCTCACGATGTTGATGGCGCCGGCCACAGCGTTCGAACCGTACAGCGCGCTCTGCGGGCCGCGGGATACCTCGACGTGATCGACGCCATCGGCGGGCAGAGAAGCGAAGTCGAAGTCGCCACCGAAGAGATTCAACTGGATTCCATCGATCATCACCAGGTTGTAGTCAGAGTTGCCTCCGCGAATGAAAACGCTTGTGGCCCCGCCATGCCGGCCGGTCTGGTTCACTTCCAGGCCGGGAAGCCCTCGTAACACTTCAAAGACATTTTCCGCCCCGCGGTCCTCGATTTCCCGCTGCGTGACGACACTCACTGAGGAACCAATCTGGGGAGACAGAGCTCCTCCGATCGAGGCAGAAACGACAACTTGTTCCTCGACTGCGCTTACGCTGAGGTGCAGGTCCGCGGTTCGAGATTCACCGGGTTGAAGGTTCAAACCCGTAGAAAGTGTGGAAAACCCCGGGGAATTTGCGACCAGCTTATAGATCCCTTCAGCCAGACCATTAAAGTAATACTGGCCGTCGACATCCGTCTCGCGCTCCTCCAACGGTGTCTGCCCAGACAGCAAACTGACGCGGGCCCGTGGAACAGCGCGGCCGTCTGGATCCAATACTTTTCCTTGAAGCATTCCCTTCTGCGACTGACTTTGTGCGGTGTTTGTTCTCTTTTGCGAAGCGCTGGATTGTGCCAGAGCAATCTGCGGTACGGAACAAAGTAGGGCAAAAACCAGAACAAATGTATATCGGCGTATTGTCATTTTTTCCTCCGCTCCCTCTCGCGCGGGAGTTGAAGGCTGGCCTGGCGATTGCCGACTCTCTGCTTTGTCTAAAGAAGGTCGTCGTCAATCGCGCGGGCTGCGGACTTCGCCGGTCTCCTGGCTTGGCGGCACTCCGGACCCCGATTTCATCGGAGCCAGCAAGCAGCCTTCCCGCGGCGTCGCCCTCGAATTCGCGTTGACCACAAAACGATCAACGAAGCGATTGGCCGCAGTGGTCTGTGTGCTTATTCATCCGCCTTACAGTCGCGCGGCGGCGACGGCTTACTTGCGCAAATCCCGGCTGAGCCGGAACTAGCGCACCGTCTTCCCGTGCACGAAGTCCACGGTGATTGTGGGGGGCGTTGCCGCCCGCTATGGGTTACGTGGCGCCGCGACACGGTTCCACGGCCGGAGATAAAGCTCCTACGAAACTTCTTGCGTTCCAGACAAAAGCGTCACGCGCGGGCGTCCCGAAGAGCTGAGATCCACGCTTAACGAAGTCTGGAAAACTTGTTCGAGCAGTTCGCGCTGATACACGCTTGCCGGCGGGCCGATGCGCAGGCTCTTGCCGCGTTGCAGCAGGATCACCTGGTCGGCATATTCCGCGGCCAGATTTAATTCGTGCGTCACCACCACGACGGTATAGCGATTTGCCGCCGCCAGCCGTCGCAAGGCATCGAGCAAGTCCACCTGCGCGCCGATATCGAGGTGCAGCGTCGGCTCATCGAGCAGCAGGAGCAGCGGCTGTTGCGCCAGCGCCCGGGCCAGGATCACTCGCTGCTTTTCGCCGCCGGATATTTGGTCCATCCAGCGGTCACTGAGATGATCGGCACCAACTTGTGCGAGGGCGTTGCGCGCGATGATTACGTCTTCTTCCGATTCAAAACGCAGCGCTCGCCCGTATGGGTGTCTTCCCTGTAAAACAAATTCCCAAGCGCGCGATGGAAACAGCAGCGGGCTCTCCTGCTGCACCATGGCGATGCGCTGCGCGCGCGTCTTCGGCGAAAGCGAATGTGTTACAAAGCCGTTAAGAAGGATCCGCCCAGAGAGCGGCTCCATCGCCCCCGAAATCAATTTGAGCAAAGTGGATTTGCCGCTGGCATTGGGACCGAGGATCGCCAGGATCTCTCCCGGACGCGCCTGAAAACTTGTGGCCTCCAGTGTAAATAACGGCGCTTGCGCGGGATTCGCCGAGTACGCATAGCTGACCTGTTCGACGCTAAGCCTCACTTCGCCGCCTGCGCGCGAGGCGTCGTTCAGCGCGCGCGATGCTGCCTGCACGCTCATGCCAGCCTCCGGCGCAGCAAATAGATGAACAGTGGCGCGCCCGCCATCGCCGTCATAACTCCAACCGGGAGCTCCGCTGGCGCCACCACCGTTCGCGCGAGCGTATCGGCGATGACGATAGCGATGGCCCCTCCAAACGCCGCCGCTGGCAGCAGCATGCGATGGTCGGAGCCAAATATGAAACGCATCACGTGCGGCACGAGCAGCCCCACGTAACCGATCGCTCCGCTAACCGATACGGCAAGTCCCGTCAGCACCGACGCGGCAATGTAAACCACCAGTTGCACGCGTGGCACATCGACTCCCAGGTGCATCGCTTCCTTCTCACCCGCCAGGAGCATATTCAGGTCCGACGCCGTGGTGTAAATGGCTCCCGCCGCGGCAAGAAATCCCACGCCGAGAACCCACCTCAGTTTCTGTTGCAATGGCGTTGACAGATCGCCCATCATCCAGAAGGCGATTCCGTGCATATCGCGCCCGATCTGCGTGGTCATGAGAAACAAAATGACCGCGGAGAGAAATGAAGCGCTGATGATGCCCGCGAGAAGCAGCGTGCTGCTGTCAATCTGCCCTTCGCGGCGGCCGAGGAAATAAACCGCTGCGATGCTCGCCGCGGCGCCGAGAAATGCACCAAACGGCGTGAGCAGCGCGGCGAATTCCGGTGAGATTGCCAGGTGAGGCTCCGCGATGATAGCGACGATTGCTCCGAGCGCAGCGCCGCTCGAGACGCCCAGCACATAGGGGTCGGCAAGCGGGTTACGCAGCAGCGCTTGAAAGCTGGTTCCGGCCACGGCGAGCGAGGCGCCCACGACGATTCCCAGCAAAATGCGCGGCAGCCGGATGTCGATCACGATCATGCCGTAGTCGCTCGATATTCCGCTGCTTTGCCCCAGCAGCGCTCGAATCAAGTCGCGCCCGAGGCCATAGAGCGAAACTGGAACCGCGCCGAGCTTCAGCGCGATCACCACCACAACGAAAAGCACGGCCGCAAGTGCCAGGCAGCGCAGAAAAAGGTTTTGGACCGTCAGCGGGCGCATGCGCAAACCTCTTCGACATGCATTCCATTACCCTCTGCCTGAAACGACGTCGCGGCACCACGATTAACACTCCTCGGCGGGCTTTCCTTTTCGATCTCTTGCTTCTCTTTCCGCTCCGCGAAAGCTTCCGGGTGCAGTTGCCGCGCGAGCTCTTCAATCGCGGAGATAATTCGCGGGGCGGGGCGGTTCACCGCATCGCTGATCACCGCGATTCGCCCGTTGCGCATGGCCTCTAAAAGCCGCCATCCCGGCAAGGTCGAATACGCCTCCATGTCATGCGCCAGGTTTTCCCCGTGCCCTGTGGCCACAACGAGGTAGTCCGGCTGAAGTTTCACGACTTCCTCAAGGTTTACTTCCGGCCAGCCCTGCGCGGTATCCACAATGGACACCGCCCCGGCCCAACGAAGCGCATCGGCGATAAAGGTATCTTTGCCGATGGAAATCAGCGGCTCCGGCCAAACGATAAAAAACACGCGCCGTGGCGTGAGCGGAGCGAGACGCTGTTTCAACTCAGTCAGCTGGCGCTCCAGATCGAGGCCCAGCGCGGTTCCTGCCTCCGGCGCTCCGAGCACATCTGCGAGCCGCCTGGTTGAAGTGACGATGTCTTCGACGGTATGTGGATCGGTCGCGTACGCGGGAATTCCCAGGCTATCCAGCGCGTGCACGGTATCGAGGCGGTTCAGACTTTTTGTCATGAGAACGAGATCTGGCCGCAATGCTGCAATCTCCTCAAGGTTCGGATTGATCGCGCCGCCCACTTTGGTTTTCTTCTGCGCGTCCTGGGGGTAATCGCAATAGTCGGTGTCGCCAACCAGACGGTCCTGAAGGCCAAGCGCATAAACAGTCTCCGTCAAACTTGGCGCGAGCGAAACAATCCGCTGTACGGGTTGTGGAATCCGCACCGTGCGCCCCGCCTCATCCACCACCTCGCGGCCTACCGCAGGTACAGCAACGCTCGCCGCGACTGATTGTGCACGCGCCGATGCGGCAAGAGCAATCATCAATACCACTGCGATCGAGCAATGCCTAACCCGGACGCGAAAATTTCCTCTCACAACTCCCCTTTGCCGCTAGCTCAATCAGTCCGCAATAAAAAAGCCCCACGAGACATCCTGGGGCTGTCGCCGCAACTCTTTCTCGCGAAGAGTACGGGCTTCTGCGGCATGGGAGGGTGGCCTGGCTTACGGCTTTTCAGCCGATCACAGTGGCGGGACCGCGGCCGATTTTCACGGCCTTCCCCGCTTCCCTTGCCTGCAAATTGAAAGATGAGTGTAAGCCGCGCGCACTTCACTGTCAATCCGCGCGCAACACGTCCACGCCGCGTCGTCAGCGGTTCTTCCAGTTCGGCTTACGCTTTTCGACCGTGGCGTGCAAGCCTTCTTGCGAGTCCTCGAGCCGGTAAAGTTCGTTGAGGAAAATATTCATGGAGTGCTTCAGGCCATCGCGCAAAGACAAGCCCATGCCGCCGAGAATCGCTTTTTTCGCCATCGTCAGCACCGGGCCCGAGTGTCCTGAAATGCGGGCGACTAGGTCGCTTACCGTTTTCTCCAGTTGCGCTTCGGGGACCAGTCGATTCACCATACCCATTTCGTGAGCCTGTTCTGCAGTCACCACTTCACCGGTCAACACAATTTCCAGCGCCTTTTTTGGTCCTACCAAGTACGGCAGAACCGTTGAGGCCAGCGGCGGAAAGATTCCAATGGTGATTTCCGGCTGGGCAAATTTTGCTTTCGGCGTGGCGATGACCAGATCACCGAAGGCTGCAAGCTCCGCTCCGCCCCCAATCGCCGGGCCGTTCACCACGCACAACACTGGTTTCCCGATTTCCAGCATGCTGGAGAAAGCTGCGTGGAACGCGTCAATCATCTGAAAAACCCGCTGCGATGTGTACTCGCCGATATCGATGCCTCCGCTGAACACCTTGCACGCCGAATCGAGGACGATGAGTTTGATATCGTCGCGCTCACCTGCGAAGGAAATGCCGTCCGCGATTTCGCGCAACATCGCTTCATTCAGCAGATTGTGCTCGGGGCGGTTCAGCGTCATTCGCGCCACATTGGGTTCCAGGCGCAGTTTTACGAACTCAAATTCCTCCGGCTTGCGCCGGCGAGGCTGCGTCGAAAATTCTTCCTCATTCACTGGTTCTACCATGTACGTCCTCCTGGAAATGCTGACCAGCCTCGTCGCCGGTCATTCGCTTTGGAACGAAAATTAATGCTAACACGATGACTTGATTTGTTGCGGATATAGGCCTGCTCTGGTGCGCAATCAGTTTGCAGCACAGAGCCGCCGCAGCCACGCGCCGGTCTGCGCAATCCACTTCTCTGTGCCTCCCAAGTCATCTTGCCGCCCAATTCTCTTCTCTTTGGAATGACTTGTGGCAACATCGGAGGAGCCACCCATGTCAAACCCAACGGCAACGGCTGTCCGGCTTCTCTCCGCGATTGACTCACAAGGGTTTCCTCCAGCTTCCTCATGGAAAATAGCTCCGCCGATTCGATTCGACGCCGATTGGCAGGGCAAAAATAGCGATCCACTTCGCGAGACCCGGGTGCGCCTGCTGTGGACCCCGGAAACTCTTCATGTCCGCTTCCAAGCACACTATCGCAGTATCACGGTCTTTTTGGACTCTGAACCAGATGGGCGCCGCGATCTGCTTTGGGACCGCGATGTCGCGGAGGCTTTCCTCCAGCCGGACCCTTCGGCTCCGCGCCGCTATAAGGAATTTGAAGTCAGCCCCAACGGTTTTTGGATCGACCTGGACATCGCGTGCGGCAAGAAACGTGACCTGGGAAGCGGCATTTCTCGCCGCGTGAGCATCGACGAAAAAAGCAAGCAATGGATCGCTGAATTGTCCATACCGATGAAAAGTCTCACCCCGCGATTCGATCCTGGTCCCGTCTGGCGTGCAAATTTCTATCGCGTCGAGGGCCCGGTCGAACCTCGTTTCTATTCCGCTTGGTGTCCAACGGGCACGCCCCAGCCGAATTTCCACATTCCAGAGGCCTTCGGCAAGGTTATCTTTGTCGAACCCCAGGCCGTTCACTCACACGAGGACGCGCAGTGACCGGCTCTTCATCTCTACGGGAGGAATCGATCAATCGGCCGCCGCGATTCCTTGTTTGTCTTCCGATCCTCTTCATCTTGACCAGTGCGCCCGCACTTCTTCCCGTTTCGCCGCCGCAGACTGCTCCTGTGCCGGAAGTCACTAAGGTGGAACCTCCGAATTGGTGGATTGGCATTACGCCTGTGGTCCTCCTGCTTCTTTCCGGGCATGATCTCGAAGCCACGCATGTCAGCTGCAACCTGCCGACCGTTCGTGTGATGCGCACACAAGCCACCGCCGGGGGTGATTATCTCTTCGTATGGCTGAGAATTGGCCCTGCGACTCGTTCCGGCACCGCTATTTGCCGCATCACAACCTCAGGCGGACCAGCTTCGTTCGAATTGCCGCTGGCTACTCGTGCCGCTATATCGGGAAAGTCTCAGGGGCCTGCGACGAACGAAATTCCTACCAGCGACGAGAGCGATCTGCGTACTGCCCGCGCGCGTTTGCCACAGCTTAAGAAACTGGGGATGACTGCGCTCCGTCTCGCACCCCTGACCACGCAGGATGCGGAGCCCGGTGGCGTGGATCACGGAATCCTCGATTTTTATTCGGTCGACCCGCGTCGAGGTTCACTGCCGGACTTACAAGGTGCTGTTGCGTCCGCGCATGAGCAACAAATGATGGTCGCTCTTGATCTGGAGTTAATTCACATCAGCACCCATCATCCGTGGGTGGCGAAACCTCCTCTCGCGGAATGGCTCGTCGCTCCACCGAGTAGCACCGGAACCCTATCGCAACGATCGGCTTCGCTATTACGCTCGGGCCGCGTTCTGGATATGGAAAATCCCCTGGTCGCTCTCTATTTAATGCAAAACGCCATCTGGTGGAAGGAATCGGCGGGCGTGGACGAAATTCGCGCCACTTCGGATCCCAGCACAACCAGCCAGTCTTGGGCCTCCTGGCGCGCGGCGTTACAAAGAATCTATCCTCATCTCTCGATCATCCTGGAATCGCCGCATCCCCAGTGACGCGGTTCACTTTCTGGGAGTCTTTTTTCCGCGGAGACCTAGCGCCCCGTTTCCGGCCGAAATGTTCGTATTACGCCGCAAGCCCATGCCCGAAAAGAGCCTAATCCCTTGCGCCCTCCAATTTGCTTGCCCACGACTGCAGTCCCTCGCAGCCGCACCCACCCCCCCCCCGCGGCGAACGCCGAACACCATGT
>JACXTT010002412.1_pt1 | contig 29724 bp, 27 predicted proteins | sample 9270951 | NCBI WGS metagenome assembly JACXTT01 (sample SAMN15532306, study PRJNA645909) | rock metagenome | isolation source: weathered quartz diorite | place: Puerto Rico | collected 2017-06-21 | reverse complement strand
CTCCGTAACCCCGTCGGGAGGGGGCCAGTCCCGATCCGTCGGTCACCTTACCGTTCTTGATTACCAAGTCGTATGACATCTCCACTCCTGCAGTGCCCCGGTTCCGACCCGCGTCCCCGACCAAAAGCTCAATCCTACTCTGCCGCCTCCGGCAGTGCTCAGTTCGAAGGTAAGGATGGGCGGTTCAGGGCGCGATGGAGCGGCGGGTTTCGAGCGGGCGTTTGCTGGGGGGTTGCGGAGTACCGGACGATGGCAGGCATCATCCGAAAGGACAGGTGTTTCGATGTCGAAGGTTTATCCCAGGGGCCCGGGCAAGCGCCTCACCTGGGGCCCCGCCCTCACATCCGGGGTTTGTTTCGTATCGTCCCTGCTACCGAAACGTCCGGGGCTTCGAGCCAGCGCTTGATCCGGTTTGCGTCGGCAGCGCGCGCGACCTTGCCCAGGGAATCCAGCAGCACGATGATCACCGGCTTCGCAGCGATGGTCGCTTGCATCACCAGGCAGCGGCCCGCTTTGCCTATATAGCCGGTCTTGGAGAGGCCGACGTCCCAGTCGCTGTCGCGCACGAGGCGGTTTGAGTTGTGATACGTGACCGCGCGGTGGTGGCGACGATCCGGTGCAGGCACCTCGTGCAAATCGCTGGTCGTGGATTCTCTGATCAGCGGATATGCGTAAGCCGCATTGGCCATCAGTGCGAGGTCATGCGCCGTCGAGACGTTGTTCGAGTCCAATCCCGTCGGCTCCACGAAGCGCGTGTCGGTCATACCGAGCGCATCTGCTTTCCTGTTCATCGCTTCCACGAAGGCCGGCAGGCCACCGGGGTATGTGCGGGCCAGGGCCGCCGCCGCGCGATTTTCGGAGGACATCAACGCCAGCTTGAACATCTCGCGTCGAGTCAGCGAGACGCCAACTCTGAGGCGCGACTCCTTTCCCTTCGCAATCCACACATCCGCCCTCTGGACAGTCAGACGCTCGTCGAGCGGGAGACGGGCGTCCAGCGCGACCATCGCGGTCATGAGCTTGGTGATGGAGGCGATCGATCTCACCGCATCGGGGTTCTTCGCGAATAGAAGATTTCCCTCTTGCTGGTCTACTACCAACGCAGCCGCCGAGGTCAGTCGCAGGCGCACGAACCGCTGTGCCGACTCTTGATTTGGCACCTTGATATCGAGCTTCGTCACGCCGACTTCGGTAGCGAGCTCAGCGGCGTTCGCATCGACAACGGGGCTGACCTTGACGACGGGAGCGGCAGCATCGACGATCGGAGCAGGAGATGCATCGACGACCGGGCTCGCAACTGCGACGGGACTCGCATCGACAACGCGGATCGGCTCGGGCTGAGGAGGTGGCTCCACCTTGGCGACCTGCGGGACGAGCGCTTCGTCCCGAGCGCGCGCCGGGAGCTGAGCAAGCAGCGCGAGTGTTGAGGGGTCTGGACCCGCTGCTACATCCGACTCGACGGCGCACTCAAGCGGATGCAGGTAATCGAGGGAAGAGCGTGACTTCGAGCGAACGTGGGCTACTTTGCCGGGTGTGCTGGGAGACGGCCCGCGCACTTGGCGATGGCTCGGGATGCTCCAGGGTACCCCTGCGTTCGGCAGCAAAGCGCGCTGCCAAACGATTGCCTGGTTGCTTCTCGGGGCCTCGGTGTCGGGGACAGACGACACGCCGGCGGCCAGCGAAGGCCATGCGGTCAGTGACAACATCAGCGGGGCAACAAGCCCCAAAACACGTCCCACTGCTGAACCTCCCTGCTAATCGCTTTGGGCTCGCGTCCTGATTCGATCTCGACGCAGGCCTCGGGTCTCCACTGCACAATTTCACCGCCCGCACGCTGCCGGTTGCTCAGCGTTGGGCTTATCTGCTTTGAGGAAACTCTACCGTCTAGTCGAAGCCGACGACAAGAATTGTAAATAGAAGGTGGCAGTAAGCCAGGCTTCGACGGTCTCGCGGCTGACGCGAACGAGAGGTCTCCGTGTTAGTTAGTGAGAGTTTCTCACACTTCGTCGATGCGGTGCTGTTGGCGGCGCCTTTTGGGGCACGTCGAATCGGAACCTACACACTGCAGCCGGACCGGGTAAAACTTTTGGTGTATAGGCGGCGGCGGAAAACGCCGCTAATAGGGCAACAGCAAACTTTGCGTACCATTCTAGTGTTTTGCCCCGCAGCTATTCTCTTCGATGGCAAAGAAACCGCACCTAGATCCGGAAATCGAAGCGCTCGATCTTGCGCCCACCGCGAGGAGAGCCGCGTACGAACTGAAGACAGCGCATCCCGGCGTGATCTTCACCAGCGGACGCCGCAACAAGCGAGATCAAGCGCGGGCCATGGCGGAGAACGTGATCCTCAACCGCAAGTGGATCGAGCAGACCTACGCCAAGACGCTCGGTTGCGACAACTGCCAGAGATGGGTCGATGGCCACCCCGACAAGACGACGCAGGAGGAGATCGAAGCTGGGCTTGCCAGCGTCATCGACGCGTTGCCCGATGTGGAACTGGCCAGGCTGAGCAAGCACCTGTCCGGCGATGCCTTCGACGTACAGCCGGTGATCGAGGACGCAGAGAGGATCAAGGCGACCATCCGCAGCTTGCCCGGGCTGAAAGTGTTCCTGGACATGGAAGGCGGCCTGATCCGATGGCACGCGCAGTTCTAGCGAGTTTCATGACACCGAGGTACGCAATCGCGCTCGCGCTAATCGGCCTGCTCGCAGCATGCGGGTCGGGCCCGAAGAAGACCGAAGCGACGGCCAAGGCCGTCCCGCTGGTCTGCAGCGGAGACCTCTCGCACGCTCCTTCAGAGTTACAGAGTGCGTACCCACCATTACGGCATCGCATCGAGGCTGGCCCGCTGTATCAGGCGCTGGAGCAACGCCTCGGTCCCCCACGAAGCTGCGCCCGCTCAGTGCAAGCTGGGGCGCTGCGCCTAACATACGAGTTTCCCCGCAACGGCGTGCTCGTGGCTCAGGTCGATCCCCGCATCGAGCTCTCGGAGCAACGTGTCAACCTGCAGGGACTCGAAGAAATCGAGGCGAAGAGGCTGCTGCAAGCAGCCGAGATAAATGTTTTCGGCGCAACAGGATGCGGACTCAATTGGGAGCAGACAACAGTTGAGGAGCCAGGGACTTTCGGAGGTTCGAGCGAAATCGTGTACCGCGGGGATGCGTGCAACTGTCAGGCGCGGGTGGTCTATGACGATGAGAGGGTGATTGGCGTCTTGCTTCTGAGCGCGTGCTGAGAAGTACGTGAGCAAGGTTCAAAATCAGTCCACGAAGGAAGAGGCGACTATCGCCGCGTTGCCGTGACCTGTATCGTTACCTCAGATCTAGGTCGCTCGCAATTGCTGTGAAGATAGTCATTCGTCGCCCTCCTCGCTACTCGTTCACGCATTGCCGCCCGGGCCGCGAGAAATTCACAACTTGGTTGTCTGGTTTACCCGATCCTCCCGGCTTGAAGGACTCTACTAGACGTCCTAGACGTAATGCATCACGGGGCCGGCGTCTTGAGTCGATCACGGTAGATTCCCGGGACAGAACCTGGGATCTCGATTGCGCCCACGGCGCGCGCGTAGTACTCCGCATCCCGGACCCCGCCCACAACCGCGTATGCATAGCCAATGGCGGCCATCTTGCGGAGACAGGACAGTAACAGGGCGCGCCCGATGCCGTGACCGCGCATAGCCTCGGTGAGACCGATCGGCCCGAAGAAGCCGCGGCAGGTGCTGTCGTAGCAGGCGAAGCCCAAGAGTGCGCCGCTCTGCGTCGCAATGTGGCAAGAGATTGGCTGGTTCGCGAACGCGACGTCGCACTCGCTCGCCCAGGCCGGGCCGAAATTTTCCTGAACCCAGTTCACCACAGCGTCTTTCTCGTACGCCATGGCTGCACGGATCTGGACTCCAGGGGGCAACGGCGTGTCCTTGTCTGTGCCCGCATCCGGGAGTTCGTAAAGTTTCACCAGCAGATCAGGCAATGCTCGCTCGCAGAGTGTAGTGATTGGTTCGATCAACCGCGAGAACTGCCACAGTTATTTGGGTAGTTTTCCGCGTAATCCTTGTAATTCCTTGTCTGCCACTGTGGAACAGCCCGCCGGCAAATCAACATGTTACACCGCGTTCGGCGCTTACTCGCAGCAGCTAACCTGTACTACGGGGTCCGTAGCATGGATCGTAGCATGCCACGCCGCCGAGGCCAGGCGGAAAGTCGGCGCGTAGTTACCTGAACACGCGCGAGCTAAGGAACGGTAAACAGCGCGTCCATCCACAGGGAGCGTCGGAGCTGATTGATGCAAAATTCCGGCGTGGCAGACGAACCGTTATCCCATAACCGGGAGCAAAGGGTGCTCAACATCGCGCACGGCGGCTACCACTGCCACCGCGGACCGCTAGCGGGTACTGTCTTCGCATCCAAAGCACAAATGTTGGACTCGGTCAGGGCGCAGCAGGCAAAACCAGCGCCGAGCCCGCCCGCATCCAGAGCGCCGGCCCCTCCTGCCCCTACGGACTGCGCCAAGATTAAAGACCCTACAGCGAGGCTCGCTTACCATGACAGGAGGGTCTCTCCAAGATAACGGCGGTCACGGGTTCTCAGCAATCTCTAAGATCGCTTCGGCGTCTGGGCGAAATAGCACCCACTCCGTGCGACTAGGCTGAATGCGTTTGCCGAACAATGGGAGTAGCAGGGGCCTTAGAGCGTTGGCGACATCGACGCCGAGGGTCACGATGTAGACAGGCGTTTGTTTCGGTCCCACGACAAAGACGCTGACATGTTCCGCGCCGCTAAAGTTGTGTTTGCCCAAAAGTTCAAGTAGAGCGGTCTCCAGCTCTACACCAGTGGGCGCTTCCTTTTTCCTGCGTGCCACGAGACAGTCCAATCTTGTCATCGCAGCGTAGGGCCGTTCTAGAACTAAGGGCATAGCGCTTTAGTTATAGACCGACCGGGCACACGCTGGAGGAATCCCGTCCTAATATTCCACCGTGCTAAAGCGTGGGGTTGAGATCTTGGATCGTGCGCAACCCCTGCTGCATTCGATGTGCTCGCTCGAGACGCTGAACCACCTGCGGGTGGTCCGGATCGTACTTCAGAGTTTTTTCCCAAGCGCTGATCGCTTCGCCCAGATCCGTTCGTTCTGCGCGTAAGCCTTGCTGGTAGTAGTCCTCGGCGATTTCCTTGCGCAGCGATTGAATGGATCGGGTGAGTCCCGGGCCGCTCTTGCCGTCTCGCAGCGCCTGCGCTTTCTCCAAGTTGGTGAGAGCTTCCTCTTTCTTATTCTCCTGACTGCGCTGCCGCGAAAGTTCCACGTACGCGTCCTGCAACGTGCGCTTGCCCAGCTCATCGCGAGGATTCTTTCGCACATAGCCTTCCAGTGCCTGCGCAGCGGCGACGGTGTCGCCCTGGTGGAGCAACGTGATCGCGGAGTCGAGGTCCGCGCGTTCGGCTGCGGACGGGGGCGGCGGACCATTTGCTCCCCTGCGCACACCGGCCATTGCTTCGTTGTTCCCGCCGCGGCTCAACGCGCCGACGTACGCTCTGCGTGCGCTGTCCTTCTCGATCTCGCGCAACGCTTGGGCGGCCTCGGCATTGTCTGGATCGGCGCTCAACACTTTCAGATAGAGCACAAAGGCGCGGTGGTCGCGCCCCTGTTGACGAGCCCGTCGCGCCTCCTGCAGGTGCTCAGCCGCGGCGCCGCTGGCGCGCGACTTCGCTTCCGCGAGCTTATTGCCGTAGCTGGGCTGGTCTGGATGCAGTAACTCCAGAACCTCCCAGTGTGGAATTGCTTCTGCCCAGCGGCCCTCCTGCATCAGATGCTCTGTGGTTTCGCGTTCGAGCTGCTCCAGCGGAAGCTCGGTTGGAGGGGAGGGCGGTCGAGGGTGAGCGGAGGGGGTGAAAGTAGGAGAAGTGGAGGGTCGTTCCGGCTGCGCTGCCGATCGCAGGTCCACTTCCCGGAACACCTGCAGCTTTGCCTTGAACGTGTCTAGGTCCTGATCGCCGAGAATCATGCTGCGCTGGAGCAGCAAGGGGTCGGCGAAGAAGGCATTGCCGCCGGAGTTGACGGTCACTGCCATCCGATATTCGCGTTTGAGCAGACGCTCGATCAGGACGTCGCTGGCATCTCCGTACGGATAGGCAAACGTGTCTACTTTCACCGGCAACATGCGCTCCAGCGTATCGCGCGGCGCGCGCGCCTCTACATCCATTCGTTCCCGGTAGCGTTCATCGCTCTCTTCCGGAAGGCGATTGGCGAGATTTGCATGCGTCTTCGAATGTGCCTGGATATCGATCAGGCCGGAGGCCACCATTTCGCGCATCTGGGCCCAGCTGAGCGCGTCTTTGGCCCCGATGAAATCGGTGTAGACGAACACGGTGGCGGGAAAGCCGTGCTGTTTCAACAGAGGAAAGGCGTACTTGTACGTGGAGGCATAGCCGTCGTCCATGGTGATCACGACGGCGCGGGCCGGTAGTGCTCCCTTGCCGGCGAGGAAGTCCTCGACGTCGCGCAACCGTACCACGCGATAGCCGCTCTCGGCGAGATGGTGAAGCTGCGCGGCGAACTCGCCGACCGGCAGCTCCATCTTCGAGGCCTGCTGACCGAAGCGGTGGTACGCCAGGATCGGAACGATCTGGTACCCGCTGCCGAACACGCCTATCGGATTGCGGCGTTGCAGGGGTATCACCAGCGCTTGCCCCGGCTCGGCTGCATCCACGCCATTGAAGTCGGCGATTTCCCAATAGCGGTCGGGGTCGCCGAGATAGTCGCGCGCCAGCGAACGTAACGTGTCGCCCGCCTGCGGGCTGTAGACGATGAACCGCGAGTCCCTGACGATGACCCGATCCGGGCTAGCCTCTGGAGGGGGCGGCGGCGGTGGCGCAATTTCCAGTGGCGTGGGGGACCGGGCCGAGGGTGCAGGAGGGGTCAGGGGCGACGCGGTGGCGCAGCCGGTGAGAGCCGCGACGACTAGAGCAAGTGACCAGCCGAGCGCGCGCTTACCGCGACGGCCGAAGGGCACACCGGTTACGTTCCCGCACATCCTGCCTGGCGACGCAGCGTTTCTTCGTCTAAGGCTTTGGCTCGGAGGCTGATGACCCCGACTCTGTGCTCTTCTGAACCGCCTGCGCCATGCTGTCGAAGGCGCCGTATAGCTCCCCGAACTCGTCCTTGCGTTGCTCGGCGATTCGGTAGTCATAGCGCCCCTTGCCGATCTCCGCGGCAGAACCTAATCGGCCCCAACCACCGCCAGCTGCTCCCGCGCTTGCCTGATTTCCTCGCCCAATTGATAGACCGCCATCGCGTAGTTGCGACTGCGGTTATAGCGCAGCAGAGCATAAAAGTTTTCGAACCCAAACCAATACTCGGGGCCATCCATCAGAACCAGGCTGAAAAGGCTCGCCGGCAACGCTCCGGTCACGCCCGGCGCGCTCTGCACGCCCCGCTCCTGCCATCGTGCGACGCTGAGCTGCGGCTTGAGACCCAGATCGAGCAGAAGCGGCTTAGGGTCCCCCATGTCGACGCGGGCGGGCGCTGCGACGGGCTGCCCCTCCTTCCACCCGAACTCTCGAAGATAGCTGGCCACACTGCCGACGATATCCGCCGTGTCTGACCACAGATCGATCTTGCCGTCGCCGCTGTAGTCGACGGCAAAACGTCGGTAGCTGCTCGGCATGAATTGCGGCCAGCCCAGGGCTCCAGCGAAAGAACCCTCGACCAGTGCCGGATCCCAGCCCTGTTCGCGGGACAGCACCAGGAATTGCTCGAGCTCGCCTCTGAAGTAGTCGGCCCGCTTGGGCCATTCGAAGCTCAGCGTGTACAAGCTATCGATCACGCGGTAACCCCCAGCGTAGCGCCCGTAACGGCTCTCGATCCCGAGCAACGCGACGACGATCGCCTCCGGGACGCCAAAGTCGCGCTGGGCGCGCTCCAGAACCGCCGCGTTCTCATTCCAGAACCGCAAGCCGTCGGCGATCTGCGCGTCATCCACACAAAGCGCTTTGAACTGATACCAGGGGCGGCTGGTTGTGGGCGCCGAGATCGCCCGCAGCACGTCTGGATTGAGATGAGCGCTCCCAAACAGGTCGCGCAGAGCGCGTGGGTCGAACCCGTGCGTGCGCACCATATGGCCAATGAACTTGCGCACATCCGGTTTGAGTTTTTGCGTTTGCGCGGGGGCGGCCTCTGCTGCAAGGGTGGGCGAGAACACGAGCGGTGAAAGCAAGGCTGCACCGAGGACCAGCGGGAGGAGCCAGCGGGTACCGCAATTTCCGCGCTTGACGGCAGCCATGGCGAGACTTGATCCGAGCTTCCCTAGACGCGTTGGCGCGGCACGGCGATCGAAGACGAACGGGATATCGTCAGCCACGCTGTTCTTCTTGAGAGGCAAAAGTTGGATGCTATGCGGTTTTGGTCCCGGGATCGAGATTTCCCTCCAGGCTTCGGCGGCGCTGCCGATTCTAGTGCGAACCCGGATCGGGGCGATTGTGACGCGAGCGCCGCGTTGCACACTAGGTGCAGCGGAACCAGGAGGCGATTGCTGCCGCGATGGAACGCCGGTTCACGATTTCGGCGCTTTGCATTGACCCGGAGCCGTATTCGGCGTAATTCTTACGCCTCTTTGCTGAATTGCCTGGAGGATGTTGATGTCACTCGTCGACCTGCTGCCCAGCGACGCCCGGCTCAAATCGGTCCCGGCCGGCGAGCTCATCTTCGCTCAGGGGGACCGTGGCGACATCATGTACGTGATCGCCGAGGGCGAGGCGCAGATTCTGATCGACGGCAAGCCGCTCGAGAGCGTCGGAGCCGGCGGCATCCTCGGCGAAATGGCGCTCATCGATGCCGAGCCGCGCAGCGCCACCGTGATCACGAAGACGCGCTGCCTGCTGGTGCCGGTTGACGAGCGCAGCTTCATCGACCTGGTGACTCGCCGGCCCGAGTTCGCGCTCCAGGTGATGCGGGTGCTGGTCCACCGGCTGCGCAGGGCCGGTCTCGAGCGGTGACCGGCGGCGCCGTTGCCTTATAATCCCCAGTTGAGCTGACGGCACCTCGACCGTCAACCCGCCAACCGGGTGCCGGGGGGATTGCTGCCGCGGCGCAACCGGGATCTGTCCTTCAGGTTCGTTTGCCGGATGCAGCTGTTCGCCTTTGGCGTCAACCACCATACCGCGCCACTGGCCGTGCGCGAGCGCATTGCGTTCGACACGGAGCGGTTGCCGGTGGCATTGCGCGACCTGGTCGACCGAGAGCCGGTGCGTGAGGCGGCCATCCTGTCGACCTGCAACCGCACCGAGGTCTATTGCAGCACGCCGGAACCGTCTACCGCCATCCGCTGGTTGGCGAACTACCACAAGCTGAAGGACTCCCAGCTCGAGCCGTGTCTGTATACCTTGCCGCGGGAGCAGGCGGTGAAGCACGCTTTCCGTGTGGCCAGCGGGCTGGACTCCATGGTGCTCGGCGAGCCGCAGATCCTGGGGCAGATGAAGACGGCGGTGCGCTACGCGGAAGCGGCCGGGACGCTGGGGCTGGTGTTGCATAAGCTGTTTCAGCAAACCTTCTCTGTGGCCAAGCTGGTGCGCAGCCAGACCGAGATCGGCGCCGCCTCGATTTCCCTGGCGACGGCTGCGGTGCGGCTGGCCGAGCGCATCTATCCCAGCATCTCCCAGCAGAAGGTGCTGATGATCGGTGCGGGCGAGATGATCGAGCTGTGCGCCGCTCACTTTGCCGCGCAGCGCCCCCGCGGCATGACTTTCACCAATCGCTCTCTGGAACGCGCGCAGGAGTTGGCGCGGCGCTTCGAGGGCAGCGCGCAGGCGCTCGCCGACCTGCCCGACTTCATCGCCCATCACGACATCGTCGTGACTTGCACCGCAAGCCAGCTGCCCATCATCGGCAAGGGCCTGGTGGAGAGAGCGCTGCGGGCGCGGCGGCATCGACCGATACTGATGATCGACCTGGCTGTGCCGCGCGACGTCGAAGCCGAGGCAGGCGAGCTCAACGACGTGTTTCTGTACAGCGTGGACGACCTGGGAAAGCTCGTGCAGGAGGGTCGCGACGCGCGCGAAGGCGCGGTCGGCAAAGCCGAGGCCATCATCGATGCGGGCGTCGATGACTTCATGCGATGGCTCGGAACGCGCGCGGCAGTACCCACGATCCGCGCCCTGCGCGACCAGGCCGAGCGCACGCGGCGCCACGAAGTCGAGCGCGCGATACGCTGGCTCGAGCAGGGTGAATCGCCCGAACGCGTGCTCGAACACCTAAGCCAGAGCCTCACCAACAAGCTGCTCCATCCCCCGACCCACGCCCTGCATCACGCTCAGGAAGCCGACCGCGAGCAACTGGTCAAGCTTCTGGAGCGCGTCTACTTGATCCGCGGTCGCGAATGAAGGCGAGCATCGCCGCCAAGCTGGCGCAGCTGTCTGCCCGGCTGGAAGAGCTGAACCAGTTGCTGTCCAGCGAAAACGTCACCGCGGACCTGGACAACTATCGCAGGCTGTCGCGCGAGCACGCCGAAATCTCGCCGGTCGTAAAGCTGTACGAGAGGCACCGCGCTGCCGAGCAGGAGGTGCATGGCGCTCAGACCATGATCTCCGACCCGGAAATGAAAGAGCTGGCGGAGGCGGAGATCCGAGAAGGCAAGCAGAAGCTCGCGCAGATCGAGGCCGAGCTGCAACGCCGGCTGCTGCCGCACGACCCCAACGACGACCGCAACACGTTCCTCGAGGTTCGAGCCGGTACCGGCGGCGACGAGTCGGCCCTGTTCGCCGGCGACCTGATCCGGATGTACTCCCGCTACGCAGAACGGCATGGATGGCGGGTGGAGGTGGTGTCGCAGAGCCAGGGTGAACAGGGCGGTTTCAAGGAAATCATCGCGAAGATCAGTGGCCAGGGTGCCTACTCGCGACTGAAGTTCGAGTCGGGTGGCCACCGCGTTCAACGCGTTCCAGCTACCGAGACACAGGGTCGCATTCACACCAGCGCGTGCACGGTCGCAGTGATGCCCGAGGCCGACAAAATCGGAGAGGTGGTCCTCAATCCGACAGAACTTCGGGTCGACACCTTCAGGGCATCGGGCGCCGGCGGCCAGCACATCAACAAGACCGATTCGGCGGTGCGGGTCACTCACCTGCCTACCGGCATCGTGGTGGAGTGCCAGGACGACCGCTCGCAGCACAAGAACAAGGCGCAGGCGCTGTCTGTGCTGGCTGCGCGCATCAAGGACAAGCAGCTCCGCGAGCGTCAGGCCAAGGAGGCGGCGACGCGCAAATCGCTGATCGGCAGCGGCGACCGTTCCGAGCGTATCCGCACCTACAACTTCCCGCAGGGGCGGGTCACCGACCATCGCATCAACCTCACGTTGTACAAGATGGACCAGATCATGGATGGGGAAATGGACGATCTGATCAACGCGCTCATCGCCGAGCATCAGACCGAGCAGCTCGCCGCGCTGGCCGAGGAAGCCTGAGCATCTCGCTGGGCGTGAGTCAGAGCCGCGACCTCGGGACCGGGGAACAGCTGCTGCGCGCAGACAGCGCGACGCTGGCTGCGGCTCTGCAGATTTCCGCTCCGGAGGCGCGCCGGGAGATTCAGAGCTTGCTGACCGATGCTCTAGGCATCGATCTGGCTGCGCTCCTGGCGCATCCAGAGCGCGTGGCAGAGGCGCGCGCTACCGACGCCTACTCGCAGATGTTCGCACGCCGCGTGAGTGGCGAGCCGATGGCCTATGTGCTGGGCCAGCGCGAGTTCTACGGCCTGAGCTTCGAGGTCGCGCCAGCGGTGCTGATCCCGCGCCCGGAAACCGAGCTGCTGGTGGAAATGGCTCTGGATCGGCTGCCGCAGGACGCGACCGCTGCGCTGCTCGATCTGGGCACCGGCAGCGGGTGCATCGCTGTCACCCTGGCCAAGCTTCGGCCCGCCGCGACAGTCGTCGCTACCGATCTGTCCCACGCTGCGCTCGCGGTGGCTGAGCGCAACGCGCGGAGGCAACGCGCGACCAACGTCGAGTTCCGTGCCGGCAACTGGTTCGAGCCGGTGCGGAGCGACTGCTTTGATCTCATCGTATCGAACCCGCCATACGTTGCGGAGCATGATCCGCATCTGCGCGATGGCGACGTCCGCGCGGAGCCGAGTGTTGCTCTGGTTGCGGGGCCGCACGGCCTGGAGGCCTTGCAGGAGGTCATTTCACAGGCGCCACGACATCTGCTGCCCGGTGGAGCCTTGCTGGTGGAGCACGGCTATGACCAGGCTGGGGCAGTGGCGCGACTGCTCGACGCGGCGGGCTTCATCGATCTTGTTGCCCGCACTGACCTTGCGGGTATTCCGCGCGTCGCCGGCGGGCGGCGTCCTTGAAGCAAGGGCTTGAAACGGCTAACATGTGCTGCTTTCAACTCGAGCCCGGTCTCCAAGTTTTGAGGTGAGCCATGGACGCGCAGGAACGCATTCGCAAGCAGGTCAACGAAAACAAGGTGGTGTTGTACATGAAGGGGACGCCTGAGGCGCCACAGTGCGGTTTCTCCGCCACGGCCGTGCAGATCCTGGAGGCGTGTGGCGCGGACGAAGTGGCGACGGTCGATGTCTTGGCCGACCCGGACATTCGACAAGGCATCAAGCAGTTTTCCAACTGGCCCACCATCCCGCAGCTCTATGTCGGCGGCGAGTTCATCGGTGGCGCCGACATCATGCGGGAGATGTACCAGAGCGGAGAGCTGAAGAAGATCCTGGCGAAGTAGACTACGCTTTCCAGTATTGCCTGGGGGCTGGCCATTGCCAGCCCTTTTTCGTTTGTTGCAAGACGAAAAGCAGGCATGTGGTCAAGTAAGGCCAGGGCTCCGGGAGGGCGAGCAGTGCCGCTGTCAGCAGGATCTTCGTGGTCGACATTTCCATGTCCTCCGCGGTGCGTTTCGTGTTGCAGTCAATGTACGGGGGAGGGTCTTTTCTCTCGTTGAACTATTGCCGGTTGCGAGTGTGTGAAATTCACGCTCCGTGCCGCTGCCGGTTGGCCGCCGCAAAAGGGGCCGGGTTCACGCGAGTTGACGGCAGCCGTCCGCCATTGCAGCATGGCGCCCTTCTTTGTTTGCCGTGCATGGCAGCGCCTGGCATAGCCAGAGTTTCCGAGGTGTGACGGTTCGATGAACTCCGACAGCGGCGAGACCTTCGCTGAGTTACGAGAAGCGGTGCGCGCGCTTTGCGCGACCTTCTCGCCCGAGTACTGGCGCAAGCTCGACGAGGAGCATGCCTATCCGGAGGAGTTCGTGCAGGCGCTGACGCAAGCGGGGTGGTTATCCGCGTTGATTCCCGAGGCGTACGGCGGCTCGGGTCTGGGCATCGCCGAAGCTTCCGTCATCCTGGAAGAGGTCAACCGTTCCGGCGGCAACTCCGGCGCCTGCCACGCCCAGATGTACATCATGGGTACCCTGCTGCGCCACGGCTCGCCGGAACAGAAGCAGCGTTACCTGCCGGCCATCGCCTCCGGCGTGCTGCGATTGCAGTCTTTTGCGGTGACCGAGCCGACGACGGGTTCTGACACTACCAGGCTCAAGACTACTGCCGTACGCCAGGGCGACCGCTACGTGGTGAACGGCCAGAAGGTGTGGACGTCGCGCGTGCAGCATTCGGATCTCATGCTGCTGTTGGCGCGGACCACGCCGTTGCCGGAGACGAAGAGAAAATCCGATGGCCTGTCGGTGTTCCTGGTCGATCTTCGCGCGGCAGTGGGCAACGGCATCACAGTGAGGCCGATCCGCAACATGCCCAACCACGAAACCAATGAGCTGTTCATCGACAACCTCGAGGTTCCGGCGCACAACCTGGTCGGCGAGGAAGGCAAGGGCTTCCGCTATATCCTGGACGGCATGAATGCCGAGCGCATACTGATCGCCGCGGAATGCGTCGGCGATGGCCGTTGGTTCCTGGAGAAGGCCGCTGCCTATGCCCGCGAGCGGGTCGTCTTCGACCGCCCCATCGGGCAGAACCAAGGCGTACAGTTCCCGATTGCGCGCGCGTACGTCAACGTCGAGGCGGCTGACCTCATGCGCTTCAGTGCCGCCGCGCTGTTCGACCGCGGACAGACCTGCGGTGCGCAGGCGAACATGGCCAAGCTGCTGGCCGCCGACGCCTCGTGGGAAGCGGCCAACGTTTGCCTGCAGACCCACGGCGGCTTCGGCTTTGCGCATGAATACGACGTGGAACGGAAGTTCCGCGAGACGCGTCTGTATCAGATCGCGCCCATCTCAACCAACCTCATACTCGCGTATATCGCCGAGCACGTGCTGGGTCTGCCCCGCTCCTATTGAGAGCGACCCGCCGCAGCTGGGGAACAGAATGAACGGTATCGAGAATCCCGGTCGACGCAGCTTCTTGCAAGGCTCCACAGCCGCTTTGGGTGTGATAGTGCTGGGCTTTCACTTCCCCGGTGCGGTCCGGGGCGCGGCCGACGAGGCCGGCAGGCCTGCGGGCTTCAAGCCCAACGCCTTCATCCGCATCGGCAAGGACAACGTCGTGACCGTGATCGTCGGCAGCTCGGAGATGGGGCAGGGTGTGCTGACCTCCTTGTCGCAAATCGTAGCTGAGGAGCTCGATGCAGACTGGAGCAAGGTGCGTTGCGAGCAAGCGCCTGCGCATTCTGACTACAACCGGCCGGGGTTGCAGATCATGCTCACCGGCGGCTCATCGTCGGTGCGCTCCAGCTGGGAAGTTTTGCGCAAGGCCGGCGCCAGCGCACGCGCCATGCTGGTTGGCGCTGCTGCTCAGACCTGGAAGGTCGACCCGGCAACGCTGCGCACCGACCAGAGCATGGTGATCGGTCCCGCGGGTAAACGTCTGACGTACGCGGAGCTAGCCGACAAGGCCGCGACGCTGAGCGTGCCGAAGGATCCTCCGCTCCAGCCCGCGAAGGATTTCAAGATCATCGGCAGGTCGTTCAAGCGCCTGGATACCCCGTCCAAGGTGGACGGTTCGGCGCGATTCGGGATCGACGTAAGCGTGCCTGGGATGCTGAACGCTGTGGTCATCAAAGCGCCGGCGGTCGGCGCGCGACTGACGCGGTTCAGCGGCGAGAAGGCCAGAGCAGCGCCAGGCGTGAAAGCGGTGGTGGTGATCTCCGACGGCGTGGCAGTAGTAGCCGACACGTACTGGCGCGCGCGCAAAGCCTCCGAGCTGGTGGAGGTCGACTGGGGCGAGGGCGCGCTCGCCGGACGTTCATCGGACGATCTGAGCGCAACGCTCGAGCAGGCGGCCAGGCTCGACGGCCTGGTCGCGCGGCAAGAAGGCGAGGTCGGGACCTTCAAGCCCGGCAGGACCGCGTCGGCCGGCTATCACCTCCCCTACCTGGCGCACGCCTGCATGGAGCCCATGAACTGCACCGCCTGGGTCAAGCCGCACGAGGTGGAAGTCTGGACCGGCAGTCAGGCGCAGACCGCAGTTCAGCAGAGCGCTGCTGTGGCCGCCGGGGTCGAGCCGGAGCAGGTGAGAGTGCACACCTTGTTCCTGGGCGGCGGCTTCGGCAGGCGGGCGGCGCAGGACTTCGTGATCGCCGCAGTGGAGACGTCCAAGGCCGTTGGCGCGCCGGTGAAAGTGATCTACTCGCGGGAAGACGACATGCGGGGCGCCTACTATCGGCCCATTTCCTACACGGAGATCAGCGGTGGTGTGGATGCGGCAGGCAATGCGGTGATGCTCCAGGCGAAGATCGTCGTGCCGTCGCTCGCCGAGGCAACCGGCTTCAAGCGATTGGTTCGGCCCGATGGCGTGGATCGCGTCGCGGTCGAGGGCCTGGCCGATATGCCCTACGACATCCCCAACATCAAAGTCGAGTGGGTCAAGCACGACTTCGGTGTACCCATTTGGTTCTGGCGCTCCGTGGGCGCCAGTCACAACACCTTCGTAACGGAGACCTTCATCGATGAGCTCGCAACGCTCGCCAGGAAGGACCCGTATCAATTTCGGCGCGAGCTGCTGGACAAGCAGCCGCGCCTGCGCGCGGTGGTGGAACTGGCGGCGGACAAGGCGGGATGGGGCAAGCCGCTGCCCAAAGGGATGGGTCGCGGGATCGCGTGCGCGGCCGTGTTCGGCAGCTGGACCGCGCAGGTGGTGGAAGCTTCAGTCGAAGGCGGCAGGGCGCGGGCGCACCGCGTGATATGCGCTATAGATTGTGGCCGCGCGGTGAACCCGGAGCAGATCAAGGCACAGATGGAGAGCTCGATTGTCTTTGCGCTGTCGGCCGCGCTCCACGGCCGCATTACGTTCAAAGTCGGCAAAGTAGAGCAGCGCAATTTCGACGATTATCCGGTGGTGCGGATGAATGAGGCGCCGCAAATCGAAGTGCACCTGGTTTCGAGCGAGGAGAAGCCGGGCGGCGTAGGAGAGCCCGGCGTCCCGCCTACCGCGCCCGCGCTCGCCAATGCCCTGTTCCAAATCACCGGCAGGCGCATCCACACGCTGCCGCTGTCCTTGCATACCTTCAGCGCATGATGTTGCAGTCAGTCGTCCGGGGACGGACTTCTGCTATCTGGCTGCTGACCACTGATACTGAGACAGCCCGTTCCGAAATTCGGAAGTCCGCGCCTGGCGCGGGGTTGCGCCTGGCCGTTTGATTTGTACCCACTGCCCGCTTCTGGTTTTGGCGTGAAGTGTTTATCATTGTCGCTATCCGTGGCGGCTGAACATCCGCGATCGAGGCCGCCGCCCGCGTCCTTTCCGCTGTCCGCCGAGGAGGTTATCTAGGCATGATGGGTCTGGTGCGGCTCGCCCTACGCCGCCCTTATACGATCGCCGTTCTGTCGCTGCTGATCCTGCTGCTGGGTGGGTTGTCTGCGCGGCAGATGATCGTCGACTTCTTCCCGAAGATCGACATCCCGGTGGTGTTCGTAGGCTGGAACTACCCGGGCCTGTCGGCCGAGGAGATGGAGCGCCGCATCGTGATCATCAGCGAGCGCGCGTATTCCACGACGGTCAATGGCATCGAGCGCATCGAGTCCATCTGCATCCCCGGGGTCGGGCTGGTCAAAGTCTATTTCCATCCGGGTGCGGACATCGGCGCAGCGATCGCGCAGATCAACGCCGTCAACGGCACCGCGCTGCGCATCATGCCGCCGGGCCTCACGCCACCGGTGATGATCCGATTCAACCCGGCCACCGTCCCGATCGTGCAAATGATCCTCAGCAGCAAGACGCTGCCCGAGGGGCAGATCTTCGACTATGCCTTCAATTTCGTACGCGTGAAGCTGTTCACCATCCCGGGCCTGCAGACTCCCGCGCCCTTCGGCGGCAAGCTGCGCCAGATCCAGGTCGACCTCAATCCCCCGCTCATGCAGTCCAAGGGGATCTCGCCCAACGACGTGGTCAATGCGCTGATCACTTCGAACCTGCTGATTCCGGCCGGCACTGCGCGACTGGGCGAGATCGACTACAACGTCATGATGAACTCGAGCCCACCTTCGGTGGACCTGTTCAACCAGATACCGATCAAGGTGGTCAACAGCGCGCCGATCCTGATCGGCGATGTCGCCAGAGTCAGCGATTCCTTCGCGGTGCAGAACAACATCGTCCATGTGGATGGGCGCCGGGCCACCTACCTGCAGATCCTCAAGGCGGCCGACGCCTCCAGCCTCACCGTGGTGGAGGCCGCGCGTGCGATGCTGCCGGAGATCCGCGCCACTGCGCCGGACGGGCTGGATGTCAATCTGGATTTCGATCAGTCGGTGTTCGTGCGCGCCGCGATCAACAACGTTGCGTCCGAAGCCATCATCGCGGCGCTGCTGGTTTCCCTCATGGTCCTGGTGTTCCTGGGGAGCTGGCGCAACACCGTCGTGGTGATCACCTCCATCCCCTGCTCGATGTTCGCCGGGATCATCTGCCTGTACCTGACCGGCAACACCATCAATCTGATGACGCTTGGCGGGCTTGCGCTCGCCACCGGCATCCTGGTGGACGACGCTACTGTGGCGGTGGAGAACATCCACCGCAACCGCACGCTGGGCAAGCCGCTTACCGTAGCCATCCTGGACGGATCGCGGGAGGTGGCTCTGCCGCGCACCATGGCCACGCTCGCGATCTGCATCGTGTTCTTCCCGGTGACCTTTCTGTTCGGCGTCTCCAAATACCTGTTTACCCCGCTGGCGCTGTCGGTCGTGTTCTCGCTGCTCGCTTCGTATGTGCTGTCCTTTACGCTGGTTCCCATGTTGTCGCGCTATCTGCTGGCGGGCGAGAAGCACAGGCAGTCCGGGGATACGGGCCGGCTCGGCGTGGCTGAGCGATTCAATCAGGGTCGTGAGCGGGCGCTGGACGGGATGCGTGAGTGGTTCGGGAGCATCCTCGGACTGCAGATGCGTCACCGGGTGTTCGTCCTGGGACTGATGGCTGCATTCGGGGCAGTGAGCGTTGTGCTGGTCCGCGTGGTGGGAACCGATTTCTTCCCGCCTGTCGATGTGGGCATCATGAAGCTACACTACCGCGCCCCGGTCGGCCTGCGCATAGAGGAGACCGAAAAGCTGGTGCTGCAGGTCGAGGACGAGATCCGCAAACTCATTCCGCAACAGGAGCTCGCGACGATCAACGACCAGGTGGGCGTGCCAATCTTTTTCAACCTCGCTTTCGTTCCCACCGACAACATCAGCGGGATGGACGCCGAGATCCTGATCTCGCTCAAGCGGCCGCACCGCCCGGTAGCTGACTACATGCGGGAGATCCGCAGACAGATCCCGCCCAAGTTCCCGGGATCGAGCTTCTATTTCCAGAGTGCGGATATCGTGACGCAGGTGCTGAACTTCGGCCTGCCCGCCCCCATCGACGTGCAGGTGCAGGACTCCAACTTCGAGCGCGGCCAGGTGTATGCCGGGCGGCTGCGCAAGGCGATCGAGGAAGTGCCCGGCGCGGTGGACGTCCGGCAGCTGCAGGTGCTGAACTATCCCGGGCTGCGCGTCGAAGTGGACCGGCTGCGTGCGGCGCGGCTGGGGTTCACGCAGCGCGACGTGGCCAACAGCGTCCTCACCACGCTGTCATCGAGCTCGCTCGTCAATCCTTCGTATTTCCTGGCGCCCAACGGGGTCAACTACGCCGTTGTGGTACAAACGCCGATCGAGAGAATCACCGGCGTGGACGACCTCATGTCGACCGCCGTCACCCCGACCGTCGGACCGGTCATCGACGGTGCGGCTTCCTCCCGCCTCGACGCGATGCGCGGCGCGCCCGTGACGCGGCTGTCCAACCTGGCTACGTTGCGGCCCGAGACGAGCTTCGAATCGGTCAGCCACTACACCGTTCAGCGCGTGATCGACATCGCGGCGAATGTCGATGGCCGCGACCTGGGGAGCGTGGTAGCAGACATTCAGAAGAAGATCGCGGAGATCGTCAGCGCAGCCGATTTCCCCAAAGCGGCAAAGATCATCGTGCGCGGCCAGTACGAGCTGATGCAGAATTCCTTCACCAGCTTGCTGCTGGGGTTGGTCCTCGCCGTGATCCTGGTTTACGCGCTGCTGGTGGTGCTGTTCCAGTCGTGGGTCGATCCTTTCATTATCATGATGGCGGTACCCGGCGCGCTTATTGGCATCTTGTGGATGCTCGTGCTCACCGGGACCACCATCAACGTCATGTCGCTGATGGGTGCCATCATGGCAGTGGGAATCGGGGTCTCCAATTCCATTCTGGTGGTCAGCTTCGCCAACGACATCCGAGTGACGCACCCCGGCATGGGCGTGATCGAAGCCGCGGTCGAGGCCGGTAAGACCCGGCTGCGGCCCGTGCTCATGACCGCTCTGGCCATGATCATCGGCATGGTGCCGATGGCGCTGGGGCTGGGTGAAGCCGGCGAGCAGAATGCACCGCTGGGCCGCGCCGTGATCGGCGGGCTGGCGCTCGCCACGTTCGGCACGCTGTTCGTCGTCCCGGTCGTGTATACCTTCCTGCGCAAGGGCCCGCCGACGCTGCACGAGCTGGACGAACGCTTCGCGTCAGAGGCGCGCGGCGAAACCGCATAACTTCAACAAAGGTTGCGCATGCGACGTCAAGGATCGTTCTTCGGTTTCTACCTGTTCGGCGCCGTGTTGGTTGCCGTGGGGGCCGGAACCGTGTACTACTTCTGGCACGCGAAGCAGAGCGGGCTCGCCACTCAGTTGAAGGAGCGCGCAGCGGTCGCCGAGGCAGGGCCCACGGTGGCGGTGGCGACCTCGAAGCAAGGGCCAGCGGTGCGCAAGCTCACGTTGCTGGGTGAGGCGCTGCCATACAAGACCGCTACACTCTACGCAAAGGTGAGCGGCTATTTGACCAGGATCACCGTCGACAAAGGCGATCACGTGAAGGCCGGCCAGTTCATCGCCGAGATTACTTCGCCCGAGTTGGACCATCAGTACGACAGCGCCGTCGCCGACCTGGAGAACAAGCGGCGCGTGGCGAAGCGGACGCGCGATCTCGCGGATCAGCACTTCTATTCGGAACAGGCGGCAGAGGATGCCGAAACCAACGTGCGGCTCGCGGAGCAGCAAGTGGCGGGGATCAAGGCGCTGACGTCCTACAAGGTGCTGACTGCACCGTTTGCCGGGGTGGTCACTGCGCGTTACGCCGATCCCGGTGCGCTAGTCACGAACGCAACTGCGAACCAGAGCTCGGCGCTACCCGTGGTGACGGTCTCCGACCCCTCGCGCCTGCGCGTCACAGTCTACGTGGATCAATCCGAAGCACCCAATGTGCACGTCGGCACGCCGGCAGAGGTGGTAGACGCCGCCAGCGTAACGCGCCAGGGTATCGGCAAGGTGGCGCGCGTGGCCGGCGAGCTGGATACCAGGACCCGCACGCAACTGACGGAGGTTGACTTCGACAACGGCAAGGGCGAGTTCATCCCCGGCAGCTTCGTGAACGTGAACCTGCTCATACCCGCGAAGAGTTACGTGGAGGTGCCGGCGCCGGCGCTGGTCATGCGCGAGGGTAAGCGGATGGTGGCTGTGGTCGGCCCCGACAGTCACATCAAGCTGACGCCTATCAACGTAGCGGGGACCGACGGCAAGGTCATCCGCGTCGAAAGCGGGCTGGAAGAGAATGTTCGCGTGGCGTTGAATTTGCCGAACACCGTTGCGGACGGCGCCAAGGTCACGGCTGCCGGCACCCCGTCCCCAGCGCCGGCTTCTACCGCGGGAGCGCCGTCGCCATCGGCAGGCGGCAAATCAGCGTCCGGAGGTCCGGTTACACCGGCGCCCAAGTAGGCACGACTATAATCCTGCCTATGAGCGATCTCGATGCAACCGATCCGAGCAAGCCGCGCAGCCACCACGACATGGGCGGCCAGTCCGCGGGCGCCGTCGCTCTCACTGAGCACGACTATGCATTGTGGGAAAAACGCGTGGATGCGCTCTTGGTGCTGCTGTCGCGCAAGGACCGGCGCCTGATCACGGTGGACGAGCTCAGGCGCAATATCGAGAGTCTCGGCGCCGACGCCTACGACGCCATGAGTTACTACGAGCGCTGGATTCACTCCATCAGCCAAACTCTTATTCAGCGCGGCGTCATCAGCATCGATGAGCTGGGAAAGAGAATGGCCGAAGTCGAGCAGCGACACGAGCGGGGCGAGCTGTGAGGCGGGCCAAAGTGAAAATCCGCTTCAAGCCCGGCCAGCACGTGCGCGTGCGGCGGGCGTACCCGCCAGGGCATATCCGCATACCCTGGTATGTCCGCGGACATGCCGGCGTCGTGGAGCGTTTGTGCGGCGCCTACCCCAATCCGGAAGAGCTGGCATACGCCCGCAGCGGGCTGCCGGCGCAACCGTTGTACCGGGTCCGCTTCGCGCAGCCGGAGCTCTGGCCCGACTATGCTGGTAGTGCGGCCGACACCGTGGACGTCGAGATCTATCAGCATTGGCTGGAGCCGGCCGCGGCAAATCGCCCATGAGCGACCATCACGACCACGATCACCCGCACGCGACGCTCCCGGACGCTGCGGACAAGCTCACTTACTATCAAACGATGGAAGTCGCTGTGCGGGAGCTGCTCATCGACAAGGGCATCCTCACCGCGGATGAGGTGCGCCGTCAGATCGAAGATATGGACGGGCGCAACGCCGGGCTCGGCGCCAGGATGGTTGCGCGCGCCTGGGTCGACCCCGAGTACAAGCAGCGGATGTTGAGCGACGGGAATGCTGCCGCCGAGGAGGTGGGGCTCGACCACGGCGCGTACAAGCTCGTCGTCGTCGAAAACACACCGCAGGTGCACAACGTCATCGTGTGCACTCTGTGCTCGTGCTACCCGCGCTGGCTGCTCGGCCTTCCGCCCGATTGGTACAAGAGCCGCAACTATCGCTCGCGGGTAGTGCGCGAGCCGCGGACCGTGCTGCGCGAGTTCGGGCTCGAGCTGGCGGATCAGGTCAGCGTGCGCGTGCACGACTCCAACGCCGACATGCGCTACTTGGTGTTGCCGCTGCGTCCGGCCGGCACGGAGGGGTGGAGCGAGGAGCAACTCGCGGCGCTGGCTACGCGCGATTCCATGATCGGCATCGCTCTACCCGACTGTGCCAGGACCTGAGAGCCGGCAGATGGCGGTGAAAGAGGGCTGGAAGGGGAGGTTCTACGAAGACTTCGAGGTAGGTGACGTCTACCGCCACCCGCTTGGCCGCACGGTCACGCAGGTGGACAACATCTGGTTCACGCTGCTTACGCAGAACACGGCGCCGATCCACTTCGACGCGCACTACGCGGCCCAGACGGAGTTCAAGCGCCCGCTCGTAGATTCGACGTTTACCGTCGCCCTGGTCACGGGCCAGAGCGTGACCGACATCTCGCAGAACGTGTTTGCAAACCTCGGCTGGGACGAGATCCGTCTGCCCAATCCGGTATTCGAAGGCGACACGCTCTATTCGCAATCCGAGGTGCTGGAAAAACGCGAGTCCAAGTCGCGCTCTAATGTGGGTATCGTCACCGTAAGGACGACCGGCTTCAATCAGAACGGCTCGGTGGTGATTGCGTTCAAGCGCACGGTCATGGTCTACAAACGCGGGCAGAGCCCGACGATCCCGCAGCCTCACATCAGGGGCGGCTGACCGTCCCGCTCTGATCCGGCTCAATGCCGCCGACCGCTGCGCGCAGCCAGCACGACGGCTAGTAGCGCCGCGATGATGAAAAGGAGGAACCAGGCCAGTGCCCATTCCGGAATGGACAGGCCGAGAAACTTCCAGGTCACCTTGGCACAGTCGCCTTCGCCTTTGAAGACCTTGGGAAGAACTTGCCCGAGCGGCAGAGAATCCAGCATGTAGGCGAGGTCGGGCCCGCATTCCAGAATGTTGGGCGGATTGCGCTGCAGCCAAGACTGGCGTGCAGCGACGACTGCTCCGATCCCGGAGGACAGCAGCAGGAGCGCCCCGTAAATCCATGCGCCGATCGTCCGCGGGCCATGGATCGCAGCAATCAGCGCGATCGCGCCTGTGACGACGAATGCGTAGCGCTGGAAAATGCACAGGGGGCATGGCTCGAGCTTCTCCACGTGCTGGAGGTACAGCCCGAAGCCCATCAACCCGACGCAGCCGATGAAGATCGCGAGGTAGATCACCCGCGGGCGCAGCAATGTCGGCATGTTCCGGCCTCTGGGTCAGATTGCGGCCAATGCGCGCCCGAGATCCGCGAGCAGGTCCTCCTCATCCTCGATCCCCACCGAGAGTCGAACCAGGTTGTCCGTGAGTTTGAGCTGTGCGCGCCGTTCCGGCGGCAGAGATGCATGGCTCATGAGACCCGGATGACCGATCAGACTTTCTACGCCGCCGAGGCTCTCCGCCAGCGTGAACAACCGGCATCGTTCGAGAAAACGCTTGGTACCCGCGAGGTCGGTCTTGAGATAGGCCGCGATCATGCCGCCAAACCCGCTCATCTGCCGGGCCGCCAGCGCGTGCTGGGGATGCTTCGGCAGGCCGGGATAGATCACCCGCTCGACCTTTGGATGCGTGTCGAGCCATTGCGCGATCACCAGCGCATTGTAGCAATGCTGATGCATGCGCAGCGGCAGCGTCTTGACGCCGCGCAATGCCAGGAACGCAGTGAACGGATCCATGATGGAGCCGATGGCGTTCTGCATGAACTCCAGCTTGTCCTTCAGTTCGCGGTTGTCGCCGATGACGGCGATGCCGCCCACCGCATCGGAATGGCCGTTGATGTACTTGGTGATGGAGTGCACGACGATGTCGAAGCCCAGGGCCAGCGGCCTTTGCAGTGCGGGAGAAGCGAACGTGTTGTCGCACACCGTGAGCATGCCTCGCGAGCGCGCGAGCCGCGCTACAGCCTCCAGATCGGTCACCTTGAGCACCGGGTTGGAGGGGGACTCAACCCAGATCATCTTGGTGTCGGGCCGGATTGCTTTCTCCATCGTCTCCGGGTGGTCCGGGTCGACATAATTCACGCTCAGCCCGGCGGTTCGCTTGCGGACGCGATCGAACAGCCGCCAGCTTCCGCCGTACATGTCGTCCACGGCGACGATGTGGCTGCCCTGGTCCAACAGCTCCAGCACAGTCGCCATGGCCCCGAGACCTGAGGCGAACGCGAACCCATGCGCGCCGCCTTCGAGATCGGCAATGCAGCGCTCGAAAGCCATGCGTGTGGGGTTCTGTGTACGCGCGTACTCGTAGCCGGTATGTACGCCGGGCGAGGATTGCTTGAACGTCGACGTGGCGTAGATCGGCTGCATCACCGCTCCGGTGGTGGGATCAGGTGTCTGCCCAGCGTGAATAGCGCGCGTTGCAAACCCGAACGAGGCCCCCTCTCCCTTGACGGGAGAGGGTGGGGGTGAGGGTGGCTTGTCGGTCATGGTGCTTTGTGCCGCAGGTAGTTGAGAACGTCGATGCGGGTGATCAGACCCCAGAACTTGCCTTGATCGAGAACGATTGCTACGAAGCCTTTGTTGAACGTTTCCATCAGCGACGCCAGCGGCGTTGTCAACCCGACCGTTTCCAGCCGCTGCGTCATGGCGCTGCGCACCGGCAGGCGGAACTTGGCGGGATCGTCCTGTACAGCGGAGAGCAGATCCCACTCGTCGATCAGCCCGATGACTTGATCGCCGTCCAGCACCGGGATCTGCGAAATATCGTAGAGCTTCATGCGCGCGTAAGCGGTCATGAGCTTGTCCTCGGGCCCGATGGTGACTACTGCGCGCTCGTCGGCGCGGCGGGCGATGATGTCACGCAGGTCTCCATAGCTGCGACGCTGCACGAATCCCTGGTCCGCCATCCAGTAGTCGTTGAACATCTTCGACAGATACTTGTTGCCCGTATCGCAGATGAAAGTGACGACGCGTTTCGCCGCCTTCTGCTCCCGGCAGTAGCGCAGCGCGGCCGCCACCAGCGTGCCGGACGAGGACCCGCCGAGGATGCCTTCCTCCTTGAGCAACTCGCGGGCCGTATGCAGGCTCTCCGCGTCGCTGATCGAGTAGGCTGCCTTCACTCGCGAAAAATCGGCGATGGCCGGAATGAAGTCCTCACCGATGCCTTCCACGACCCAGCTTCCGGCCGCGCCGTACTTACCCGTCTTGACGAAATCGCACAGTACCGAGCCGTCCGGGTCGGCTAGAACCATCTCCGTCTTGGGTGAGACGCGCGCGAAGAACCGAGACAAGCCGGCCAGGGTGCCGCCCGAGCCCACGCCGCAGACGATCGCGTCCACATCGTGACCCATCTGCTCCCAGATCTCGGGACCGGTGGTGCGCTCGTGTGCCGCCGGATTGGCGGGGTTGCCGAACTGGTTGACGAAGAACGCACCGGTTTCCCTCGCGATTCGCTCTGCAATGTCCTGGTAATACTCGGGGTGGCCCTTGCCGACATCCGAGCGGGTAAGCATCACTTCGGCGCCCAGAGCGCGCAGGTGGAAGATCTTCTCGCGTGCCATCTTGTCCGGCACGACGAGAATCAGCTTGTAACCCTTCTGCGCCGCGACCAACGCCAGGCCCAACCCGGTGTTGCCTGCGGTGGCCTCGATGATGGTGCCGCCGGGCTGGAGCCGGCCGTCGCGCTCCGCGGCTTCGATCATGGACAAGCCGATTCGATCCTTGATCGAGCCCGCGGGATTCTGATTCTCCAGCTTCACGAACAGGCGGCAAACGCCGGTATCGAGGCGGGTGATCTCGAGCATCGGCGTGTTGCCGATGAGCTCCAGGAGGCTTTTTGCGGTCATCGTGAGACTCCCTGGGAATCCGCTCGAATGTTCGAGCGAATAGTGGCGGCGGACCGGAGCTCCCGGTACCGGGCGGAAGTGTACCCTGCCGGACGCGGCTCGGGGGCCGCCCGGGATCGACTCAGGGTAACCTTCCACTGCTGCGATCAGCGGGATCGCGTGGGATGCCTCCGCGCACAACTTCGCCGACCAGTACGATCCCTATGGTCCCATGGTGCGCTATCCGAACAGGGATGTGATCGCCCTGGACAAGCGCTTCAAATACCCCGGCGCGGCGACGCAGAAAGCGTCCGCCATCGGCACCCTCGACCTTGCTTGGACGCGCCTGCGCCTCTACCATAGCGGCAAAACCGAGGTCTGGGTCGCACGACATGGCGGCCCCGGCAGGATTAGCGAACTCCGATCGCTTTTATGCTCCTGAAACACGCCTCCGATTTAGCGGGGCGACGGTTTCAGGCATGGTGTGCCCGCGTAATATCGGCGCGGGTTGTCGGTGTCCAACAAAGAGGAGGAGGCGATGGCTACAACAACCAAGCAGGAGCTTTTCGAAGTAGGCGAGGCCGAGCAGCGCGAACGGTCCGCCGGGGTTAATCGCCGGCGGTTCCTGGCAGGCGTGGGCGCGGGTGCGGTCGCGCTGGGCGCGCGGGCGGCGCTGGGGGCAGCAGATATGGGACCGGTTGCCCCTCCGACCACAGTCAGCAGCCCGCCGCGTGATTTCGGCCCGAATGGCGCCCCCAACGTCTACTTTTGGGACGCTGACGTCATCGCGGTGGACCCGTCCTTCAATGGCCTCGCGCAGCCGAATGCGCCCATTGAGCGCCTGTGGACCGGAGCGTTGTGGATGGAGGGCCCGGCATGGAACTCTCAGGGGCGCTACGTGCTGTGGAGCGACATCCCAAGGAGCCGGCAAATGCGCTGGATCGAGGACAACGGCCAGGTGTCCGTGTTCCGCTCGCCTACGAACAACAGCAACGGCAACATGTTCGACTACCAGGGGCGGCAACTGTCCTGCGAGCATCTGACCCGGCGCGTGGTGCGCTACGAGCTCGACGGCTCGATCTCCCTGCTTGCCGACTCCTACAAGGGCAAGCGCCTCAACTCGCCCAATGACGTGGTCCCGCATCCCGATGGCAGCGTCTGGTTTACCGACCCCCCGTACGGGGCACAACTGTACGAAGGCACGCCCGATCCGGCCGGGGGCAAGAGCAATATGCAAGGCAAGCTCAACAACCGGGTTGGTCAGCCGCTGGGGGTGAGCGATGCGAAGCAGGAGCTGCCCACCCAGGTCTATCGCTGGGACCCCAGTGGCCGGCTTGATGTGGTGATTGCCGACGATAAAGTGCCGAACCCCAACGGCCTGTGCTTCTCGCCCGATTTCAAGAAGCTGTACGTCTCCAGCACCGGGCCGGCCGGCAAGGGCGACATCCATGTGCTCGACGTGGGATCGGACAACAAGCTGTCCAACCAAAAGGTCTTCACCGATTGCAAGGTCGATGGCGTGCATTGCGGTCCGGACGGCTTTCGTGCCGACGTTTTCGGCAATCTGTGGTGCGCCAGCAACGCCGGGCGCAATGTGGGCTACAGTGGCGTCACGGTGTGGAGCCCGGAGGCCAAGCTGCTGGGCCGGATCCGGCTGCCCGAGGTCTGCGGCAACGTCACCTTTGGTGGTCCCAAGCGCAACCGGCTGTTCATGGCGGCAAGCCAGTCGCTCTACGCCGTCTACACGGCGACCCAAGGCGCGGCTCCCGGTTGAACTCGCCGCGTAGCTGACAAGCTGGGATTCAGGGACGCCGGACTGCGGCTCGAAGGGAGATGGGACGCAGTCCGGTGCGCCCTCGCGCGTCACAGCGGCGCGGGAGTCACCTCACCGCGATCGATGATGAACAGCGCGTCCAACATCTCCTTCGAGTGCGAAAGGTCTGACTCGGTCAGCAGGATGGAGAGCCCCTCTAGCTTCAAGCCTGCGATGACCTCGGCAAGCCGGCGCGACAGAACCGGCGCAACACCTTCGAACGGCTCGTCCAGCAGCAGTATCTTGGTGCCGCACATCAGAGCGCGCGCAAGCGCTACGAGCTTTTGCTGACCGCCCGACAGCAGCATCGCCTTGCGCTGCGCAAAGGCCTGCACTTCAGGGATCATCTCGTAGACTTTAGCGAGCCGCGCCTCGATGTCAGGCTGGCGCGACGCCCAGGCGGGCATCAGGACATTCTCTTCGACGCTCAGATCGGGCACCAGGCGACGGTCCTCGGGCATGTAGCCAATGCCGGCACGTGCGCGCATATGGGTAGGCAGCTCGTCGAGCGTGGCCCCATCGAAGTGGACCGAGCCGTTGCGCGGTGAAAGGATGCCCATAATGGAGCGCAGCAAAGTGGTCTTTCCGGCACCGTTGCGGCCGATGAGCCCAGCGAATTTGCCCGAAGGCAGTTCGAAATTGACGTTGCGCAGGATGCCAACCGGGCCGATCGCAACATCCAAGCCTTCAACGCGCAGCACCGGCCGTCTCCTTGTGCGCGTGGATCTGCTCGCCGATCACATAACGGCGAACTTCGGCGTCTTGCAGCACCACATCCGGGTCACCGTCGGCGATGATGCGGCCTTCGTAGAATGCGAGGACGCGATGCGTGTAGCGGCTGACGATGTCCATGTCATGCTCCACGAACAGCACCGTCACCCCCTCCACCCGCAGTGCCCCCATGACCATATCCATGAGGCGGAACTTCTCCTCTGCCGAGACACCGCTCGTGGGCTCGTCCAGCAGCAAGACCCGCGGGGCTCCGGCCACGGCCATCGCAATATCCAGCAGCTTGCGCACACCTTCCGGCAGCAGGCCGGCGGGTTGGGTCCGGTAACCGCCGAGATTGAAGCGATCGAGGAGCTGCTCGGCCTTCGCATGTTCCACAGCGCCGTCCGAGGACGCGCCGCGCGGGCGCGCCGAGCGCGCGGCGACGCCCACACCGATCCTCAGGTTCTCGTGCACGGATAGGGTGTTGAACAGCTGCGGGATCTGGAATGAACGGCAGATCCCGAGCTGCGTGATGGTGCGCGGCTGCATGGCGGTGATGTCGCGGCCCTGGTACAGGATCTGACCGGAACTGGGTGTGAGATACCCCGTAACCATGTTGATGAATGTGGTCTTGCCCGCGCCGTTGCTTCCGATCAGCCCGACCACGCTATCCTGTTCGATGCGCGCGTTGATGTCTGCTGCCGCGGTGACCGCACCGAAGCTTTTGTTTAGATTGCGTGCCTCCAGGATGATGGCCACGTCACGCTCCCCGCCGCCGCAGGCGGAACATCGACCACAGTCCGCCGGGAAGGAACATGATCACCAGCAGCATGGTGATTCCGAGTGTCATCTGCCAGGTGTTGGGAAAGCGCTCTAACGCGAAGGTGCGCACCGCTTCGAAAACACCGGCACCAAGGAACGGGGCAACCACATTGCCGGTACCGCTCAGAATTGCGATGAACACGAATTCGCCGGAAGTGGTCCAGTTGGCCATGGTCTCCGGATCGACGTGGCCGATGGCACCCGCCCTTAGCCCCCCGCCGAAGCCGGCCAACCCCCCCGCGATTACCGAATTCCGATTGGGACCCCCGCCGACAGAAAGACCCCCCTCTCCCCCCCC
>JACXTT010002411.1_pt1 | contig 29728 bp, 25 predicted proteins | sample 9270951 | NCBI WGS metagenome assembly JACXTT01 (sample SAMN15532306, study PRJNA645909) | rock metagenome | isolation source: weathered quartz diorite | place: Puerto Rico | collected 2017-06-21 | reverse complement strand
GCCGTTGCCGGTCTGACTCCACAGCCCGGCGGGCGCCATGACCGCCAAGGCCGCGGCTAAAGAGAATGTGGTCTTCACGAGCCCTCCTGGTGCTTCACGGTGCGAGCTCTGGGGTCCAAACGGCGAGTCTCCCTGAGCAGGTGTGCGGGCGCACGGGGCTGGGTGCAAGAGCCCTGGGATGTTCGACAAGATGCGCTGATGAGGGGGGCCGCCGAGTGACACCGCTCACGAGGGTTTCGGCAGTATTCGGAGACGGGGGTGGACGCGTGGGCGCAACATCGGGTCACATGCGGTGTGCTGCGCTCCTAACCGTCAGTATATTCTGTGTCGCCGGATCGTTGCCTCACGCTGGCCCCTCGTCCAACGGCAGGACACCAGACTTTGGATCTGGGTATGGTGGTTCGAATCCACCGGGGCCAATTGGACTTACGCGATCGCACTATCCCCGCGACTCAGTTTCTGACTCAGTTTTTTCTCTCACAATCAGCGCGCCGCCTTCACTGGCCGCTCGTGCAACACCACCGCCTCGGTCGTCTCATCGTCGGCCATCGTGTAGCACGTCAGCAGCGCGGCTGAGTCCTTCGTCCAGCCGCCGGCCTCAGCGACGTGGGCGAGCGACAGTCCCTTGCGGGCGGTGGCCCAGCGCCGACGCGAGCCGTGGAAGCCCAGTCCCTTCACGTGCTCGAGCCCAGCGAGCCGCTCGGCGTCGCGGAGCCAGTTCGTCGCGGCGTGCCGCTCGACCGGACGGGACGGATCCGCTGGCGACGTGAACAGGAACGCCCCGCCCACCGTTGGGTGCTCGCGGAGATGTGCGATGATGGCGTCCCGCACCGCTGGATGGACCGCCACCAGCTTCTGGCGCGCGCCCCGCTTCCGGTTGCCAGGCCCGACGCGCCAGAGGATCGCGCCGTGCGTGGCCTCGTCGGGACGCCAGTCGCACGCCCGGAGGTTCAGGATCGCCGCGATGCGGCGGCCCGTGTGGTGTGCGAGCACGAGCAGCGTGTGCAGGTAGCTCTGCGTGCGCTTGCCGTCCGCGGTGGCCATCTGTACCCGGTCGGCCTCGGCGACGAGCTTGGAGAAGCGGGCATCATCGAGGACCGGACGCTTGGGATTCTCCTCCTTCGGGATCACGAGCCCGGTGGCGATCGAGTTCCAGGAAGAGTCCCACGATGGTGGCATCCGCCTCGCCGATCTGGGGGATTATTTGTGTCATCCAGGAATGGACGGTCGGCACCAAGGCACCCTTCGCCAGGGCGTTAGCCATGGCGGCGACTAGCGCAGCCTGGACCTGCTCCCGGGTCGAGTCGGCGATCTCCCGCGTCGCGCTCGCGGCGTCGTTGGCGGCGCGGACGTAGCGCCACGTGAGGCCTGTCGCTCCTCGGGGGGCCATCGGCTCCTGCCGCGTCCCGCCCGGCCCGCGTGGCACGTCGCGTGAGTCGGAGACCGCATGGCGTTCAAGACACTTGCGCCAGCGTGAGCCTGAGGGAGTCCTGGAACGCGAGGATGGCGGTCAGGGAATCGGGCAGGATCAGTGCTGTATGCCCTGGGAGCGGAGGCGGTCGGGGATCCGGCCCGGACCAATGGCAAGGTGCCCCTGAAGACTGACCTGGAAGGGGACGACGATGCCGCCGCTCGCGCTCGTGGTCGTACCGAAGCGGCTGTTGACGGCGTAGAGGAACCGCGGTGTCGTCGGGTCGAAACCCCGCACGTACAAGAGCACTGGATCGGGGGTTGCGGCGTAGCCCCAACCGCGCAAGTTCGCGGTGCCGTGCAGCCATTCGTCGAGCCCGCCCAGGAGATTCACCGTCAAGATGGAGATCGTCAGCCGCCGGTCGAAGCCAAACCACCGCGGCCGCCAGTTGACCTGCAGATCGAGCGCCGGTTGCCACGGGCCGGAGCACGAGTTGCGCGTGGCGATCCGCCCAAGTTGACTCTGGAGGCAACGGCGCACCCCAGCGGGCGCGGCGGCAAGGAGCGCGCGCATGCCGCTCGCGACGGCCGTGTCTCCTATGGTGGCGGGATCGAACACGAACGCACGGTCGTTTCGAGCGCCGTCGCCGTTGATATCGGACCCGACGAGGGGCGTGAATGGCGCGCCCGAACTCAGGCGCCCAATGGCGCTGAGCTCGAGTGCCGGCGTGAAGGGGTAGGTCACAGTGCCGACGATTGCGTGCCGGCGCTCGAGGTCGCTCGTCGCCCATTCCAACGCATTGGGATCGCCGCCGGTGGTCGGGGCGGCGAACCCATGTGACACTGCGCAGCACGAGAACGACGACTGGTCGCGGGCGCGCGTGAGTGTGTAGGCGAGGCGGAAGGCCCCGCCTTGGGCGGTCGAACCGACGAACGAGAAGGTGAGCTGCTTCGTATCTGAGGCGAGATCAGACCGGATCAACAGCACCCTGCCAAACTCGGCGTGGAGCCGCGAGCTCGTGAAGGGCACGGCCCCGGTGGCCGGCACGATCGAGTCCGTTGGGACAAAAATGGGGCGGCTGGCTTCGTCGGGCAGCACGAAGTGCGGCACCGCAACCAGGTTAAGGTCTCGAAAGCCGTATTGGCTCACGCCGCGCGCATAGCTCCCCTCGAGGGTCACCCAGTACCTGCTCCGGAACCGCTCGACCACGCTGAGCGAGGCGCGCCGGGCGCGCGGCACGGTGAACCCGGGCGCGAAGGCGGTGACGTTCGGATGAGGGATGCCGCTCCCGGCCCCACTCGCGCATTGGGTCGGGATCGTGGACGGATCCCGAGCGTAGCCTCCCCAATCGGGCGGCGGCACCTCCACCCCCACGCACACGAGCTCGCTTTCGGCACTCGACAATCCGGGCGCGCCCAGCACGGCACTGTAGAGCGAAGTGGGGAGCAGACTGCGAAAGTCGCCGATCCCGCCGCGCAGGTAGGTCACGTGCGAAGCGTCCGCCTCCCCTGCGAACTTCCACGTGAATCCGACGCGCGGCGACAGATGCACTTCCTTCGGCAGGCGGTCGGTCTGGACCCCGAACAATGAATCCACCGCACGACTGTAGAGCGGGGCGCCCGTGAAGCGGGTCGCTTCGAGCCGCGCGCCATAAGCGACGTGCAGGCTCGCCCCGACGCGCCAGCTGTCCCCCGCATACAGCGCGCTGTTCCACGCCGTTCCCGCGTGCGCCAGGGGGGCAAGCGTCCGTTTGAAGATGGCAGGCTGGTTCGCCGCGAGAGCGGCGAGCGACGGGAACACGAACGTGCCGACCTGGTTTGGGGTCTGGTTCTCATCCACCCGCGTCCCGTTCAGGAAGACGCCGAGCTTGAAGCGGTGCGCCGCACCGGCCGGCAGCCAGGACACCTCGTCGGTGACCTCGAGGCTGCGATTATTGATGTGCTGCGGGAGCGCATTGTTGCCACCGAACGCGAGCGTCGCCACGCCCTGGCCGCCCGGCAATTCGGAGACGACGTCGACGTGCGCCGCCGGGAGCGCGGAAAGGGCGCTTGCGTCTCTGTGTTGCTGCGCCACGTAACCCTGGAGCTGGTTAATCCAGCGCCCACCGACATACGACGTCAGCGAGGCCATCACGCCTCCGTCGCGATCGGTACGCGTGCCGCCGGTGGCGGGGAAGGCGAGGGAACCCACGCGCGTAGGCTCCTGAGACGTCCACTGGCCGTCTAGGCGAAGCGTGACGGTGTGCACCTCCGATGCGTGCCAGTCGAGGCGAATGAAGCCCAGCACCTCGCTCGCCGCGCGGTCATCCGAGCGCCCGGCGATGCTCACCGGCGCGCCGGTCGCACCGGCGAGCGCAATGAAGCGCGCCGCGGAATCGGCGCTCACCCCGAGCCGCAGGAGGGTGCCGGGATCGGCAGTGGCGAGCGACGGTAACCCCTGGCCGCGCCAGCGCCCCTGGAGGGCGGCGAAGAGGAAGAACTTGTTCGGGACGATCGGGCCGCCCATCCCACCACCCACCTGGTTCTGCGTGGAACCCTGGCCGAATGCCGACCCTGTGGCGCCGCCCCAGGCGAGGGCGCGGTCGCGCCCCGCATAGGTGAATGAACCCCGCGGGACATTCGTGCCACCGCGCGTGGTCGACGTGACCAACCCGCCAGAGAACTGCCCCCGGGCCACATCGTAGGTACTCGTGACGATCCGGATCGAGCGGACAGCATCCTGCGGCACGTTCCCGGAGCCGAAGGACGCGCCGTCCAGGGTGACCATGTTCGCGGTAGGCCGCTGCCCCACGACTGAGAAGGCTGTCGCGGTCGAGTCCGTCGCGGCGATCCCCAAGACGCCCGGCGCGAGCGTGGCGACTGTGTTCAGGTCCGAGGCGTCGATCGGCAGGCGGGTGAGCTGCTCGGGATTGAAGTGGGTGGCCGTGGCGCCAGGCCCCGGTCGGTCACCCTGCGCCCCCGAGCGGGCTCGCACGGTGACGGGTTCAAGCGGCATCGCGAGGAGCCCCATCCGGATGTCCGCGACAATCCGGTCTTCGTCGGCCTGGCGAGCGACGCTGATGTGCACCGGCGCCATGCCGATGAAGCGCGCCGTCAACTCGTACTGTCCGCCCCCGTCCGGGAATACGATCGTGTAGCGCCCCTGCGCGTCGCTCGTCCGGTGACGCGACACCCCAGTTTCCGCGGAGGTGGCTTCCACCACGGCGCCCGCCAGCGGCTGGCCATCGGGCCCTCGTACCGTGCCCGTGAGGATGTCGGTGGTCGCGCCAACCTGGGCAGCGACCGGGCGAGACGCTATCGTGGCCCCGACGACAACGAGGAACCAGAGCGGATGAACACCGAGTCTCATAACACCCACACGCGATCGTGTTACGGCTGGCCCGACACCTTGGCGGGCACGGAGCTACTCGTCAGGAGGCCGTTGCCGAGTTCGCCGACGACGTTCGCTCCCCAGCAGTATGCCGTCCCACCCGTGGTGTGAGCGCACGTATGATGGGCACCTTCGCTCGCGCCCCCGAACGGCACCCCGCCCGAGACGACCGCGGGGGTGGACCGATTGGTGGTCGTGCCATCGCCCACCTGGCCGAACGAGTTATCCCCCGAGCAGTAGGTGGTGCCGCCCGTCGACCGGCCGCACGTGTGACTGCCCACCGCCCCCACAGCCGCGAACGCGAGACCACCGAGGACCGCTACCGGGGTTGCGCTGTTGGTGGTGGTGCCGTTGCCGAGCTGCCCACTGGCGTTCAGCCCCCAGCAGTAGGCGACACCGGCCGTCGTCCTGCCGCAGGTGTGGTCCCCGCCGGGGCTGATCGTCGCGAAGGAGATCCCGCCGGCGACGGCCACCGGGCGTGAGCTGTTCGCGGTCGAGCTATCGCCGAGCTGGCCGCTAGCGTTCAAACCCCAGCAGTACGCCGTGCCGGTGGTGGTATGACCGCAGGTATGGTTCCCCCCTGCACTGATCCCCGCAAACGCGAGATTGCCAAGGACCGGCACCGGAGCCGACCGATTCGTCGTCGTGCCATCGCCCAGCTGGCCGAAGGAGTTGTCGCCCCAGCAGTAGGCCGTTCCGCTGATCGTCCGACCACAGGTGTGGGTTCCGGTGGCGCTAATGGCCGCGAAGCTCACCCCGCCAAGGACCGGCACCGGAGCCGACCGATTTGTCGTCGTGCCATCGCTCAGCTGGCCGAAGGAGTTGTCCCCCCAGCAGTACACGACACCGGCCATCGTGCGGCCACACGCATGATCGCCATGGGCAGTGAGCGCCGCGAATAGAAGGCCACCGGCGACCGGCACCGGGATCGCGCGGTTCGTGGTCGAGCTGTCGCCCAGCCGGCCGCTCGCGTTGAGACCCCAGCAGTACGCAGCCCCTCCGCTAATCAGCCCGCACGTGTAGTCGAGTCCTGAACTCAGTGCCACAAACACCAAGCCCACCGTGATCGAATCCGACGCGCTCTGGCCCTCGCTCGTCGCCGAGATCGTCGCGTAGCCGGACGCGACGCCAGTCACGAGTCCCGTCGCCGAGACGGACGCCACCCCCGTCGCACTCGTCGCCCACGCCACGACCCTGCCTATCAGCAGGTTGCCGGCCGCGTCCCTAGTCGTCGCCGTGAGCTGCAGAGTTCCGCCTGCGACGACGACCGCGGGATTCGGGGTGACCGTCACGGAGGCAACTGGTCCCGACCCAAGTGCCGGACCGGTGCCGCCTCCCCCACACGCATGAAGCACGAGCAGACCCACGGACATGCAAAGCGTCTTCGACATCGGATTTCCCTCCGCCGCTGGTGTGGGTGCGCCCTCAATCCGGGGTGAACTGGAGCTCACAGAGGGACGCGTATTGGCCCCGGCGGCCTAGGAGTTCGGCGTGTGTCCCAGCTTCCACGATCTGCCCATGGTCCAAGACGATGATCCGATCCGCAAACCGGACGGTCTTGAGGCGGTGGGCGACCGTCAGGGTGGTACGACCAGCGGCCGCGACTTGGAGCGCAGCCAAGACCGTGCGCTCCGCCGCGGCGTCGAGCCCACTGGTCGGTTCATCGAGGATCAGAATGGGCGCGTCGCGCAGCACAGCTCGGGCGATCGCAATCCGTTGCTTTTGGCCGCCGGAGAGAGTGGTGCCCCGCTCCGCCACCATGGTGTCGTAGCCCTCCGGCAGTTGCACGATGAATTCTTCGGCGTTGGCGATGCGCGCCGCGCGCCAGATCTCCGCGTTGCTGGCGTCGGGACGCCCGAAGGCGATGTTCTCGCGAATGGTGCCGCTGAAGAGCAGTGAATCCTGGAGCACGAGGCTGATCTGGTCGCGGAGCGACTGCACCGCATACCGCCGGATGTCTTCGCCGTCGATCCAGACGCTTCCCGCGGCTGGGTCGTACAGGCGTGGCACGAGGCTAACGAGCGTGCTCTTGCCCGCGCCCGTCGCCCCGACGATCGCCGCCGTTGTCCCCGGCTCGATGAGCAGGTTGACGTGGGAGAGCACGGGCTGTCCCGGGGCGTAGGCGAACGACACATCGCGGAACTCGATCCGTCCGGCGAGCCGAGGCGCAGGGGGAGCGTTCCGCACCTCCACGACCTCGCTCCGAACGCGCATCACCTCGGCGATGCGCTCCACCCCGACGCCCGCGCGCGCGAAAGAAGAGGAAAGGCGCGACAGCGCCTTCATCGGGCTGTACAGGTTCGTAACGTAGGCGAAGAACACGACAACGTCCCCAGTCGTCAGGACGCCGGCGAGGACCTGCGTCGCCCCGTACCACATCACAATGGCCAGACCCAGCGCGGCGAGGATGTCGACCTGAGGGGCCACACGGGCTTGATAGCGGATTCCCTCGCGGTAGGCGCGCAAGCTGCCGACGTTCTGCAGTTGGAACCGCCCGTCCTGCTGATCCTCCTGTGCTAAGCCCTGGACGATCCGGATCGACGCGAGCGTCTCTTGCGCGATGGAGGCCAGCAGCCCATCGCTCGCGCGTGCGTCGCGCGCCGCCGCTTTGATGCGACCGGTGTAACGGAACACCGTCCAAAAGAGCAGTGGCGCAACCGAGAGCGCGGCGAGCGCGAATCGCCAATTGAGCCAGACCATCATGGCGACCATGCCAACGAGCAGGCACCCATTGCTGACGAGCAAGATTGACCCACTGCTCACCACGTCCCGGAGGGCCTGAATGTCTGAAGTAAGGCGGGTAATGAGGTCGCCCGTCCGCTGGCGATCGTGAAACTGCAGCGAGAGCCGCTGCATGTGGGCAAAGAGATCCCGCCGCAACTCGAAGACGACCCGCTGCCCGAGGTCCCCCAGCGTCCGCGTATACGCGTACGTCAGCACTCCGGTACTGACGGCGATGAGCAGCGTCGCCGCGCACGCGCCGTACACGATAGACATGGGCGCCGGTTGCGCGGCCGCGAGCCAGCCGCTCAGGAGCGGCACGCGACTGGGGCGTTGGGACAACACCAGGTCGATGACCGCCTTCAAGGGCCAGGGTCGCAGAACCGTCAAAGCGGCGTCGAAAACCATCGCGACGGTCGCCCAGCCCAGGGCCACTCGATACGGGCGCAGGAGGGGGAGCACGTCGCGCAGCCAGACGCTCACCGAAGGGCCCGCAGCGGTCCGCGCAGACGCCCTAGCCATCGAGCCCCGCCCCGCCGGCACTCGGCAGCGTCAGCCGGATCCGGTCGTTCGCGATTTCCAGCAGGTCGCGAGCCGACACCGAGATCTCCCGCAGCCGTCGCAACACGCGCTCAGCCCCCGACCCCCGGAGCAGCTTGGGTTGGTAGTTGACACGCGGATCGCGGTTCTTCACGTACAGCGCATAGATCTCGACGATGGTCTCGTCGTCGTCGAAACGCACACCGATCAGGAGTCCCTCGGCCCGACTGTTCCCGGACCCGAACGCAAAGTTGCCCACGCTGTAGAAGATCGGCCGGCCCCGGTACACCTCTGCCGGCTGCACGAGGTGGGGGTGATGCCCGATCACGATGTCCGCTCCGCAATCGACCGCGAACCGCGCTTTCGCCCGGACTTCCGGAGCGGGCTCCCGCTCGTACGGCACGCCCCAGTGGAAGGTCACGACGACTCGGTCAACGTGCGCACGCAACGCCGGGATGTCTGCAGCCAGGGCGTCGGGAGGATCCATCGCGCTCCCGGGCAGATTCGCCCGCGCCGCGCACCGGCGGTTCCAGTAGTAGCCGAGGACACCCAGCCGTCGACCCTTCGCGACGCAGACGACCGGCCGGTGGGCGGCGCCCGCATTCACGCCGGCCCCGACCGCTGCGACGCCAGCGTGCTCGAGGGCCGCCAGCGTTTCCACGACTCCTGCGCGACCGCAATCGAGCAGGTGGTTGTTAGCGAGTGTGACGACGTTGATCCCGGCCCGCCCGAGCGCACCTGCCAAGGCAGGATCCACCCGGTACGAGTGGTTACGCCGCTCGCGCCGGGCGATGCGGGCAAGCGGGCCTTCAAGATTGCCCAACACCACCGGCGCGCGTTTCAGGAGCGGGAGCACGGCGGCGAATGGATGGTCCGGCCCTCGTTCAACGAGTACCTGCTGAGCGCGACCGGCCAGCATGATGTCGCCGACGGCGATGAGCGACAGCTCGGGCTCGCTCCGCGTCTGCAGCTCCGCTTCCAGAGCCGCTCCCGTGAGGAGGTCCTCCGAGCCGGGGATGTCCTCGCGTGCGACGTGCCTGAGCATACGCTGCACGGCGGGCGGCAACCCGTCGTCCACGAGCGGGCCACCCACAGCCACGCCGGGCGGACAAACGTCGGTCACGGCTCGCGCCATGCGGATGCCGCCTCGGAGGGCGGGAGTCGCGTGCCCTTCGGCACAGGAACGCGGGTCAGCCCGCGCAGCGCTCGCTGCACGGCGGGGTCGGGCCGGATGCCACGCGCGGCAAATGCGTTTCGGACGACCGCGTGATGCCGACCGCCGTTGAGCACCTCGTCCGCCTGGAGCAGCGCGGACAGACCTGCGGCAAAGGTGCTCTGTACGCTCTGCCGGTCCGCTGGCACGGAGTCCCGCATCAGATGGCGCAGGCGTCCGAGCAGCAAGAGCGCCTGAAGCACCAGCAAGTCCGTCACCCGCGCTCCCTCCACCGCGCACAGCCGAGTCCGCACCTCCCAGAGCGCACTGGCCCAGATTGTCCCGTTCGCGTGTGGATCCGCCCCGGAGTCCGGGTCATGGTCCCGCATCGTCTTGGCCGTGACGAGACAGCGACGGTGCGGAGACTGATCATCATGTCGGCGGTGCCACGCCCAGATGTGTGGCGTCTCCAGGAGGGCCGCCACCCAATAGTCGCACGTGCCTTCCTCGAGGGCGGACTTGCGATTGCGCTGCCGAGTGGGACGGCGGTGGGCGTTCGCAGTGAAGTCCGCGGTGTGCCGGGCGATATGGTGGCCGTACTCATGATAGATGATGCCCGCATTGTGAGACGCGTTCGCTCGGTAGCGCCCCCCGGCCGCCTCGACGAGCGCGCCGTGCTCGAGGAGCATCCACCCTGGCCCGAGATGAATCTCGCCGTCAGGCGAGAGCGGCTCGTGCTCCGCCACCGTGTACCTTCTGCTGGGGAGTCGGTAGTGGCCGCCCTGGAACGGGAACCAACGGCCGCTTGGCCGCCTGACACCATCCCGGCGTCCGTCCCGCTCGGTAGCGGCCGGATGGGCGGTCACGATCGCGGTGACGCGCGGCAACGAGGCGGCATCGATTTGCTGCAACAAACCGTCCACGTAGGCCGCAATGCGGTCTAGGTGGAAGTAGGTATTCACCTCACCGAACCGCGCCGCCTGGATGTAGCGCCAGCGAAACGCCGGCTCAGCCAAGACCACCTTGTCGATACGGCCGCCGCCCCGTCCCGGCTCGAACAGAAAATCGTCCTCGGGATTCGGTTCTGCGTCGCCGAGGCGGCACGCGCGGACGCCCCCGCTCGCGGGATCCGGCTCGTTGACGGCGCCGCCGTTTCGCACGACGACAAACCGCCCCCCCAGCCGCCGGGCCTCGCCTGCGCCGCATTCCAAACGAGGGAGCGCCACCACGGACGCGGTGACGTACCCGCCCAGCGAGCGGCGCGGATCTGGTGTCCAGAGATAGACGCGTCCTCGATTCATCCCAACGTGACCGCCGGGTGTTCGCCGGATAGCACCCTGAGCCCGCGGGGCGGAGCAGCGGCCTTGAGTCTGTCATTCAACGCGCCCTCCTCCAACTCCGCGGCCGTCAAGCAAGGGATCTGTGTGCACGCCTCGACCTCTCGCCGGCTCAAGGAGCTTCGAGAAACGATTCCCGAGACCGCGAGCGGCCTGATCCCCAAAGGGCCGAGCATGCCCACCGCGCCTGCGACGCCGAGCGCGTCGTTGGCGGCCAGGAGCCACGCATCCACGCTCGTGGCGAAGCGCGTGCTCGCCAATAGGGCGGCGGTTTCCCCTTGGATGATACCGTCGGCGATTTCGACCACGACCCAGGCGGCGCCTTGTGCGGCAGCGTGGTCCACGAGCCGACGATACAGCGTGAGCAGGTCGGACAGCGTGCAGAGGTACGTCGACGGCAGCCCACCATCTACAAAGTCCAGCGCCGCGCACGCCCCGGCGTCCAGCATCGCGAAGGTATCGCGCCCAGCCGCGGTACCCGTCAGCTTGACGCCCGCCACCCGGACTCCCAAACGCCGGAGACCCAGAATCACGCTCCGCGCCGTGTAGGTCTTGCCCACGTCCATCGCGGTGCCCAAGACAACGACGATGCGGGGTCGCCCGTGACCAAGCCGCAGCCCTTCGGGCAGGGCGGAGTCCTGGAGTCGCAGCGGCCGCCCGTCCGCGTCCGCTAGCGCACCCTCGAGTCGGAGTCTGCTCGGCTCGGGGACTGTTTCGTGTCTGCTCGTAGCCAAGCCGCACAGGCCGCCGACAGAAAGCAGATCGCAACGGTCGCCGTCGGACCGAGCGTAGCCTTCGAACTGCAGGGTAGCGTAGCGATTCCCAAAGACGACGGCGATGACGTCGCCGGGATGCAGCCCGCACCGACGGCCGGTGGGCAGGTCCAGGGCGACGTTTTTCCCGATCGTCTCGACGCGCGCCAACACGATGTCACCCACTTGAGGCGGCTCGGGGCGCGGCAGCAGCCGTCGGAAGCTCGACGCCGGCACCCGTCGCAGCGCATACGAGATCCGCATGGTGGTGCGAGTGTGCTCAGCCAGCGGCTGCCCGATCTCGGGCGGTGTGGTCGGATGGTGCTTCATCGTCACAGTTGCGCCTTTGGGTGCAGTTAAGTCTCGACGGGCGCTCTTGGCGCCCAAGTAGCTTGAGACCGAACGGTACGACGCGGCGTCCGGCGCTCGGCAACACGGAAACGGCGAGCAACGGCGGCAAGCGTCATGCCTGGAGGGACTGGCGTTTCCGCGACAGAGCACCCGTGGACGGCGGCCGCAAACCAACGGTAATCTCCTTGAGAGAGTCGGCCGTGTGACCGGAGTCACGGGTGTTTGGTCTAGACGTGTTGGAACGAAATGAGGCACGGTGCGTCACGACGGGGCGGGCCCGGCAGCGCGAACACCGATCCTTCGCTGGCATGGTCGACGACTGCGCCACGACAGAACGAGGCATCAACACGCCGAACAGTTTGCGTCGATTCGAGCGGCGCCGTGACAGGACGGAGCGTGACCCGGCGCGTCCGGCAACGTCCCCATGCCCGGCGTACACCGCGCGGTGATCGGCTCGAACAGCGATCTCGGCAGCTGGCAGGCGCTCGCGCCCCTACGGTTCAGGCGCAGTTATTTCAGCTTCGGGCTGAACGAGATCTCTTTGTACGCGCTGAGCGGCGACAGCGGGACGGGATCCTTACAGCGCGGCCAACAGACACTCGTGGCTGTCTCATAACCCCGGTCCGAAGAACGGGGCCACCTCCCCGGACCCTAGCTGCTTCTCGAGGTCCAGATGCCAGAACTCCGGGCCGCCTCGACCACCCCGCTGAGCGAGCCGCCCCGTCCGGCCTCATTCCCATCCCAGGAGCCACCCCCGGAGCGTGACTCAGTTCTTGACTCAGTCGAGCTGTGGTATTCCCCGGCTGTCCGATGTGACGGCGCTGGCGGTTCCCGCGCGAACCTGGCGTCCGCACGGGAGTTGAGTCAGCTTCGTGCCTGAGTGGCTTGAGTGCTCAAGCCGACTTTGGATCCGGGAATGGTGGTTCGAATCCACCGGGGCCAACTCACCGCGATGCGCCGTCGTCCCGCGCGACCCAGCGCGCTTAGGATCTCGTCACCGGTCCGCGACGCGAAAGGATCGCGCCGATCGTCGCTCCCGCGGCGAGCGCCGCCGCCCCGCAACCGAGCAACGTGACCGTGAGCATCGTGGCCCGCCGCGCCGCGGCGGGCGCCCCCACCTGCCAACCGAGCGCCTGCATGGCGAGATCCACACCGAGGAACGCAACCGCTGCCGAGACTCCCGCCCCCACCCCAAGCGGCCATGCGAGCGTCCAATGGCGCAGGCCGATCGCCAACGCAATGCCGCCCAGCGAAGCGACCAGCAGCACCGCAGGGACGAATACCATCGCGAACACGACGTGAATCGGTAACCCCTGCGCCGCTCCTTGCTCGACGAGCAGCCTCTCGAGCTGCGTGAGCGCGATCGCGACGAGCAACACCGCCGGGCCATACCCGAAGGCACCCGCCCACGCGACCCGACGGAGGTCAGGCAGTCCCTGCTGCCGGCCAATCGTCCACCCCCAGCCCGCGCCGGCCGCGGACACAACGACGAGCGCTAGGAGCCCTGACGGAACGTGCGCCAGCGGAGCAGGCAATACCAGGAATCGATCGATTCCGGCTCCGACTCCCACGGCCAGGAGCAAGCCCCCGGCCAGGAAGCCTGCGGTGATCCACGCAACGCGAGCGATCATCGTGAGACCAGTGTCTTGAGATACCCGTGCAGCGCCCTGATCTCGCGGTCGGTGAAGTAGGCGAACCGTCCGCGCGCCACGCCGGACATCATGGGGAGTTGCCGGTCGCCAGAGGCCACGCCGGTGCGCATGAAGCGCGCGAAGTCGGTGTCGGAGTATGCGGCCGCGACCACGAGACTGGGCGCGCCGCTGCGGCCGCTCGTAGGATCGCCACGTAGGTCGGGTCCATGGCATTCGGTGCAGCTCGTCATCGCGACGTAGCGCCCGAGCCCTTCGGCCTGCGCCGATACAGGGGGCTTGGCAGCGTCGATCACCTCCGCCTCGAGGTGGTACTTGCCCAAGACGAGGCCAAGCCGGGCCATCGGGCCGTACCGTATCGCAGGGAGCGCGTTCGCCGTGACGGGAACAGTTCGCAGGTAGGCAACGATCGCGCCGAGGTCGGCGTCGCTCAGATGGTAGAACATCCGCGAGGGCATCACGCCAATGCTGCGTCCGTCGCGCTTCACGCCGCGGCGGATCGCGCGCGCCAGCTCGGCATCCGAGTACCAGGGCAGCAGGAGCGTGAGATTCGGGCACACGAGGACGCCGAGGCCCGGCTCCTCAACAAGCACGTGCCCCTCAAGGCTTGAGCCATGGCATCCGGTACAGCCGCGGGTCGCGGCGAGACGCTTGCCCTCGGCCACCGCGGGAGAGGCACTCGACACCGCGACGGTGTCGAGCGCGACGGCGTAGATCCGGTTCACGCGCCGCTGACTGACGAGAAATACCGTGATTGCCGCGAGGGCGACGAGCGTCACGACTCCGCCGAGCGCGATGCCCAGCCACTTGGCCAGTTTCCGCATGTCTCCCCTCGCTATGGTAAGGTGATTTCGGTGCGCGCGGCCGTCCCCATCTGCAGCAGGAAGATATCCCGAGAAGTAGTCGTCAGTGAGGACTTTCAGCTGGCGTCCCTACGACCCCGAGCGCGACTGCTCGAACCAACCTCTCCGCTCCGGCAACTACGCTCGCCCTCCAGGAAGGAGGTGCGGTGTGACTCAGTTATTGACTCACTCCGCGTGTGCCATTCTCCGGTCATTCGGGGCGACGGGGCGCGAGATTCCCGCGCCAACCTGTCGTCTGCGAGGGAGTTGAGTCACCGTCCTGCACAAAACCGCCCGCACCAAGCCGACTTTGGATCTGGGGCTGCTGGTTCGAATCCACCGGGGCCCAATTGAAGTGACGCGATCGAACCCCTTCGTCCCTCCGTTCTTGACTCAGCCCGTGCCTCACATCAGCGCGCCGCTCGCACCGGCGGCTCGTGCAGCACCGCAGGCTCCGTGCTATCTCGTAGCAAGTGAGCGCGCCTCTGGAGCAGTAGGCTGGCGCACAGCAGGGTTCTACGGCCTCGATGGCTCAGACGATGGTCCGCTCGCAACCGCGGTCGCCAAGACCCGGCCAGGCGAGACGATCGGCCTCTGCAATCGTGTGTGTCGAAACCCCGCATCCGCAAGCCAGGTGGCGTAATCGTGCCCACCGTACACCGAAGCCGTGGACGTCAGGCGAAAGAACAGGGCCGCGCCGTCCCCAGAGGTCGGTCGCGAATCTCGCGGCGGAGCTTCCCTGTCCCAAATCGCAATCGTTCCGTCCTTTCGCAGGGCCGCGTGCGCGTTGGCGAAGATTTGCCGAACCTGTTCGGGCCGGAAGTGATGGAGCACATTCGCCAGCAGAATAACATCGTTGCCACTTCCAAAATTCGCTCGTAGCATATCGCCAGCACGATGCTCCACGATGTCATCAATCTTCTCTGTGCGTGCGAGCTCGCGTGCATGAGCAATGGCCGCCGACAAATCGATCACCGTCGATCGCATCGGGGGATGCCTCCGGCAGATCGCGGCGCCGAGCAGCCCGTGCGATCCGCCAAGGTCGAGCAGCTTGCGTGATCCTTGAGGTACGGGCACTCGCGCCGCGACGACCGGTGCGTCCAGACGAGCGAGCTCGAGCATCCCGCGCTGGTAGTGCTTCCACATCACCGGGTCCTCGAGGGTCGCGTGGAAATCAACTCCTTTGCCAGTTCGAATCACCTCTTCGAGGTGTTCGACGTGCTCCCACGTCATGTAGCTCGACTCCACAAACCCGAACAGCTCCATCTCGGCACCGGCGATCAAGGTGCGGCGTCCCAACTTGGAAAGCGCAAAGCGACCGCGCCGGTGCACCAGGTAATCGGCGTTCACCAGCACCCGCAGCAGAAGCTCTAGCGTATCGGCATCGAGAGAAAGCCGACGAGCGAGCTCGTGCGCTGAATGGTGTCCGTCGCGCATCGCCTCGAACACGCCTAGACGCACGCCCGCCATCAGCGATCTTGCCTTCATGGGGCCGAAGATCGTGTCCGCCACCGGGAGCGGGACCCTGCCTCGCAGCAGCGCAAGACGCTCAGGAATGCTCGTTGGGATCGCGCCGTATTTCATCGCTGATCTCCTCCGACGTGGCGATGGATTCGAGGCCCGTTCATCGGTCCTTGTCCAGCCGGAAGGCGCGCCTGACTCCCACCTCGAACGCTGGTTCAGGGAGGAACTGCCGCAGGCGCGTGACGACTTTCGCCTGCCGCCCAACGAGGTAGCGCAATCGTGGTCGCTTGCTGCTGACGATCTTCAGGACGGCGTCCGCCACGAGCTCCGGGCCGGGGCCCTTCGCTTCATACGCGTGAATAGCCTCGTAGGCTCGCTCCCGCCACGGGTCGTACTCTGCGATACGCTGCACCGCCAGCTGCCGGTGATTCATCATGGGCGTTCTGAGGAAGCCGGGCTCGATCTGCGACACGCGAATCTTGAAGGGCTCGACCTCGAGGCGGAGCGCTTCCGTGTACCCGTCCAGAGCGAACTTGCTGGCGGAGTAGATGCCCATGAACGGAATAGGTGAGAGGCCGGATAACGAGCTGACAGTAATGATCTGGCCGCGCCTCTGCCGGCGCATCAGAGGTAGGACTGCTTTCACAATCCTGACGACGCCGAAGAAATTGGTCTCGAACTGCGCCTTGGCCTCGTCGAGCGTGAGTTCTTCCAGCGCACCGGCCTGCTCGTACCCAGCGTTGTTGACCAGGACATCGAGCCGGCCAGCCTGATCGACCACGGCGTTCAAGCAGGCCCCTACCGACTCATCGGAGCGTACGTCTAGCGGCACCATCGTCACGCCTGGTGTGTCTGTGGAGGTGGCTGGGTTGCGGCTGGTTCCAAACACCTGGTACCCGCTTTGAGCCAGTAACCGCGCCGTGGCCTGACCGACGCCGGACGATGCGCCAGTGACGAGCACGACGTGCTGCTCAGGCATACGAACCTCCAAATCCGCGGTTGGTGCGAGCGCAGATCACAGGCGCTCCCAACCAGCTGTCGAGATTGCTTGTGCTTGCGGAGGTCATCTGAGCCACGGGTATTGCGCCACCCAAGGGTCGCCTTGGCGACAAACTCGCGGCCCTGCTTGCCTACTCGTTATCCTCGTGGAGCACATGCCCATGGTTGGCTCTAGCCGGCCGCAAGGTGCCGCGGTCGTCCCACACGCATCGACGGGCAAGCGAACAGATCTCGAGCAGACGTGGTCCAGGGCGACAGGGCGACGGAAGGTGGCTCAGTTCTTGACTCAGTCTCCGTGTGGCATTCTCCGGTTATTGCGGGGCGATGAAGCGGGAAATCCCGCGCGAACCTAGCATCCGCGCGGGAGTTGAGTCAAGTTCGTGCTCCACCTGCCCCGCGCTTGAGCCGACTTTGGATCTGGGAATGGTGGTTCGAATCCACCGGGGCCAACTCCTTAGAACCCGACCTCCACCCGCACCGCACCCGGTCCGACACTCGCCCGCAAACCCGTCCACCCGACCCGCGCCCAGCGCTCGGGGCGCACGAGCACGCCGACCAGCGCGCCGGCCGCTCCACCGCCGAGGATGATGCCTGCGGCCGACACGCCCGTCGGGCAGTTGCCGCCCGTAGACGTCGAGCTCGTGAAGCAGCTCGACGCCACCCACACGAGCGTTCCGGCGGCCCCGAGCCCCGCACCGATGGCGCCGCCCAACACCGCCCCGCCGCCGAACGACCGACGGCCGTGGGAGAGCTCCAACCGACTGATCGAGCGGACCGCCAGGGCGGTGGTGTCCCGCCCGCTCACGATCGACAACGAATCGTTCCCGACTTGAACGGCGGTGCCCGCCACACGCCGCGGTTCGGCGCCCGCGAGCGTGACGCGAACGCGCGATCCCACATCGACCGGCGGCCCTCCTTGCGAGGACAGGCGTGGTGCGATCACGCAACACGCGACTGCAAACGCCCACGCTCCGTGTTCGATATCCATGACGCTCCTCTTCTCCTGAGTCTCGCGAGCGACGATCCGAGCGCGTAGTATACGCCAACTCGCTACCAATGTCCCGCGTCTTTCACCCCGAGGTTCCATGCGTCTGCGCGTCCGTCGCCTTCCCCGTCTCCGTCTCCGTCCCCTGGCCATCCTCGTGTCCGGAGTCCTCTTGCTCGGGCTCGCTCCGTCGCCCGCCGACGACCTCCGCGGCTTCACCGCCGAGTCCTCCAAGGTGGAGCGGGAGTGGGAAGTCAAGTTCCGCGCGATCCCGTCTCGCGATTCGCTGCGCGAGTACATGCGCCGGCTCTCCGCGCGGCCGCATCACGTGGGTTCGCCGTACGACAAGGACAACGCCGAGTGGATCCTGGCGAAGTTCAAGAGCTTCGGTCTCGACGCGCACATCGAAACGTTCGATGTCCTCTTCCCCACACCCAAGGAGCGTCTCGTCGAGCTCGTCGCGCCCACCGCGTTCCGGGCCAAGCTGCAGGAGCCCCCTGTTCCCGGCGATCCCACGTCGAGCCAGCAGGCCGAGCAGCTCCCGACGTACAACGCCTACTCCATCGACGGCGATGTCACCGCACCGCTCGTCTACGTGAACTTCGGCGTACCGGCGGACTACGAGCGGCTCGAGCGGATGGGCGTGTCGGTAAAGGGCGCGATCGTCATCGCGCGGTACTTCGGCTCGTGGCGCGGCATCAAGCCCAAGGTCGCCGCCGAGCACGGTGCGGTGGGGTGCCTCATCTATTCCGACCCGCGCGAGGACGGCTACACGCAGGGCGCCGTCTATCCGCAGGGCCCGTGGCGCCCCAAGGATGGGGTTCAGCGGGGCAGCGTGATGGACATGCCCCTCTATCCGGGTGACCCACTGACGCCGGGCGTGGGCGCGACGAAGGACGCGAAGCGCTTGCCGATCAGCGAGGCGGCCACGATCACGAAGATCCCCGTGCTGCCGATTTCGTACGGCGACGCGCAGCCGCTCCTCGCCGCGCTGGGCGGGCGCGTCGTTCCCCCCGAATGGCGCGGTGGTCTGGGAATCACCTACCGCGTCGGCCCCGGACCGGCGAGGGTTCACCTCAAGGTAAAATCCGATTGGAGCCTGAAGACGCTGTACGACGTGATCGCGCGCATCCCGGGCGCGACTGCGCCCGACGAATGGGTGATACGCGGCAACCACCACGACGCCTGGGTGAACGGCGCTGAAGACCCGCTCTCCGGTCAGGGACCGTTGCTCGAGGAAGCCCGTGGGTACGGCGAGCTGCTCAAGCAGGGTTGGAAGCCGCGCCGCACGATCATCTACGCCGCCTGGGACGGCGAGGAGCCGGCCCTGCTCGGCTCGACCGAATGGGTCGAGGCGCATGCGGACGAGCTCGCCACCAAGGCCGTGGCCTATCTGAACAGCGACACCAACAACCGCGGATACTTGGACATGGAGGGCTCGCACTCCCTCGAGCAGTTCATCAACGACGTGGCGCGCGACATCGAGGATCCCGAAACCAAGCTGAGCGTCTGGAAGCGCGATCAGCTCCGCGCCGTCGCGGACGCGAAGACAGCCGACGAGCGCCAGGAGGCACGCCAGCGGGCGGATCTGCGCATCGACGCGCTGGGCTCGGGCTCGGACTACACGCCGTTCCTGCAGCACATCGGCATCGCGACCCTGAATCTGGGCTTCGGCGGCGAAGGCGGCGGCGGCATCTACCATTCGATCTACGATGACTTCAAGTGGTACACGACGTACGACGACACGTCGTTCGTCTACGGGCGCGCTCTCTCCCAGACCATCGGCACCGCCGTCATGCGCCTCGCCGATGCCGACGTAGTCCCGTACCAATTCACGAACTTCGCCGAGACGGTCGGCCGCTACGTGAAGGAGGTCGAGAAGCTGGCGACCGAGACGCGGGACGAGGTCCAGGAGCGGAACCGCGAGCTCGACGACGGCGTGTACACTGCCACGAGCGACCCCTGGCAGCCGCTCGTGCCGCCGACGCGGGAGGCCGCGGCGCCCCACTTGAACTTCGCCCCGCTCGACGATGCGACCGACGCGCTGACCAAAGCCGCGGAGCGCTACGACCGGGCGTTCACCAAAGCCCATGCGAATGGTGGAGCGTCGCTCGCGAAGCCCGAGGCGGGAACGCTGAACGCCACGCTCCGGCAGGCCGAGCGTAGCCTGACGAGCGCCACGGGGCTGCCGCGGCGGCCGTGGTACCGTCACCTGGTCTACGCTCCCGGGTTCTACACCGGCTATGGCGTGAAAACGCTGCCGGGCGTTCGCGAGGCGATCGAGCAGAAGAACTGGGCCGAAGCCCAGCAACAGATCGGGGCCGCGGCGCAGGCCCTCACCGCCGAGGCGGGTGTAATCAGCCAGGCCGCGGAGCAAACGGAGAAGCTCGCTTCCTAGGGAGCGAAAGCTGTCGCGGACACGAGACGTTGACTCCCGGGACCCGGGTCGCCACTATGGCACTGGGACCCGACCCGGGAGGCCCCATGCTTCGCGCTATCCTGCTCATCCCGTTCCTCGTCTCCACTCCGATCCGCCATCGGCTGCAAGGCCCCCCCCCGACGCAGCCGGCCACGTCGTACACCTATCTGGGAACCGTGCACGCAGTGAACGCGCAGACCGGCACGCTCGACCTGATCACGGGCGTGGGGATGTCCCTGCGACTCGTGCACATGACCGCTGGACCGGCGGTGCGCACGAGCTCACCCGCCACGGGCCTCCGCATCGCCGACGTGAAGCCCGGCGACGCGGTCCGAGTCGAGTGCCGTCGCACGAGTGCCCCGCCTGGGTTGGTGGTCAACCGGATCGAGAAGATCGAGGCGCGTGCGCGGTGACGGTCTCGAGCTCGCGGGTCGCGGTGCTCCTGTCCCTGCTCACGCTGGGCTGCAAGAAACCCGTCAATCCCGGCGACCCGCTGCCCGGCCTCACGGCGGAACAGATCGCGCGCTTCACGCGCGGCAAAGAAGTCTTCGACAGCGTCTTCACGCCACACACGGGCCTCGGACCGTTGTTCAACTCGACCTCGTGCGGCGAATGCCACGAAGACCCGGTGGTGGGCGGCACGGGTGACGAGGTCGAGGTCCACGCGACGGCTTTCAAGAACGGCATGTGTGATCCGCCGTGCAGGAGGGCGGGCCCGTCATCCAGCTCCACACCACCCCGGCCCTGAAGAAGGCGCTGGGTATCGATCGCGAGCCCTTCCCGCCGTCGGCCAACGGGCGCGCCTCCCGCACGACTCCCGTCGTCTTCGCCCGGGGTTTGATGGACCTCGTGCCCGATTCGGCGATCCTCGCGTACGCCGACTCGGAGGACCGAAACCACGACGGCGTGCACGGGCGACCCAATCGCTCGGTGGACGGCCGGATCGGCCGCTTTGGCCGGAAGGCGTTCGTCCCCACGCTGGCGGAGTTCAACGCCGGCGCGTTCGTCGCCGAGATGGGCATCACGAACCCGGCGCAGCCCACGGAGGAGAACATCGGGGGCAAGCCTATTCCGCCCGGGGTCGATTCGACCGCCGATCCCGAGATCAACCAGGAAGAGCTCGACGTGACGGACGACTTCGTGCGCTTCCTCGCGGCGCCGACGCCCACCAAGCTGGACCGCGACGGCCGTCGCGGCCGTGACCTCTTCTCGAAGATCGGCTGCACGGGCTGCCACTTCCCCACGCTCCGCACCGGGGCCAGTCCCATTCAGGCGCTCGACCGGCGCGAGTTCGCCGCCTATACCGACCTGCTGCTCCACGATATGGGCCAGGACCTGGCGGATATCTGTCTCGGCCAGGCCGGGCCCGCCGACTTCCGCACCGAGCCCCTCATTGGACTTCGGGCCATACAGCATCTTCTCCACGACGGACGCGCCGCGACCGTCGATCAGGCGATCGAGCTGCACGGCGGTGAAGCCTCGGGCGCGCGCGACCGGTTCAAGGCCCTGACGGCCGAAGACCGCGCGGCCGTCGTCGCGTTCCTCAAGTCTTTGTAGGGGGTTGAAGAACCACTCGCAGGCTGATTAGGATTTCCCCGCGCATGTCGTTCCTCTCACTCGATTCCGTTTCGAAACGGTTCGGCGACGTCACCGCCGTCGACCAGGTGTCGTTCCGCGTGGACCGCGGGCAGGTCGTGGGCTTTCTCGGGCCCAACGCGGCCGGCAAGTCCACGACCATGCGCTTGATCACCCAGTTCTACGAGCCCGACGCGGGGACGATCACGCTGGATGGCACGCCGCTCGGCGAGGCGGGTCGCGCCGCCAAGCGCCGGATCGGCTACCTCCCGGAGAACAACCCGCTCTATCCGGACATGCTCGTGTCCGACTACCTGACGTTCATCGCGGATCTCCGGGAGCTCGAGGGGCCCTCTCGGGATCGCGCCATCGACGAGTCGGTGACCGCGACCGGGGTCGAGTCCGTGTACTACCGGCCGATCGGCGAGCTGTCGAAGGGCTTCCGCCAACGGGTCGGCCTGGCGCAAGCGATTCTGCACCGCCCCGATCTCCTCGTGCTCGACGAGCCCACCGAAGGCCTCGATCCCAATCAACGGGTGGAAATCCGTCGCCTGATCGGCGCGCTCGGGCGCGATCGGACCGTGATCCTGTCGACCCACGTTCTCTCCGAGGTCCAGAACATGTGCTCGCGGCTGCTCGTCATCAGCCGCGGCAAGATCGTGGCGGACGGGCCCGTGGATCGCCTGATGCAACAGGCCGAGGGCACGGTGGAGATCGCCGTGGAGCTCGCGGGCGAGGGCGTTGCTGACGCGCTCGCCAGGCTTCCGGGTGTGCGTCGGGTGACGCCCGCCGCCGACGCCCGAGACGGTCGCGTCGCTTTCACCATCGCCGCTGATCGCGCAACGGACTTACGTCCCGAGATCTTCGGGCTCGCCAAGTCGCGGGGCTGGACGCTGTACGAGCTCCACCAGGAGTCGGGGAGCCTCGAAGACCTGTTCCACCAGCTCACCAGCTGATCGCCATGCGCGCAATCCGCATCATCGCCCGGCGCGAGCTCAAGGCCCTGTTCGATCAGCCCACGGCGTACATCCTGCTGGTCGTGTTCACCGGCCTCAACAGCTATCTGTTCTTCGGGCAGGCGGACGTGTACGGCGTCGCCTCGCTGCGCCCGATGCTCGACTTCCTGCCCTGGCTGTTCCTGTTCCTCGTCCCCGCGGTCACGATGCGCGCGCTCGCCGAAGACAGCCGCTCCGGCACGCTCGAGGTCGTGCTCGCGCAGCCGATCACCGAGCTCGAGCTCCTGCTGGGGAAGTACGCCGGTCAGCTGGCGTTCCTGTTGATCGCGCTCGCCATCACGTTGACCATCCCGCTCGGTCTCGCGCTCGGCACCGCGCCCGAGCTCGGGATCGTCGTCGCGCAGTACATCGGGGCGGGTCTCCTCGCCGCCGGGCTCGCCGGCGTAGGCATCTGGGCCTCGAGCGTCACGCGCAATCAAATCACGGCATTCATCGTGGGCGTGTTCGTGATGTTCCTGCTGATCTTCGTGGGACTCGATCCGCTCATCGTCGGCCTTCCGCCCAGGCTCGGCGCCATCGCCGCGTCCCTCGGCGTCCTGTCCCACTTCAGCCAGATCGACCGCGGCGTCATCGATCTGCGCGACGCCGTCTACTTCGTCACGCTCGCCGCGCTGTTCCTCGTCTTCGCCTATTTCGTGCTCGAGTCGCGCAAGCTCACCGCCCACGGCGCATCGCTGCGCCGGTTGCGCCTCGGCACGGTGTTGCTCGCGGGCACGGTCGTCGTCGTCAATCTGTTCGGCGGCAACATTGGCGGGCGGCTCGACCTCACGCCCGGCCGCGCCTATACGCTCTCGCCCGCGACGCGGAAGGTTTTGCGGAGCCTCCCCGACCTGGTCACGATCAAGCTGTTCGTGTCGAGCGCGCTGCCATCCGAGATCGCGTTCCTCAAGCGGGATGTAGACGATCTCTTGCGGGACTACCGCGCAGCCTCCCGCGGCAAAGTTCGGCTCGTCATCTCTGACCCCGCCTCGGACAGTGCCGCGAGCCGTGACGCCCGCTCGCTGGGCGTCGAGCCCGTGCAGTTCAACGTCGTGGGCAAGAGCGAGCTCCAGGTCAAGCAGGGATACCTGGGAATCGCCGTCCGCTACGCCGATGGCGTGAAAACCATTCCGTTCGTGCAGCAGACCGGCGACCTGGAGTACCGGCTCACGTCGGACATCCGGGCGCTCACGCGTTCAGACCGGCCGGCGGTGGGGTTCGGGGAGATCAACGACCAGGTCTCGGTGCGCACCCAGCGTTCCTTCAACGCGCTGCGGGACCAGCTCGGCCAGAACTACACGGTCCGGTCGTTCCAGCTTCAGGACAGCGTGATCCCGCCCGAGGTCAAGGTCATCGCCGTGGCCGGCACGCCCGATTCGCTGAACAGCGCCATGGTCGGCCGGTTCCGCGGGTTCCTCGACCGGGGTGGGAGCCTCCTGCTGATGGCGAGTGGCATGCAGCTCTCGCCCCAGGGGCCGTTCGCGTTTTCCCGCCTGGTGGGCTGGAACGAGCTCCTCAAGCCGTACGGCGTGTCGATCGCATCGAACATGGTGTACGACCTCAGGTCGAACGCCCCGGTGGGGCTCCCGGCGCAGTTCGGCCAGGTGTTCGTCCAGTACCCGCTGTGGCTTCGCGCGATCAGCACCAGGAATTCGCCAGTGAACGCCGACTTGAGCGCCGTCCTGCTGCCGTGGACCAGCGAGGTCGATACCGCGAAGGCGCAGCCTGGCTCTGTCACTGCGCTGCTCGTCACGAGCCGCGCGGGCGGCGCGCAGGCAACCACGGCGTTCATCAGTCCCGATCGACCGTTCAGCCAGGATAGCCTACGGTCGCGCATCGTCGCGCTGGCGGTGAGCGCATCGTCGTCGGGGACGGGACCGCACGGCAGGATCGTGGTCGTGGGGAACGCCGACTTCGCGAGCGACCGCTACGCGCGTAACTCGCCCGAGAACGTGGTGTTCGCGCAGAACGCCATCGACTGGCTCGCGCAGGACGAGGCCCTCATCGGCATCAGGTCGAAGAATCGCGCGCCGGCTCCGCTGGTCTTCACGAGCACCGCCACCCGGAGCGCCGCGAAGTTCGGCAACGTCATCGGCGTGCCGCTCCTCTTGATCGGTCTCGGCATCATGCGGCTGTGGCGCCGCCGTGAGACCACGCGCCGCGTCTATCGGCCTCTCGCGGGCGCGGCACGGGCAGCGGGGTCAGCGGGGGCAGCATGAGCACGCACAACCTCAAGCTCGTCGCCGCGGGCCTCGCGCTCCTCCTCCTGCTCTGGGGCGCGAGCGCATTGCTCTCGCGCGGCTCGGACTCGGTACGCGGTTCGCTCGACTTGCATGCCCCCGCAATGTCCGATGTGGACTCGATTACGATCGTGAAGGGCGCCGACACGATCGCCCTGGCACGACAGTCCGCCCCCGCCACGGCGTGGACCGTCAACGGCCACCCGGCCGCTCTGGCGAGCGTTACGGATTTGTTCCAGGCCCTGGGGGATACCACCCCGCCTGAGCTCGTGGCGCAGGACACTTCATCGTTCAGGCGTTTGCAGATCGACAGCACGGGGGGCCGCTGGCTGCGCTTGCGCCGGAGTGGAAAGGTCCAGCTCGAACTCGTCGTGGGCGGCCGCGGCACGGACTTCGAGAGCGCCTACGTCCGGCGACCCGGCGATGCGCACGTCTACCTCTGGCACGGGCGACTCGGCTCCACGGTGGATCGCACGCTCGACGATTGGCGCGACAAGCGCATCGCGGCGCTCGCGCGCGATAGCGTGGCCGCGGTCGAGGTGGTGCGCGGCAAAGAGCGCTATGCCTTGACCCGCGCGGGCAAGGCGTGGCTGGTGAACGGCGCCGCCGCCGATTCAGCCGCCGTCGCGCGCTACCTGGACCGCCTCAAGACGATCACGGCCGCCGGCTTCGCCACGCGGAGGGAAATCGATTCCACCCGCACAGCGCGTCCCGGGCGCCGCCTGGCGGTGCGGAGCGCGCGGAACGCGCTCCTCTCGCTGGCGTTCGATTCGACGGCGGGAGCCTTCGTGGTGCGTCAGGTGACCGGCACCAGGGGCGAGGGCGCCACCGTGTACCGCATGAACACCTGGGACGTTGATGGCCTGACACCCGCGAGCCGTTCGCTGCTTCCCCCCAAGAAGTAACCCCTTGGCTTCGCGCAGTTTGGCGTCTATCTTGCAGGGCTCACATGGCGGACCTCTCGCTCTCGCGGAGCCAGCTACTGCTCCTCGCGGGGACGGCCAACCGGCCGCTCGCGGAGGAAATGGCTCAGGACTTGGGGCAGCCGCTCTGTGCGGTGACGATCCGGCGCTTTGCCGACGGGGAAATCTTCGTCAAGATCGACGAAAACGTGCGCGGTCGGGATGTGTTCATCATCCAGCCGACCAACCCGCCGGCGGAGAACCTGATGGAGCTGCTCCTGCTGATCGACGCGGCGCGACGGGCCAGCGCGGCCCGGATCACGGCGGTACTGCCATACTTCGGCTACGCGCGTCAGGACCGGAAAGATCAGCCGCGCGTCGCGATCAGCGCCAAGCTCATGGCGAACCTGATTACCCACGCGGGAGCGGACCGCGTGCTGGGAATGGACTTCCATTCCCACCAGCTGCAGGGGTTTTTCGACATCCCGGTGGACCACCTGTACGCGGCCCCGGTATTCGTGAGCCACTTCCGCCAGAAGCGGCTGTACGACCCGGTCGTGGTGGCCCCAGATGTGGGCTCGGCGAAAATGGCGCGAGGGTTCGCCAAACGACTCAACGCGTCACTCGCGATCATCGATAAGCGACGCCCCTCGGCGAACGTGGCCGAGGTCGTGAACGTGGTAGGGGAAGTGGCCGACAAGGACTGCCTCATTCCCGACGACATGGTGGACACGGCGGGAACGATCACCGAGGCAGCGGCGGCGCTCAAGCGGCTCGGCGCGCGCAACATCTATGCGTTCGCCTCGCACGCATTGCTTTCGGGCCCCGCAGTCGAGCGGCTCCGAGCATCGGCCATCAACGAGGTCGCGGTGACCAACACGATCCGCATCCCCGAGGAGCGCTGCTTCGAGAGGTTGAAGGTATTGTCTATCGCCGGCTTGATGGCGAAGGCCATCGGGTACGAGCATTCGAATCAATCGGTGAGCTCATTGTTCGATTGAGCCGACCGTACAACGTGCAACCTACAACCTGTCACTGAAGCCATGGCTCAGACGGTCTCTCTCTCGGCAACCACCCGGCAGGCCACCGGAAAAGGCGGCGCGCGCCAGACCCGCTTCCGCGGGAGGGTGCCCGCAGTCATCTACGGCCATGGGCGGGACACACAGTCGCTCGAGCTCGAAGCGAAGGCCCTCGAGAAGGCGTTGCACGGAATCGAGCCCGCGAGCACGATCATCGAGCTCTCGGTGGACGGCAAGACCGCCAAGACGCTGATCCGCGAGATCCAGCGGCATCCCATCCGGCCCGACATCATTCACGTGGATTTCTACGAGATCCACGCGACCGAGAAGGTCAAGCTCAAGGTGCCGGTCCATCTCATGGGCAATCCCGACGGCGTCCGCAACGCTGGCGGCGTGCTCGACCAGGTCACGCGCGAGGTCGAGATCGAGGTGCTGCCGGAGAACATCCCCGATCGCGTCGAGCTCGACGTCACCGCCCTCAAGATCGGCGACTCGCTGCACGTGCGGGACCTGACGATCCCGAACGCCAAGATCCTCACGGAAACGGATCTCACGATCGCGACCGTGGTGCCTCCCCGTGCCGAGGAAGTCGCCGCGCCCACGGCCGAAGCCGCGACCGAGGTGGCCGAGCCCGAGCTCATCCGCAAGGTGCGCGAGGGCGAGGAAGAGGAGGGCGAAGCCCCCGCCGAGGGTGGGGCCCCAGCCAAGCCCGAGGCGAAGGGCCCCGGAGGGGCGGCGCCCGCAAAAGCCGAGAAGGCGGAGAAGCCCAAGGGCGGCAAAGAGAGCTGACGCTTGCGCGCCGTGGTCGGCCTCGGCAATCCGGGGCCAGAATACGCGGCGACGCGTCACAACGTGGGCTACTGGCTGGCCGAGACGCTCGTCGCGCACTGGGGCTTTCCCCCCTTTCGCCGTGGCGAGCGCGCGCGTGTGAGTGGGGGTCAGGTCGGGGACGGTGCGGCCGTTCGTGTCCTCAAGCCAACCACGTACATGAACTCGAGCGGCGCGGCCTTGGCATCGCTCCGCGCCGATCCCACCTTCGATCCGGCGTCCGACCTCCTGATCCTCGTGGATGAATTCCGGATCCCGACGGGCACGTTCCGCCTGCGGGCCGAAGGCTCCGCGGGTGGGCACAATGGCTTGAAGAGCATCGAGGCCGCGCTCCAATCCCAGCAGTACGCCCGGCTGCGCATCGGTGTCGGCCCGCTACCCGAGGGCGTGAGCGACTGGTCCGAGTACGTGCTCGCGCCCTTCACGCCCGAACAGCACGAGCAAGTGGAAGCCATCATGCCGCAGCTGATAGAAGCGGTCACGAAGTGGGTCCACGGGGAGGTCGGAAACGGCTAGATGCTTCGCCTCGGCATTGTCGGGCTCCCCAACGTCGGGAAATCCACGCTGTTCAACGCCCTCACCTCGTCCAAGGCCGCAGCTGCGGAGAACTACCCGTTCTGCACGGTCGAGCCGAACGTCGGCGTCGTAGAGGTGCCCGACCCTCGACTCGAGCGATTGAACGAGGTCGTGAAGCCCAAGAAAAAAGTCCCTGCGGTGGTCGAGTTCGTGGATATCGCGGGACTGGTGAAGGGCGCGTCTCAAGGCGAGGGACTGGGCAACCAGTTCCTGTCGCACATCCGCGAGGTCGACGCGGTGGTCCACGTCATCCGCTGCTTCGACGACCCCGACGTCGTGCACGTGATGGGACCCGTGGACCCGGTCCGCGACCACGACGTGATCACGAGCGAGCTGGCGCTCGCCGACCTCGCGGTAGTCGAGCGGCGCCTCGAGAGGACCCGCAAGACCGCGCGCTCGGGGGACAAGGACGCACAAGTCGAGCTCGTCGTGCTGGACCGGGTGATTGCCGAGCTCAACGCGGGCCGTGGCGCGCGCGAGGCGGGCGAAAGCGACGTCACGTTTCTCCGCCAGCTCGGCCTTCTCACGGCGAAGCCGATCCTGTATGCCGCGAACGTGAACGAGGTCGACCTGGCGGCAGGCGGCGGCGCGTGGCTCGACAAGCTTCGCGGCGCGGTGCAGGGCCATCACGAAGAGGCCGAGATCGTGCCCTTCTCGGCCAAGTTCGAGGCCGAGCTGGGCGAGCTCTCAGGTGTCGAACGGCAGGAGTACCTCGTCAGCGCCGGCGTGAGCGAGCCGGGTCTCGACCGGCTGATCCACGCCGGCTATCGCTTGCTCGGGTTGCAAACCTTCTTCACGGTCGGGGAGAACGAGGTCCGCGCGTGGACCATGCACCGGGGCGGAACGGCGTTCGATGCCGCGGGTGAGATCCACTCGGATTTCCAGCGGGGGTTCATCCGAGCCGAGACGGTAGGATACGACGAGTTCGTCCGCGCGGGATCCTACAAGGTGGCGCGGGAGCAGGGCCTCGTGCGGAGCGAAGGACGGGACTACATCGTGCGAGACGGCGACATCCTGCTGTTCCGGTTCAACGTCTAACGCTGGCTCCAAGTTAACACGGCACCACAACTGGCCTGATAGCCATATCGAAACTCCACCGGCACATCGAGTGCGCGCTTGTAGATCTCAACGCCTGCGAGCTCATCCAGTGACAACAGGTCGACCTGATCGGGTGGCAGCCACATGCCGTCGAGAAACAGTGACATGACGCAAGGCCGCACGCCGCTCTCACCGAGTGGCAGGCAACCTCGGAGTCCGCATCGCACCTGCACACCGGCCTCGAGGAGTAGTGACCGAAGCGACCGCGATGCACGGCGCTGAAGATCCTCCGCCGTGTAGAACCGGCCGAAGCTCCACCGCTTGCGGTCGTAGAATCCCGCCAGGCTTTGTTGAGCGCCGAGGGTTCTCGCCTCTACGACAATCGGCGCCAACTCGACCGCGTGCACGTCGAGCAACACCGAGAGCGTGAGCGTCTTGCCGCTCTTGAGCTTGACGACCTGTTCGTACGCAAGACTGTCACCGTAAAGGATTCGAACCGTCTGTTGACCAGAAGGCAGTCCTGCGAGGGCAAACGATCCTGTGGAGTCGCTGACGTCGAACAG
>JACXTT010002410.1_pt1 | contig 29731 bp, 26 predicted proteins | sample 9270951 | NCBI WGS metagenome assembly JACXTT01 (sample SAMN15532306, study PRJNA645909) | rock metagenome | isolation source: weathered quartz diorite | place: Puerto Rico | collected 2017-06-21 | reverse complement strand
CGTCTGCAGTGCACCCGTGGCCACGCCATGCGCCTCAGTCCGGGATGCTCCCGGCGTCTGCGCTTTGTGAAAGCAGGGCCGTATAGCGCTCGAATGTACGCAGGGTGCGCGGGCTGAGTTCCAGATGAATGTTGCGCCGGTCCTCGGAAGACCGGCTCTCCAGCACCACGCCCAGGCGCTTGAGCCGCGCCAGCCGGCGCTGCAGGGTGGCGACCGACCCGATGTCGTAGGTCAACATGTGTTTGAGGGTGAGCAAATCCCCCTGCTCCTGGTGCATTCCGATCGTGTGGACCACATCGAAATCTTCCAGGGTCAGCAGGAACGCCAAGTGGCGCTGCTCGAAAGCCCTTAATTTGCGCAGGTGCGCGAATATTCCCATGTGATCTACCCCAACGATGTACAGACTATGCCGCCCGGAGGGTTATTTCCCCAAGACAAATCGCCTCTCATAGTGAGAGGCAATCGCAGCTTCTGCGGTGACCTAGGCGGTGTCTGGCAAAACTGTGTCTGTAGTTATGGTGCTCCGGCTGCAGTTCGGATGTTTGATGTGCATCAAAATTTGCAGGATTTCGGTCGTAAATCACATATCAAGGTGATGGACTTTTGAGGGGGGCGGGGCTACTATGCGATCAACTGCCGCGACATAAAAATCAGGCGTGGCGTTGTGATGAAGAGGACGCGTGAGTCGTTGGCGTGTACCTCCCAATGGAGGACCGCAGATGAATGCCTATCGCTTGCGGCGATGGTGGGCGTGCAGTAACCGGACTGGGCGGGTTGCTGGCTGGCTGGCGCACCATGGAACTTGATATCGCAGACCAGCTCTGGGAGGAAAACCCGGACGCCTTGCTGGCCACTACAGTGGACGGAAGGATCACGCACTGGAATCGCGCTGCGGCACAGATCTTTGGCTATGCGCATGCCGAGGCACTGGGACAGTCGCTGAGCGATCTCATCGTTCCCACCAATCGGACCGAAGAAGAACAAAAACTTCGGGAAGATACGTTGCGCAATGGATTGGTGGTGTATGAGTCGGTGCGAAAGCGCAAGGATGGTGCCTTGGTCAACGTCAGTGTGTCGGCCAAGGCGGTGCGCGGCGCGGAAGGCCAATTCCACTATTTCCTGTTTTGCAAAAAGGACGTGACGCACCTCAAAGTGCTGCGCGATGCCAAACTGGTAGAGGCCAAGTTCCGGGACTTGCTGGAATCCACACCAGACGCCATCGTGATGGTCAATGTGACGGGCCGCATCGTGCTGGTGAATTCCCAGGCGGAAAAAGTCTTTGGCCACCAACGTGCCGATGTCCTGGGCCAGCCCGTGGAAATTTTGCTTCCCAACCGGTTCCGCAGTGCCCATCTGGGGCACAGAGCCCATTTTTTTGCACAACCCCGTACCCGCACCATGGGGGTGGGGCAAGAGCTGTACGGGCTGCGCAAGGGCGGCGAGGAATTTCCGGTCGAGATCAGCCTGAGTCCATTGGAGACAGACGAAGGAACCCTGGTCATGAGCGCGATCCGGGACATTACGGACCGCAAACGGGCCGACCAGAAGTTCAAGGATTTGCTGGAGTCCGCACCGGATGCCATGGTGATCGTCAACCGCGATGGCGACATGGTGCTGGTCAATTCTCAGGCCGTGCACCTGTTTGGCTGGAGCCGTGAAGAGCTGCTGGGGCAAAAAATCGAGATACTGGTACCGGAGCGATACCGCAACAAGCACCCCGGCCATCGGGGCAGTTTTTTTTCACAACCGCGTGCGCGCTCCATGGGGGCCGGGCTGGATCTGTATGGCCTGCGCAAGGACGGCACGGAGTTTCCGGTGGAAATCAGCCTGAGCCCGCTGGAGACCGAAGAGGGACTGTTCGTCTCCAGCGCCATTCGCGATGTGACCGAACGCAAGCGCTTTGAGCAGACCCTGCGCGACAAGAACATGGAACTGGAGAATGCGGCCCTGGTCAAGGACCGCTTCTTTGCCAGCATGTCGCACGAATTGCGTACGCCGCTCAACGCCATCATCGGGTTCACCGGAACCCTGTTGATGAAGCTGCCCGGCCCTCTGAATGCAGAGCAGGAAAAGCAGCTGGGTATTGTTCAGTCCGGTGCACGGCATTTGCTGTCGTTGATCAATGACTTGCTGGACCTGGCGCGTCTGGATGCCAACAAGCTGGAGTTGAATCTCGAAAACGTCAATTGCGGTCATGTGGTGGATGAGGTGGCCGCCACGCTACGCCCGCAGGCAGAGACAAAGGGCTTGGCATTGATAGTTGGGCTGCCGCCTGGCGTGGTGATGTTGCACACCGATCGCCGTGCACTGAGCCAGATTGCCATCAACCTGATTGGCAATGCCATCAAATTCACGGACCACGGCCGTGTACAGATCCGGTTGGAGCAGCGCTTGGTGGCAGGCCGCAACACGGTGACCCTTTCGGTCGAAGACAGTGGTCCTGGCATATCGTCCAAAGACCAGTCGAGGCTGTTCGAGGCGTTCTCGAGAGCAGATGCTGCGAACCGGGGCAAGCAGGAGGGGACCGGTCTGGGCCTGCACCTCAGTCGCAAACTGGCACAGCAGCTGGGTGGCGACATCACTTTCCAAAGTGAGTTCGGAAAGGGCAGCCTGTTCACACTGGAATTGCCGGAGTCCTGAACCATGGTGGCACGCATACTGATCATCGAAGACGACGACGCCAGCCGTGAGCTGGTGAAGTACCTGTTGGAGGCGTCCGGCTACGTCACGCAGAGTGCTGCGGATGGTGGCGCCGGCCTGCGTATGGCGCTGGAAACCCGGCCGGACCTGGTGCTGTGTGATCTGCAGATGCCGGTGCTGAACGGCTTCGAGGTGGTGCGCCGCTTGCATGCCGACCCGCAGTGGCACCGGGTTCCCATGATTGCCGTCACCGCGTTCTCCATGCCGGGGGACCGCGAAGCCGTGCTTGCGGCAGGCTTTGATGACTATATTTCCAAGCCTGTGACCCCCGGCACATTTGTCCGCCAAGTGGAGGCCTATTTGCCTCTGGAATCCCGAGCGCCACGCGCTTCGCCCCCCTGATTCGTGCCATGGCAAAAATCCTGGTAGTCGATGATCTGGAAGTCAACCGAGCACTGCTGGTGACGCTGGTTCAACACCTGGGACACGAGGCCTTGGAGGCCGCTGACGGAGCCGAGGCACTGCTGCTGGCCCGCGCGCTGCATCCGGCTTTGATCATCTCCGACGTGCTGATGCCGACCATGGATGGCTATGAGTTCGTGCGCCGGTTGCGTGAAGACCCGGATATTGCGGGCACAGAGGTCATCTTCTACAGTGCCCATTACCGCGAACGGGAAGTGCGCCATCTGGCCGAAGCCTGCGGTGTGACACGCATACTTATCAAGCCCTGCGAGCCACAGGCGATCATGCACGCCATCGACCAGGCACTGGCGCATGCGTCGGACCCGGTCCCTTTGCCCGATGCGCAGGCATTTGACCATGCGCACCTGCAGCTGATGACGGACAAGCTTTCGGAAAAAAATGCGGATTTGGAATACGCCAACAGCCGTCTGGCCGCGCTGACCGACTTGCAACTGCATTTGGCTTCCGAGCGCGATCCGCGGGCATTGCTGGACAAGGTTTGTCGGGGTGCGCGTGATTTGATCGGTGCCCGGTATGCGGTGTTGGGCGCACAAGACCCTTACTGCCAGGAAACTTTTTTTTGCACCAGCGGCTTGGCACGCGCGACGCAACAGTCTTTGTCCGAGCCCCGTCTGGACCGGGGCGTACTGGGGCAGGTCTGGGCGCAGGGGCAGCCATACCGCGTCACGGATTTGCATGGAGACATGGATACGCTGGGTTTGCCGGCAGACTATCCGCCTGTGCAGATGGCACTGGTGGTGCCTCTGGCCTCACTCGAGCGGCGGTACGGCTGGATTTGCCTGGCCGACAAGCTTGGCGCAGAGGCTTTCAGTGAGGCGGACGAGTTTTTACTGGCGACCCTGGCCGCCCAGGTCGGACGCATTTACGAAAACGGCAATTTGTACGCCGAAACCCAACGCCACGCGCAGAGATTGCGGGAGAGCGAGCAGCAATTGCGCCAGCTTGCGGAAAACATCCACGATGTTTTTTTTCTGATTGACGTTGAAAACGGCAAAGGACTGTATGTGAGCCCTGCCTACGAAACCATATGGGGACGTAGCTGCGAAAGCGCGTATGCCGACCCCGAGTCATGGATAGAGGCCGTGCACCCCGACGATTTTGCGGCGACCTATGAAAACTACCGCAAAGGTCTGCGCAGCGGGACCTATGAATACGAATTCCGGATCGTGCGCCCGGATGGGTCGATCCGCTGGATCCAGTCCCGTGGCTTTCCCATTCTTGATCCGTCAGGCAAACTGGTACGGGTGACGGGGGTGGCAGAAGATGTAACCGAATCGGTGGAGCTGCGGCAGCAACTGCGCGCACGCGAGGCAGCCTTAAGCCGGGCGCAGATGTTGGCCAGACTGACGCATGTGATTTCCGGGGAAAGTGGTATTTTTGAAAGTTGGCCCCCAACCCTGCCCACGATGATAGGTCGGGACAGTGCCGGCGTGCCCCGGGATGCGCGGGGCTGGATGGCCTTGATTCACCCCGATGACCGCCCCCTGTTTCGTGAGAAGGCCCTCGAGGCCCATACCAATAACGTGCGCACTGAGCTGGACTACCGGCTGTTGCGTCCGGATGGCAGCGGCATGTACTTGCGCCACGTCATGGAGCCCATCGCAGAACCCGCCAGCCCAGGCAGTGCCGTACGGTGGTTCAACACCATCCAGGACATTACCGAAGAGAAACTGGCCCAGGAAGCCTTGCACGAGAGCGACCGCCGCTTTCGCGAGATGATGGCCTCCGTCCAATTGGCGTCCGTCATGCTGGATTGCAATGCAAATATCACCTATTGCAATGATTTCCTGCTGCAACTCACGGGCTGGCGGCGAGAGGAGGTGCTGGGGCAAAACTGGTATGCGATGTTCATGCCATCGCCGCCGCCAGGTGTGGTGCTGCCTGCTTTCATGGATCTCTTGGACACGCGGCCAGATGCCTGGCACATCCAGAACGAGATGATGACGCGCTCGGGGGCGCGGCGGCAGGTGCGCTGGAGCAACACGCGCTTGCGCTCCGCCTCTGGCGAAATCGTGGGGTCGGCCAGCATCGGCGAAGACGTCACGGACCAGGTGGAAGCCCAACGCAAGATACAGCGACTCAACCACGTGTATGCAGTGCTGAGCGGCATCAATACCCTGATCGTGCGGGTGCATGGGCGGGATGAGTTGTTCCGGGAGGCCTGCCGCATCGCGGTGCAGGTGGGTGATTTCCGCATGGCATGGATCGGGTTGATCGACGGAGACAAGTTGCGCCCCATTGCCGCGCAAGGGGTGTCTGCCGACTTTCTGGAAACAGCCTGGGATAATTTCCCATTGGATGCGGAAGCCCCGCAGGGCCACACGCTGGCGGCTCGGGCCGTGCGGCGCGGCGCGGCGCTGTGTTCCAACAACTTGCGCAACGATGCGTCAATCGCGTTCCGGGACAAACTGCTGGAAAGTGGTTCGCAGTCCCTGGCCGCGTTGCCGCTGGTGGTGGCGGGCGAAGTGGCAGGTGTACTCATTTTGTCCTCCGTGGAGGTGGATTTTTTCGATGCGCAGGAGATGGCCCTGTTGAGCGAATTGGCCGGTGATATCGCCTTTGCGATGGACCACCTGGCTAAAGCAGACCGCCTCAACTACCTGGCTTACTACGACGAAATCACCGGTTTGCCCAATCGCACACTGTTTCTGGAGCGCATCAGCCAGCAACTGGGCGGGCGCGGCGGCGAAAACAACCTGCTGGCGCTGGCCCTGATCGACATCGAACGCTTTCATATCGTCAACGACACGCTGGGTCGCCAGACGGGAGACCAATTGCTCCAATTGCTGGCGCAGCGTCTGGAGCACAATGCCGCCGGACTCAACACCGTCGCGCGCGTTGGCGTCAATTGTTTTGGTGTGGCAATCCACGACGCGCGTGACGCAGAGGGTGTGGCACTGGTGTTGGAGCAGGTGTTGCGTGCGTGCTTTGGTACGCCCTTTCACTTGCAGGAGTCCAGCCTGCGGATGGCCGGCAAAGGGGGGATTGCGCTGTACCCCATGGACGGCAAGGATGCTGAAGATCTGCTGCGCAATGCAGAGGCCGCACTCAAGCGGGCCAAAGATTCCGCCGAGATGTTGATGTTCTATACCCCCGAAATGAACACCCGTGTGGCGGAGGCGCTGAATCTGGAGAGCAAGCTGCGCACCGCACTGGATCTGCAGCAGTTTGTGTTGCACTACCAACCCAAGGTCTGTTTGAAAAGCGGGCGTCTGGTGGGGGCCGAAGCCCTGATCCGCTGGAACGACCCCGAGCAGGGGCTGGTGCCGCCCGCTCACTTCATACCCCTCCTGGAAGAGACCGGGATGATCTACGAAGTCGGGCGCTGGGCCCTGCACCAGGCGCTACAGGATTATCTGCGCTGGCGCGCGGCCGGCCACACACCGGTGCGCATTGCCGTCAACGTGTCGCCCCTGCAGCTGCGCCACCCGGGATTTGTCGCCGACATTGCACACATCGTCGACCAGGATGCCTATGCCGCCGATGGGCTGGAGCTGGAGATCACCGAGAGCCAGATCATGGAGGACGTGCAGCGCAACATTGCGAATTTGGCGGCCATCCGCAGCATGGGTGTCAGCATCGCCCTGGACGATTTCGGTACCGGCTATTCGTCGCTGGGCTACCTTGCCAAATTGCCCGCAGACACGCTCAAGATCGACCGATCTTTTGTGCTGGCCATGGGGGACGATGAGCAGGGGAAGGCCCTGGTTGCCACCATCATCCATTTGGCCCACTCGCTCAAGCTGCAGGTGGTCGCTGAGGGGGTGGAAACCGAAGAGCAGGCCCAAATTTTGCGTGCGCTGGAGTGCGACCATATGCAGGGCTATCTGTTCAGCAAACCGGTGCCGGCCGAAGTGTTCGAGGCCGTGTTTCTGCGTGCGGCAGGACCGGACTAGGTCGATGCAATCACGCCGCCACCCAGGCACACCTCACCGTCGTACAGCACGGCTGATTGCCCGGGCGTGACTGCCCACTGGTTTTCGCTGAATTGCAGGGAAAAATCCTGGCCCTGGGCGCTCGCCACCTGGCAGGCGGCGTCGCTCTGGCGGTAGCGTGTCTTGGCGGCCATCGTGCGCAAGGCGGGTGCCTCGCCGCTGACCCAACTGGCGTCTTGTGCCTGCAGCGTTAGCGACTGCAGCCACGGGTGATCATGGCCTTGCACGACCCACAGCGTATTGGTTTCCATGTCTTTGCGCGCCACAAACCACGGTGCATGCTCGCCGCCGCCCCTTTGTGCGCCCTTGGCCTTGAGGCCACCAATGCCCAGACCCTGGCGCTGGCCCAGTGTGTAGAAGGACAGGCCCACGTGCTGGCCGATGGTGCGGCCTTTTGCGTCCTTGATCGGGCCGGGTTCCTTGGAGATATACCTGTTCAGAAATTCCCGGAACGGGCGCTCACCGATGAAGCAGATGCCGGTGGAGTCTTTCTTCTTGGCGTTGGGCAACTGCATCTCTTCAGCGATGCGGCGCACCTCGGTCTTGTGCAACTCGCCCACAGGGAAAAGTGTCTTGGACAGTTGAGCCTGGTTCAGGCGGTGCAGGAAGTAGCTCTGGTCTTTGGACGGGTCCAGACCCTTGAGCAGTTCGTGTTTGCCGGTGGCGTCATTCAGACGCACGCGCGCATAGTGCCCCGTCGCGATCTTTTCCGCACCCAGGCGCATGGCATGGTCCAGAAAAGCCTTGAACTTGATTTCTGCGTTGCACAGGATGTCCGGATTGGGCGTGCGCCCGGCCTGGTATTCGCGCAGGAACTCGGAAAACACGCGGTCTTTGTAGTCGGCGGCAAAGTTGACGTGTTCGATCTCGATGCCGATCACATCGGCCACTGCGGCGGCATCGACGAAGTCGATGTTGGACGAGCAGTATTCGCTGTCGTCGTCATCTTCCCAGTTCTTCATGAAGATGCCGACCACCTCATGGCCCTGCTGTTTGAGAAGGTGCGCGGTGACCGCGGAATCGACCCCGCCACTCAAACCCACCACGACCCTTTGCTTTTTCATAGGGTCAAATTGTAGGCAGGTGTCGGTTTTTCAACCGGTGCGCAGAAAAAACACCGTACTCATCGCAAGGCCGGTGGCGATCACGATGCTGCGTACCCATGGCACGGGCAGACGGCGCGCCAGCCGCGCACCGGCAAAACCGCCCATTGTGGCCGCCACCATCATCAGCGCCGCCTCGTGCCAGACAATGGCGCCAGCCCAGGCAAACGCCGCCACGGACAGTACCGACAGCACAAAAGAGTTGAGGTTTTTCAGCGCATTGACGGTGTTCAGCCGGGTTTCACCGCTCAACGTGTACAGCGCCATCAACAGGATGCCCAGACCACCATTGAAATAGCCGCCGTACACCGCCACAGCAAACAAGGCGGGTGTATGCCAGGCTGCCAGATCGCCGGCGCCGGGGTGTGCATTCTGGTTGTGGCGCGCCAGGGCAGGCCCCAACATGAACAGCAGGGTGGCAAACAGCAGTAGCCAGGGCACCAAGCCCGAAAACAGGCGAGCCGGTGTGACCAGCAGCAGCACGGCACCGCACACGCCGCCCAGGGCCGACACGCCAATTTCACGGCGCATCAGGCTGCGGTCCAGCGCGCCCAATTCGGTCCTGAAACCCCAGACCCCGCCGAGGTAGCCGGGGCTGACCGCCAGCGCACTGGTGGCATTGGCTGCGATCGGGGGAATGCCGGCATACACCAGCGCAGGAAAGGTCAGAAAGCTGCCGCCACCGGCAATGGCATTGAGCACACCGGCAGCAAAGGCCGCAGCGCCGAGCAGGGTGAAGGTGCCGACGCTGTCCACTAGCGCAGTTCCGGCTGAAAAACCGTGGTGTCCGTGGTAACCAGTGACAAGGGGTAGCGCTGGCCGGCCAGGTAATCGTCGAGACAGCGCAACAGCAGAGGGCTGCGGTGGCGCTCGGGGCAGGCGCGAATCTCGGCCTCGCTCATCCACAGTGTGCGGACAATGCCGGTATCGAGCGGGCGGTGCGGGTCTACCGCACCGACACTGCCGCAGTAGGCAAACCGAAGGTAGGTGACGTCTTCGCTGCCGCGCTGAAAGCGCGACAGGTAGACACCTACCAGTGCTTCGGGTGCAAAGGGGTGGGCGGTTTCCTCCAATACCTCGCGGGTGCAGGCCTGCTCGGGCGATTCGGCGGGGTCCAGGTGGCCGGCCGGGTTGTTCAGGCGCAGGCCTTCGGCCGTGTGCTCCTCGACGAGCAGGAAGCGGCCCTCTTTTTCGACGATGGCTGCGACCGTGACATTGGGTTTCCAGCGTGTATCCATGCCGGATTATGGGCATGGAAGGTTGGGCTGTTTTGCGCGGACAGTCGCGCAGGCGGCGCCAGACGGGCGTTTGTGCAGGCAATTTCAGTTAAAGTTGCCGCCCAGATACCTTTCGCGAACCTTACCGCCGCGAAACATGGCCCCGGCCATACCCCATCCACGTTCAGGAGTTGCTTCATGCAGACCAGTGTTCCCACTGAAAAAGGACAGCGTATCGGCGTCCCCAGAGAAATATTTCCTGGGGAAAAACGGGTTGCCACCGTTCCGGATGTGGTGGAAAAGCTCATCAAACTGGGTTTTCAGGTCAGCGTGGAGTCGGGTGCCGGCGATGCCGCCAACTTTGGCGATGACAGCTATCGCGCTGCCGGCGCACAGGTGGTGGCCACGGCCGCTGAACTCTGGGCGCAGTCGGACATCGTTTTCAAGGTGCGTGGCCCGTCGGCGCAAGAGGTGGGCCTGCTGCGCGAGGGCGGTGCCCTGATCAGTTTCATCTGGCCGGCACAGAACCCGGAGCTGATGCAGCAACTGGCCGCCAAGAAGGCCACGGTGCTGGCCATCGACGCGCTGCCGCGCACGCTGAGCCGGGCCCAGAAGATGGACGCCCTGACCTCCATGGCCGGCGTCAGCGGCTACCGCGCGGTCATCGAGGCCGCCAACGCCTTCGGTCGCTTCTTCAATGGCCAGATCACGGCTGCGGGCAAGGTACCGCCGGCCAAGGTCTTTATCGCCGGCGCCGGTGTGGCCGGCCTCGCGGCCATCGGCACTGCGGCCAGCCTGGGCGCCATCGTGCGCGCCAATGACACCCGTGCCGAAGTGGCCGACCAGGTGGTGTCCCTGGGCGGCGAGTTCGTGAAAGTGGATTACGAGGAAGAAGGTTCGGGCGGCGGCGGTTACGCCAAGGTCATGTCTGAGGGCTTCCAGCAGGCGCAGCGTGCGATGTACGCCAAGCAGGCCAGCGAAGTGGACATCATCATCACCACCGCGCTGATTCCGGGCAAGCCGGCCCCCAAGCTGATCACCGCCGAGATGGTGCAGTCCATGAAGCCGGGCAGCGTGATCGTCGACATGGCGGCCGAGCAGGGCGGCAATTGCGAGCTGACCGTACCGGGGCAGGCCGTGGTCAAGCATGGCGTGACCATCGTCGGCTACACGGATCTGGCCTCGCGCCTGGCCAAGCAGTCATCGACCCTGTACGCCACCAACCTGTTCCGCCTGAGTGAGGAACTGTGCAAGACCAAGGACGGTATTGCCAACGTCAACATGGAAGACGATGCCATCCGCGGGCTGACGGTGGTCAAGGAGGGGCAGATTACCTGGCCGGCCCCGGCGCCCAAGCAGCCGGCGGCGCCCGTTGCGGCCAAGCCTGCGGCCGCAGTGGTGGCGAAGAAGTCCGCGCATGGCCATGGCGGCGGTGAGCCCATGACAGCGTCCTCGCTGGCGATTCTGTTCGGCGTGGCGGCAGTGCTGTTCTTGCTGATAGGCGCCTATGCGCCGGCCGCCTTCCTGGGGCACTTCACGGTGTTTGTGCTGGCCTGCTTTGTCGGTTACATGGTGGTGTGGAACGTCACGCCCGCGCTGCACACGCCGCTGATGAGCGTGACCAATGCGATTTCCAGCATCATCGCCATCGGTGCGCTGGTGCAGATTGCGGCGCCGCTGCAGGCGGCTGGCGTGCTCAACATGCTGGGCGCAGGGGCCCTGAGCCGCCCCGATGGCCTGATCCGCGGCCTGGCCGCGTTCGCACTGGTGCTGACCGCCGTCAATATGTTCGGTGGCTTTGCCGTCACCCAGCGCATGCTGGCCATGTTCCGTAAATAAGAGAAGAAGCTTCCCATGTCCGAAAGCCTTGCAACCGTCTCCTATATCGGAGCCACCATCCTCTTTATCCTCAGCCTGGGTGGGCTGTCCAACCCCGAGACCTCGCGTCGCGGCAATCTGTTCGGCATGATCGGCATGACGCTGGCCGTGCTGGCTACCATTGCCGGCCCGCGCGTCAGCCCGGCCGGCTACCCCTGGATCATTGCGGCGTTGTTGCTTGGTGGCAGCGTGGGCCTGTACGCCGCACGCACCGTCAAGATGACGCAGATGCCCGAACTGGTGGCGCTGATGCACAGTCTGGTCGGTCTGGCGGCAGCCGTGGTCGGTTTTGCCAGCTATATCGACCCGGCTGCAGCCCACGGTTTCAGTGCCGCAGAGAAAAGCATCCACGAGGTGGAAATCTATATCGGCATCCTGATCGGTGCGGTCACCTTCTCGGGCTCGCTGATTGCGTTTGGCAAGCTTTCGGGCCGCATCGGCGGCAAGCCGCTGCTGCTGCCGGGACGCCACCTGCTCAATCTGCTGGGCCTGTTGGTGGTGCTGGGGGTGGGTTATCTGTTCTTGAATGCGCACAGCATCCAGGACGGCATGACGCCGCTGCTCATCATGACCGCCATCGCACTGCTGTTCGGCGTGCACATGGTGATGGCCATCGGCGGTGCCGACATGCCGGTGGTAGTGTCCATGCTCAACAGCTACTCGGGTTGGGCAGCGGCGGCCACCGGTTTCATGTTGTCCAACGACCTGCTGATCGTGACCGGCGCGTTGGTCGGCTCCAGCGGCGCCATCCTGTCCTACATCATGTGCCGCGCCATGAACCGCAATTTCTTCAGTGTGATTGCCGGTGGCTTTGGCGGCGATGCGCCGAAGAAGCCCGCAGCCTCTGGCGAAGCGGCTGTGCCGCAGGGTGAGGTGACGGCGGTGAGCGCGGTGGAAACCGCCGAACTGCTGCGGGAGGCCAAGAACGTGATCATCGTGCCGGGCTACGGCATGGCCGTGGCGCAGGCCCAGCATACGGTGTTCGAGATCACCAAGCTGCTGCGCGAAAAGGGTGTCAACGTGCGCTTCGGTATCCATCCGGTGGCCGGCCGCATGCCAGGCCACATGAATGTGTTGCTGGCCGAGGCCAGGGTGCCCTACGACATCGTGATGGAAATGGACGAGATCAATGAAGATTTCGGCGCCACGGATGTGAGCATGGTCATCGGTGCCAATGACATCGTGAACCCGGCCGCGCAGGAAGATCCGACCAGCCCCATTGCCGGCATGCCGGTGCTGGAAGTCTGGAAGGCCAAGACCTCCATCGTGATGAAGCGCAGCATGGCGTCCGGCTATGCGGGCGTGGACAACCCGCTGTTTTACAAGGACAACAACCGCATGCTGTTTGGCGATGCCAAGAAGATGCTGGACGAAGTTTTGGGCGCTCTGAAAGCCTGATTTTTCCAGTGCGCGCAGTCCCATACTAGGGAAAACACGACGCAGGGCCCCGGGCTGCACCGCGACAATGTGCGGTTGCGAATTTTGAACTATGCAGGAGATACCATGACAGACCGCATCTGGCTCAAGAGCTACCCGAAAGGCGTAGCCGCCGACATCAATACGGCCCAGTACACCTCGCTGGTAGCCCTGATGGAAGAGAGCTTCACGAAGTACGCCAACCGCACGGCCTACAGCTTCATGGGCAAGGACATCAGCTACGCCCAGACCGACAGCCTGAGCCAAGCCTTTGCCGGGTATCTGCAGGGCCTGGGTCTGGTCAAGGGCGACCGTGTGGCCATCATGATGCCCAATGTGCCCCAGTATCCGGTGGCTGTGGCCGGCATTTTGCGCGCCGGGTTTGTGGTGGTGAATGTCAATCCGCTCTATACCCCGCGCGAACTGGAGCACCAGCTCAAGGATTCGGGTGCCAAGGCCATCGTCATCATCGAGAACTTCGCCACCACGCTGGAAAAGTGCATTGCAACGACACCGGTCAAGCATGTGGTGCTGTGCGCCATGGGTGACCAGTTGGGCCTGCTCAAGGGCACGCTGGTCAACTATGTGGTGCGCAACGTCAAGAAGATGGTGCCGGCCTACAGCCTGCCCGGCGCCGTGCGTTTCAACGCGGCCATTGCACTGGGCACCAAGGCTCCGTTCAAGAAACCCGATACCAAGCCCGATGACGTGGCCGTGCTGCAGTACACCGGTGGTACCACCGGTGTCTCCAAGGGCGCGGTGCTATTGCACCGCAATGTGATTGCCAACGTGCTGCAGTCCGAAGCCTGGAACGACCCGGTGATGAAGAAGGTGCCGGCCAGCGAGCAGCCTACCGGCGTGTGCGCCCTGCCGCTGTACCACATCTTTGCGTTCACCGTGGGCATGATGCTGTCCATGCGCACGGGCGGCAAGCTGATCCTGATCCCCAACCCGCGCGATATTCCCGGTGTGCTCAAGGAGCTGTCCAAGCACACCATCCACAGCTTCCCGGCGGTCAACACCCTGTTCAACGGGCTGGCCAACCACCCCGATTTCAATACCGTGGACTGGAGCCACCTCAAGGTGTCGGTGGGAGGGGGCACGGCGGTGCAAAGCGGCGTGGCCAAGCTGTGGTTTGAAAAGACCGGTTGCCCCATCTGCGAGGGCTATGGCCTGAGCGAAACCAGCCCGTCGGCCAGCTGCAATGTGGTGACCGCCACTGAATACACCGGCACCATCGGTGTGCCCTTGCCCAGCACCTATCTCAAGCTGCTGGACGATGACGGCAACGAAGTGCCCGTGGGCCAATCCGGTGAGATCGCCATCAAGGGCCCGCAGGTGATGGCCGGCTACTGGCAACGCCCGGACGAAACCGCCAAGGTCATGACACCGGACGGCTACTTCAAGTCTGGCGACATCGGGGTAGTGGACGAGCGCGGCTTTTTCAAGATCGTGGACCGCAAAAAGGACATGATCCTGGTCAGCGGCTTCAACGTGTTCCCGACCGAACTCGAAGACGTGGTGGCCCAGATGCCCGGTGTGATGGAATGCGCCTGTGTGGGTGTGGTCGATGCCAAGTCGGGCGAAGCGGTGAAGCTGGTCATCGTCAAGAAAGACCCGGCCATCACCGAAGCCGATGTGCGTGCCTTCTGCAAGGAAAACCTCACGGGCTACAAGCAGCCCAAGGTGGTGGAATTCCGCACCGAGTTGCCTAAAACCCCCGTGGGCAAAATCCTGCGGCGCGAGTTGCGCGACAAGTGATGCCCGCAGGGCATCACTTGTCGCGAAGACTCATTTCGCGTAGCGAAGTGATGTCGTAGCCACAATGCCCGAGTACGCGGTGTAGGCTAACTTTGCGTAGCAAAGTTAAGCGCAGCGGCCGAAGCCACAAGTGACGCCTGCATGGTAAAAAAGCGGTCTTCGGACCGCTTTTTTATTCCTCCTTCATGACCACCCACTCCCAACCGATTGCCATCCTCAGCGCTTTGGCCGAAGAGCAGCAGGGCCTGATCGCGCACTTGCAGGATGCCCGCTGCGTGCAGCGTGCCGGGCGCGATTTCTGGTGCGGCCACCTGCACGGCCAATCCGTGGTGCTGGGCCTGTCGCGCATAGGCAAGGTGGCGGCCGCCACGACCACGGTCGCCCTGATCGAGGGCTTGGGTGTCGGGCGGGTGGTGTTCACCGGCGTGGCCGGGGGCGTGGGGCCGGGGGTGCAGGTGGGCGATGTGGTGGTGGGCAGCGGCTTTGTGCAGCACGACATGGATGCCTCGCCGCTGTTTCCGCGCTACGAGGTGCCCTTGACAGGGCAGGCGGTGTACGCCGGTGACGCCGCACTGCGCACCCAGTTGCTGCAGGCCTGCCAGGCCGCGCTGCATCCCGCGCCGGTGCCGGGCTACCGTGCCCAGGTGCACCAGGGCCTGATCGCCAGCGGCGACCGTTTTGTCAACGGTGCGGCCGAAGCCGCGGCGCTGGTACAGGCCCTGCAGGGCGCAGGCCACCAGCCGTTGGCGGTGGAAATGGAAGGCGCGGCGGTGGCCCAGGTCTGCGCGGACTACGGTGTGCCGTTTGCGGCGGTGCGCACTATTTCCGACCGGGCCGACGACAGCGCCCACACCGACTTTGCGCAGTTTGTCAGCGGCGTGGCCAGCGTCTATGCGCGCCGCATCATCGAATCGTTGTTGCTATCGCTATAGTTTGTATAGCTGCTTGCGCACTGTCCATGCGGGCTTTGGCCTGATTTCTATCTGAATATGCGCGTTCAACGCAACCAGCCGCGTTTGTAGAAGTACCACATGGGCACCAGGGCACTGGCCACCATGAGGGCCACGGTGTAGGGGTAGCTCCAGCCGCCCAGGAACTCCAGCTCGGGGAACTTCAGGTTCATGCCGTACACACTGGCCACCAGCGTTGGCGGCAACAAGGCCACGCTGGCCACCGAGAAGATCTTGATGATCTTGTTCTGGTTGATGTTGATGAAACCCACGGTCGCATCCATCAGGAAGTTGATCTTGTCGAACAGGAAGGCGGTGTGCGAATCAAGCGAATCGATGTCGCGCAGAAGCTGCCGCGCATCCTCGAACTGCTCATGGTTGAGCATCTTGCTGCGCATCATGAAGCTCACCGCGCGCCGGGTGTCCATTACATTGCGGCGGATGCGCCCGCTCATGTCTTCGTGGCGCGCGATTGCGCCCAGCGCCTCGCCGGCGATGGCATCGGTGACGTTGCCTGACAGCACTTTCTTGCTGACTTTTTCGAGCGCGTCGTAAATCTCCTCCAGCGTGTCGGCCGAGTATTCGGCGTCGGCGTCAAAGAGCTTGAGCAGGACTTCCTTGGCGTCTTCGATCAGGCCGGGTGCGCGGCGCGCGCGCATGCGCAGCAGGCGAAACACCGGGACGTCCTCGTCGTGGATGGAGAACAGAACGCCGTGGCTCTTGAGTGCGGTGTTGCTGAGGTTCAGGATGAAGGCGGCGCGCACCGAGCGCGGCTCGTCTTCGTCGGGTACCAGAAAGTCGCTGCGGATGTGCAGGTCGCCGTTGTCTTCGGTGTAGAAGCGTGCGGATTCCTCAATGTCCTCGTCCATCGCGTCGTCAGGGATGGACAGGCCGTAGTACTGTTTGACCCAGCGCTTTTCTTCGGGCGTGGGGGATTCCAGGTCCACCCAGATGGGCTGGAATTGCGAGAGCTCTTCCAGGGATTCGATTTCTTCCTGGAAGAGGCGCCCGTTGGCGAGGGTAAAGATATTGAGCATGGCTCACTCCCGTGGGTGGGTTGCATCGGTGTTGGTAGGGGTGGTGCTTTCAACCCCGATGCCGCAAAGGGAGTTGAAAGCTACCGACTGGGGTAGTTGTCCAAGGCACGCTCACTGAAAGTTGCTAAGCCCAAATTATCGCATTGTGCAAGGCCGTCTGACGTGGTGATATCACCCGGAGAGCGGGGTCTAGGGGTTTGTTGCGTTGCATTACAAAAAGCCATTGCAATTGGTTTCGTTCGGGCGCATAGTGGGCCGCACGGCCATGCGTCGTTCTGGTATTTCGGTTTGTCCGCTGCCCGCCCCGGGTGGGCAGTTTTTTCAACCTGGAGCAATTGGAGGCTATTTATGAATTTGACGATCAGCGGTCACCATCTGGAAGTTACCCCGGCCCTGCGCACTTATGTGACCACCAAGCTCGATCGCATCATGCGGCACTTTGATCAAGTGGTTGATGTCAAGGTACTGCTCACTGTTGAAAAGCAAAAGGAGAAGGAACGACGGCAACGCGCCGAATGCAATATCCACGTCAAAGGCAACGACATGTTTGCCGAGAGCGCGCATGAGGACCTCTATGCGGCCGTGGACGAACTGGTGGACAAGCTGGATCGCCAGGTGGTGCGCCACAAGGATAGGTTGCAAAACCACCACCACGATGCACCCAAGCGCCTGATGTAATCAGGCCCGACCCCACGAAAAACCGCCCCCCATACCGGGCGGTTTTTTATGTGCATAATCCCTCTCCACACCATGAACCGACTCGCCAGTATCCTGTCCCCCGCGCAAGTGCTTGCCCAGGTAGACGTCACCAGCAAAAAACGGGCTTTTGAAGAAGCAGGACTGCTGTTTGAGAACCTGCATGGCCTGAGTCGGGCCCTGGTGACTGACAGTCTTTTCTCCCGCGAACGCCTGGGGTCCACCGGTCTGGGCCATGGCGTGGCTATTCCACATGGTCGCATCAAAGGCCTCAAGGCGCCGCTGGCGGCCGTGTTCCAGTTGGCGCAGCCGATTGGCTTTGATGCGCCGGACGAACTGGCCGTCAATCTGCTGATTTTCCTGCTGGTGCCCGAGGCGGCAACGCAAAAGCATCTGGAGATATTGTCGGAAATTGCCGAGTTGCTGAGCGACTCGACGCTGCGCGGGCAACTGACCTCCAGTACCGATGCGCAGCAATTGCACAGCCTGATTACTGGCTGGCAATCGGCCCAGGTCAGCTAAGTCCTGGCACCGCGCCGCCGCTTGTCGTGAAACCCACCGTTGTCAGTGCCGATGTCCTCTTTGAGGAGTTTCGGGCGCCGCTACGTTGGGAGTGGGTCGCAGGGTTGGGCGCCTCCGAGCGGCGTTTTGACGAGGTAGCGGTCACTGCGGCCCGGTCCGGTGCCGATTTGGTGGGTTATCTCAATTACATCCATCCTTACCGTGTCCAGATCCTGGGCGCGCGCGAGGTGGCCTATATCACCAGTGCTTCGCCGGAAGACTGCGCGCGCCGCATCTCCCGCATCGTGACACTGGAGCCACCAGTGCTGGTGCTGGCGGATGGCCAGACGGCTCCCGAGGCCTTGTTGTCCATGTGTGAGCGGGCCCAGATCCCCATGTTCGCTACGCGGGAGTCGTCGGCCTTTGTCATTGACGTACTGCGCGCCTACCTGTCCAAGCACTTTGCCGAGCGCACGTCCATGCACGGCGTGTTCATGGACATTTTGGGTTTGGGCGTGCTGATCACTGGCGAATCTGGCCTAGGCAAGAGTGAACTGGGGTTGGAGCTGATTTCCCGCGGCAACGGTCTGGTGGCCGACGATGCGGTGGACCTGTACCGCATCAACCAGACCACCATTGAAGGGCGTTGTCCCGAACTGCTGCAAAACCTGCTGGAAGTGCGCGGCATTGGCCTGCTGGATATTCGCGGCATCTTTGGCGAAACCGCAGTGCGCCGCAAGATGCGGCTCAAGCTCATCGTGCACCTGGTGCGCCGCGAAACCCTGGAGCGCGAGTACGAGCGTATTCCCTACGAGCCACTGACCCAGGACGTGCTGGGCGTGCCGGTGCGCAAGGTGGTGATCCAGGTGGTGGCGGGCCGCAATATCGCCGTGTTGGTAGAGGCGGCCGTGCGCAACACCATCTTGCAGTTGCGCGGCATTGACACCTACCAAGAGTTTGTCGAGCGCCACCGCAAGGCCATGGAAAAGGGCACGTAAGTGCCCTTTCACTAAAAAGGCGCCTAGGCGCCTTTTCGTTAAAAGGGCGCTGATTAGCGACGTGGAGGACGATTCGGGCAGTTGTCCTTGGTGCAGGTCGCGTACAGGCTCAGGGCGTGGTCGGCAATCGAAAAACCTTTGGCCTTCGCCACCGCGTGCTGGCGTTTCTCGATTTCCGCGTCGTAAAACTCTTCCACCCTGCCGCAGTCCAGGCACACCAGATGGTCGTGGTGCTGGCCTTCGTTGAGTTCGTACACGGCCTTGCCGGACTCGAAGTGGCTGCGGCTCAGAATGCTGGCCTGTTCAAACTGTGTCAGCACCCGGTACACCGTGGCCAGGCCCACATCGGAATGTTCCTGCAGCAGTACGCGAAACACGTCTTCGGCTGTCATGTGGCGCTGCGTGCCGCGCTGGAAAACCTCGAGGATTTTGAGGCGTGGGCCCGTGGCTTTGAGACCGGTATTTTTGAGTTCGTCGATGTTGGTCATGGGCGGGTTCCGGCGCGAGGGGTGAGGGCGGCTGGCAGGGGGCCTGCCGCTACAATCACGCGATCATATCGTTCCCCCATTGCCCATGTCTGATCACCCCCGTCCACTCCACATCTCCCTTTTGCTGGGGCTGGCGTGCGTAGCGCTGACGGCCTGCAACAGCCTCCCGCCGGCCAGCAAGGTGGTTACGGCCGTATCGCCCTACAAGATTGACGTAGTGCAGGGCAATGTGGTGACGCGCGAGCAACTGGCCGCGCTCAAGCCCGGCATGCCCCGTACCCTGGTACGCGACATCCTGGGCACGCCTTTGCTGACCAGTGTCTTCCATGCCCAGCGCTGGGACTATGTCTTCACGCTCAAGCGCCAGGGAGCGGAGCCGCAATCGCGCAAGGTCACCCTGTTCTTCAAGGACGATGTGCTGGAGCGCGTTGAGGCGGACGAATTGCCCAGTGAAGCCGAGTTCGCGGCCACGCTGAAATCCCAGCCCAAGCAAGGGCCCCTGCCGGCGCTCGAAGCCTCTGGCGAGCGCCTGAACCAGTTCCCGCCCGCACCCAAGCCGACGCCCGCGCCAGCTGTGCTGCCGAGCGCACCGACCAACTACCCGCCCTTAGAGCCTGCGGCTCAATAGGCCTCCCAAGACCGCGTACAGGACAGGGACCATGACCCACAACATCGCCATCGCCGGTGCTTCCGGCCGCATGGGCCACATGCTGATTGACGCGGTGCAAGCCGCCGATGATTGCACCCTGACCGGTGCGCTGGATATCGCCAGCAGCCCGGCCATTGGCCAGGACGCCGGTGCGTTCGCCGGGCACGCGACCGGCGTGCGGATCACCTCCGACATCCGCCAGGGTTTGCAGTCCAGCCAGGTACTGATCGACTTCACCCGGCCCGAGGGCACGCTGGAGCACCTTCAGGTCTGCCGCGAACTGGGGGTGGCCGCCGTGATTGGAACGACCGGTTTTACCGAAGCTCAAAAGGCGGAGATTGCCGCCATTGCGCGCACGATTCCCATCATGATGGCGCCCAACATGAGTGTGGGTGTCAATGTCACGCTCAAGCTGCTGGAGATGGCGGCCAAGGCCTTGTCCACGGGCTACGACATTGAAATCGTCGAAGCCCACCACCGCCACAAGGTCGATGCACCATCCGGTACTGCGCTCAAGATGGGCGAGGTGATTGCCGGCGCCCTGGGCCGCGACCTCAAGGACTGCGCCGTCTACGCCCGCGAAGGCGTGACTGGCGAGCGCGATCCGTCTTCCATCGGCTTTGCCACTATCCGCGGCGGCGACATTGTGGGCGATCACACCGTGCTGTTTGCCGGCACCGGCGAGCGCATCGAGATCAGCCACAAGTCCTCCAGCCGCGCCACTTACGCCCAGGGCAGCCTGCGTGCCGTGCGCTTCCTGGCAGGCCGCAAAGCGGGGCTGTTCGACATGTACGACGTGCTGGGCCTGAAATGAACCTGCTGGAACTGCTGACCAAAGGGGATGCGGTCAGTAGCGCCGTGGCGCTGATCCTGTTGGCCATGTCGGTGTGCAGTTGGGTGGTGATTTTGTGGAAGGCCTGGCTCTTGCAGCGTGCGCACGGTGATGTGGCGCGCAGTACGGCGGCGTTCTGGCAAGCGGCCTCGCTGGAAGACGCCCTGCGCATCCTGCCGACCTTTGACCGCGAAGGCCTCGTGGCGCCGCTGGTGCTGGCCACCCAGACACCCGTGGTTGGCACCCTGGGCGCAGCCGGTGAGCGTTCGCAGCAGCTGACACGGGTTTTGCGCGATGCGCTGCATGCCGTGCTGCACAAGCTGCAGTCAGGCCAGGTGCTGCTGGCCACGGTCGGCTCCACTGCGCCTTTTGTCGGTTTGCTGGGCACGGTGTGGGGTATCTACCATGCGCTGATCGGCATTGCCGGCGCAGGCCAGGTCAGCATCGACAAGATCTCGGGTCCGGTCGGCGAGGCGTTGATCATGACCGCCGCCGGCCTGGCGGTGGCCATTCCGGCGGTGCTGGGCTACAACATCTTGGGCCGTTTTATTGGCCGTATCGAAGCCGACCTCGAAGGCTTTGCGCGCGATGTGCGCGAACTGCTGGCCCACGGCTGAGAATCAGCATGGCTTTCGGCCGTCTAGAGCGCACACCGGGCCCGCAGCCCATGAGCGAGATCAACATGACGCCGCTGGTCGACGTGATGCTGGTGCTGGTGGTGATTTTCATCATCACCGCACCGCTGCTGGTGAGCGCGGTCAAGGTTGATTTGCCCAAATCCGAAGGCGCCCAGGCAGCCGCAGCCCCCAAGTTTGTCGCGCTGGCTGTGGACAAATCGGGCCAGATATTCCTTGATGACAAGCCGCTGGCGGTGGATGCCTTGGCACAGGCGCTGCAACAGGCGGCCCAGCGCAACCCGGACACCGAAATCCAGTTGCGCGCCGACACCGCCGTGCCCTACGGCCGGGTGGTCGAGGTCATGGGGCTGGCCCAAAAGGCGGGACTCAACCGCATCGGTTTTGTCGCCGAAACCCCGGCACCCGCGCCTGCGCCCGTTAACTGAGGCGCATAGCGCCTAAAATCGGCAACAAGCCTTTCTTTCGGCGGCCCCTGCGGCTGCCCAGCTCCCCATGCAAGACAAATACCAGCACCTTGACGTTGAACAAGCCGCCCAAGCCCATTGGGCGCAGCCTTTGTGGAATGGCCGCGAAGCCTACCGCGTGATCGAAGACGCGTCCAAGAAGAAGTTCTACGCCTGCTCCATGCTGCCCTACCCCAGCGGCAAGCTGCACATGGGCCATGTGCGCAACTACACCATCAACGACATGCTCACGCGCTACCTGCGCATGAATGGCTACAACGTGCTGATGCCCATGGGCTGGGACGCGTTTGGCCTGCCTGCCGAAAATGCGGCGCTGAAGAACGGCGTGCCGCCCGCCAAGTGGACGTATGAAAACATCGCCTACATGAAGGGCCAGATGCAGGCCATGGGCCTGGCGATCGACTGGAGCCGCGAGGTCGCCACCTGCGATCCGCAGTACTACAAGTGGAACCAGTGGCTGTTCCTGAAGATGCTGGAAAAGGGCATTGCCTACCGCAAGACCCAGATCGTCAACTGGGACCCGGTGGACCAGACCGTGCTGGCCAACGAGCAAGTGATCGACGGCAAAGGCTGGCGCACGGGTGCCACGGTCGAGAAGCGCGAAATCCCCGGCTACTACCTGAAGATCACCGACTACGCGCAGGAACTGCTGGGCCAGGTGCAGGACGGCCTGCCGGGCTGGCCCGAGCGTGTCAAGCTGATGCAAGAGAACTGGATCGGCAAGTCGGAGGGTGTGCGCTTTGCCTTCACCCACGACATTCGTGACAAGACCGGCGCGCTGATCGGCGACGGTCGCATGTACGTGTTCACCACACGTGCCGACACCATCATGGGCGTGAGCTTTTGCGCTGTCGCGCCCGAGCATCCGCTGGCTGTGCACGCCGCCCAGACCAACGCCAAGCTGGCCGCCTTCATTGAAGAGTGCAAGGCCGGTGGCACCACCGAGGCCGAGCTGGCCGTCAAGGAGAAGCTGGGCATGCCCACTGGGCTGGTAGTCACGCACCCGCTGACCGGTCGCATGGTCGATGTATGGGTCGGCAATTACGTGCTGATGGGCTATGGTGACGGCGCCGTGATGGGCGTGCCCGCGCACGACGAGCGCGATTTTGCCTTTGCCAAGAAGTACAACCTCGACATCGCCGACGTGGTGCACATTGACGGTCTGACCTATGACCACGCCCAGTGGCAGGACTGGTACGCCGACAAGCAGCGCGGCGTGACGGTCAACTCCGACATCTTCAGCGGCCTGTCCTATAAGGAAGCCGTGGATGCTGTGGCCAAGGCCCTGGCGGCCGATGGCCTGGGTGAGAAAAAAACCACCTGGCGCCTGCGCGATTGGGGTGTCTCCCGCCAGCGTTACTGGGGCACCCCTATCCCCATCATCCATTGCGCCGAACACGGTGCGGTGCCGGTGCCCGAGAAGGATTTGCCCGTGGTGCTGCCGCAGGACTGCGTGCCCGATGGTTCCGGCAATCCGCTGCACAAACATGAAGGCTTCCATGCCGGCGTCGTTTGTCCGGTCTGTGGCAAACCCGCGCGGCGCGAGACCGACACCATGGACACCTTTGTGGACTCGTCCTGGTACTTCATGCGCTACTGCGACCCGCACAACGCTGAAGCCATGGTGGCCGGCGGCACCGACTACTGGATGCGTGACCAACACCAGGCGATCGGCGGCAGTGGCATGGACCAGTACATTGGCGGCATCGAACACGCCATCCTGCATTTGCTGTATGCGCGCTTCTGGACCAAGGTGATGCGTGACCTGGGGCTGGTGAAGGTGGACGAACCCTTCACCAAGCTGCTGACCCAGGGCATGGTGCTCAACCACATCTATTCGCGCCGCACCGAAAAGGGCGGCAAGGAATATTTCTGGCCACACGATGTGGAGCATGTGCACGACGCGGCCGGCAAGATCGTCGGCGCCAAACTCATCAATGCGGTCGAAAGTGGTGGGGTGATGCTCCCCGTGGGCACCGCCATCGACTACGAAGGCGTGGGCACCATGTCCAAGTCCAAGAACAACGGTGTCGATCCGCAGGCGCTGATCGCCAAGTACGGTGCCGACACCGCGCGCCTGTACACCATGTTCACCGCACCGCCCGAGGCTACGCTGGAGTGGAACGACGCGGCAGTGGAAGGCAGCTACCGCTTCCTGCGCCGCGTCTGGAACTTCGGTTACAAGCTGTCTGCTATGGATTCCGTAGCTGCTCGCGCAAGTGTGGCGGAGGCTGCAGCCCTGAAAGATGTGCAATTTGGCAAAGAGGCCAAGGCCCTGCGGCTGGAGCTGCACACTGTGCTCAAGCAGGTGGACTATGACTACCAGCGCATGCAGTACAACACGGTGGTGTCCGGCACCATGAAGATGATCAACGCGCTGGAAGACTTCAAGGCCCTGGACAGTGCCGGTGCGCAGGTCGCACTGATCGAAGGCTTTGGCATCCTGCTGCGCTGCCTGTACCCCGCCACGCCCCACCTGGCGCACGCGCTGTGGACCGAGCTGGGCTACGCCGGCACGCTGGGCGACATCCTCGACGCGCCCTGGCCCCAGGTGGACGCGTCCGCGCTGCAGCAAGACGAAATTGAACTCGTGCTGCAGGTTAACGGCAAGCTGCGTGGCTCCGTATTGGTGCCGTCCGGCGCCGACAAGGCGACGATCGAAAAGCTGGCCCTGCACTGCGACGCCTTTGTGCAGTTCGCCGCTGGCGCACCAGCCAAGAAAGTCATCGTGGTGCCGGGGCGCCTGGTCAACGTGGTGATCTAGGCCATGCGTCTGCAACGCCGCTTCCTGTGCACGCTGGCCGCCGCTGCGCTGGCTACGGCCACGTTGGCCGGCTGCGGCTTCAAGCTGCGGGGGCCGCAGACCTTTGTCTTCAAAACCATTGCCGTCACCCCCGAGAACGGCGGCGGTGTGGCCGGGGATGTGACTCGCTACTTGGGCGATATGGTGCGCCCGGTGGCACCGCCCGCTGGCGGGGCGGTGCCGGACGTGATTTTGGATGTCCTGCAAGAACTGCGCGAAAAAACCGTGGTCGGGGTGAACGCCTCGGGCCAGGTGCGCGAGTTCCAGCTGCGTCTGCGTTTGCGTTTTCGGCTGCGCACGCCACAGGGCCGGGAACTGATCGCACCGTCTGAAATCCTGCAGGAGCGCAACATCAGCTTCAACGAATCGGCAGTGCTGTCCAAGGAGGCCGAAGAGGGCCTGCTGTACCGCGACATGCAGGCCGACACCGTGCAGCAGTTGCTGCGCCGTTTGGCCGCCGTGAAAAGTCTGGAGTAGTCGGTGCAGTTCGACCGTGTAGACCAAACCCTGCTGGAGCTGCTGCAACGCGACGGCCGCATGAGTGCGCAGGCGCTGTCCGAGGTGGTCAACCTGTCGGCCCGCGCCACGCTCAACCGCGTGCGACGCCTGGAAGAAGACGGCCTGATCGAAGGCTACCGCGCCATGCTGCACCGCGCGGCGTTGGGCGAGCATGTGTCGGTGTTTGCCGAAATCGCACTCAAGGACCAGCGCCAGGCCACGGTGCAGCGCTTCGAGCAGGCCATGGTGGCCTGCCCGGAGGTGATTGCCTGCTACCTGGTTAGCGGCCGTTACGACTACCTGGTGCGCCTGGCCTGCCGCGACCTGGCGCACTACCGCGACCTCACCAACACCTGGATTGACGATGTGGGCCTGGGCATCGACAAGGTGGTGACCAGCACGGAACTGCAAACCGTCAAGGAATTCGCGGGCTTCCCATTGATGGTCCGCGACCGGGGCTGAAACGCAGCCTTTTTCACAAAACTTCCGAAACGGAAGTCGCATCGCTGAAAGCCAGCGTTTTGCGCCCTTTGCAGCGTCTGCTTCGTCGGCTCCTGTAGTACCCCCAAACCTACAATTTTCTGAATACTTCAGGAGATGCGTCATGACACGCTACATCGACGTTGCCGACATGCAGCAACTGGTTTTGCAACACGGCGCGGCCCGCATGATGGCCGAAATGGCCGACTTCATCCGCGAAGACTTTTTGCGCTGGGAAGACTTTGACAAATCGCCACGCACCGCAAACCATTCGCGCGACGGCGTGATTGAGTTGATGCCGGTATCCGACGATGCGCTGTACGCCTTCAAGTACGTCAATGGCCACCCCAAGAACCCGCTCAAGGGCCTGACCACCGTGATGGCCTTCGGCGTGCTGGCCGATGTGGCCACCGGCTACCCCACGCTGCTGAGCGAACTCACCATCACCACCGCACTGCGCACCGCCGCCACCTCGGCCATGGCCGCCAAGGCGCTGGCACGCCGCGACAGCCGCACCATGGCGCTGATCGGCAATGGCTCGCAAAGCGAGTTCCAAGCCCTCGCCTTCATGACGCAACTGGGCATCCACGTGCTGCGCGTGTTTGATGTGGACAGCAAGGCCACCGACAAATTGGTCGCCAACCTGCGCCCCTTCACCGACAGCGGAGCCTTGAAGATCGTGCGTTGCGCGTCCACGCGCGAAGCCGTGCAGGGTGCTGACATCGTGACCACGGTGACCGCCGACAAGACCAACGCCACCATCCTCACGGCCGACATGCTGGAGCCCGGCATGCACCTCAACGCCGTGGGTGGCGATTGCCCCGGCAAAACCGAACTGCAGGCCGGCATCCTCAACCGCGCCAAAGTGTTCGTCGAGTTTGAGCCGCAAACCCGCATCGAAGGCGAATTGCAGCAAATGCCGGCGGACTTCCAGACCTATGCCTTGTGGAAAGTACTGGCAGGCACACAGGCGGGCCGCGACAGTGCCGAACAGGTCACGCTGTTTGACTCGGTGGGCTTTGCGCTGGAGGACCTTTCCGCTTTGCGCTATGTGCACCAGTTGGCCCAGAAGCTGGGCATTGGCAGCACGGTGGACCTGGTGCCAGATATGCGGGATCCCAAGGATTTGTTTGGTTGCGCCACTGCGGCACGCCCCGTGCTGCGCAAAGCCGCATGAGTACCAAGGTACTGCACATCCTCGGCGCTGAAGTTGGTGAAGGCGCCAGCGATGGCGGCTGCAAGTGGGGCGCCGCAGCCCTGCGTGAGCACGGCATCGCCCAAGCCTTGGTCGCCACCGGCCGCACCGTCACCTGGGGCGACAACACCACGGCCCAGCCACGCCTGGCCACTAGCCGGCTGGGTGCGATTGAAGCGTTTTCCGGCGAACTGGCCACTTCGGTGGAGAAGGTTCTGCGCCAGGGCCAGCAGCCGCTGGTCATTGGCGGCGACCACTCCTGTGCCGTGGGTACCTGGAGCGCCGTGGCCGAAACCCTGCGTCCACAGGGCACGCTGGGCCTGATCTGGATCGACGCGCACCTGGATGCCCACACACCCGATACCTCCGACAGCCAAGCCCCGCATGGCATGCCGCTGGCGTCGTTGCTGGGCCATGGCTCCGAAGGCATGACCGGCCTGTATGGCTGGAAAGGCAAGCTGCTGCCGCAGAACGTGGTGGTCATAGGCGCGCGCAGCTTCGAGCCGGCCGAAGTCGAACTGTTGGCGCAGCTCCAGGTGCGCGTGATGTTCATGCCCGAAGTGCTGGAACGCGGCTTTGCCGCCTGCTTTGAAGAAGCACGCCAGCGCGTGCAGGCCAGCACCGCTGGCTGGGGCATCAGCTTCGACCTCGATGGCCTGGACCCGCTGGACGCACCCGGCACTGGCACCCCGGTGGAAACCGGCATCCGCTTGGCCGACGCACTGCAGGTGCTGGCCGGCTGCAGCCACGACCCGGCCTTTGTTGCGATGGAGTTGACCGAGTACAACCCGCTGCGCGACTTTGGCGGTCGCACGGCGCAGGCGGCGACGCAACTGGTATGCGCCGCGTTGGCACCGGCGGCCAGCACGCTCGAACTGGCTGCCTGAGGCTGCATCCCACCGGGATTGCCAACAGCGTGTGCAGTGCTGCTGCGGTGAACCGCATCCGCATCCGCATGCGCTACGCATGTACCGAAAGCTGCAGTTCAGGGGCTTGTCGTCGCCCCTCAATATCCCGAGGGTTAACCCTCGGGATATTTTTTTGAATAATCGATATGGAAATATTTTCTACAAATAACAAGTATTTGAAAAATACATCCTAAAAATATCGTTTTTCCATAAAACTTCAGACTATTTTTCCCCGGACGTGTCTGTAGAGTTCGCTTCGATTGAGCAGACCCATACAAATCGAAATGCGTAACCGAGCACAACAAGTCTTCCTTTGGAAATTCAAAAACCCTGATCAGGGAAAGTGCCATTTGAAAGGCCCGCACAGGGCGGCTGAAGGGAATCCTGCAAGCACCGGATGGGCCCTGTATGCATAAGGGAGCGCACTCCAAGGAAACGACACTGGCACACGCCGGGCGACAGGGCAAGTCCGTATACGGCACCGTGAATTCCCCCGTCGTGCGCGGTTCCACCATGCTGTTTCCCACTACGGCGGCCTTGCACGCTGCTGAGGGAACACGCAGCACCTACGGCCGTCACGGCACCGAGACCTCGCTGGCGTTGGAGCAGGCGCTGTGCGAACTCGAAGGGGCGGCGGGATGCCTGCTCACCACATGCGGGGTCTCGGCCATCACCCTCACGTTGTTGGCCTTGCTCAAGCCTGGCGACCATCTGCTGGTCACGGACTCCGCCTACGACTACACCAAGGGTTTTTGCAAGGGCGTGCTGAAGGACTTCGGCATAGAGACCACGTATTACGATCCGCTCGCCGGGGCGGACATTGCGGCGTGGATGCAGCCCAACACGCGTGTCGTCTTTGTGGAATCCCCTGGCTCCAACACGTTCGAAGTACAGGACATCCCAGCCATCGCGCAGGTCGCCCACCGGCAGGGTGCCCATGTGGTGGCAGACAGCACATGGGCTACGCCCCTGGGGTGGTCGCCCTTTGCGTTGGGCATTGATGTATCCATCCATGCCGCCACCAAATGCATCGTCGGGCACTCGGATGTCCTCATGGGTGCCGCACTGTGTACCGAAGAACTCCACCCCGTGCTGCGCCGCATGTACCGGGCGCTGGGACACGCCGTCAGCCCGGACGATGCCTACCTCGCTTTGCGGGGCCTGCGCAGCATGGGTGCACGGCTCAAGCAGCACGCCCAGAGCGCGCTGGCGGTGGCGCAGTGGCTGCGCGGTCGTCCGGAGGTGGCGCAGGTGCTGTACCCCCCGCTGGCGGATGCCCCCGGGCATGCGCTGTGGCAGCAGCAGTTCAACGCCGACTATGCGTCGGGCCTGATGAGCGTGGTCTTTGCGCCGGACGTGTCGGTGCAGGCCATGGAACGCCTGGTGGACGCCACAAGGCTGTTTGGAATCGGATTTAGTTGGGGTGGTTACGAGAGCCTGATCGTGCCCACCCATCCCGCGCAATCCCGCGACGTAACGGCCAGCCGCTGGGCGGGTCTGGTTATGGCGCGGTTGCATATCGGACTGGAAGCGCCAGCCGATCTCATTGCCGATTTGCAGCAGGGCTTTGCAGCCATGCGTGCATAGCGGCATTTTGTTTGCTCCCCCGTTATCCAAATACATTGAAGGAGATATTGGTGAAAATTCGTACTCTTGCGGCGATTCTCGGTGTTGCAACTTTTGCAACCGTGGCCTGTGCCGATCAGGTTGCTGACATCAAACAAAGGGGCACACTGGCGTGTGGTGTGCTCGGAACCGATGAACCCTTCAGTTTCGTGGACCTGGCCTCCAGAGACATCATTGGCTACGACGTGGACATGTGCAAGGCCATTGCCAAAAAGCTGGGTGTCAACGCCACCTTGAAACAGCTGGCCGTTGCCGCCCGTTTGCCGGAGCTGGAGCAGGGCCGTGTCGATGTCCTGGCGGCATCGCTGACGCACAACAAGGAGCGCGAGGCCAAGATTGACTTCTCCCTGTCCACCTTCATCACCGGACAAAAGGTGATGGTTAAGAAGGACGGCGGCGTGCACAAATACACGGACCTGGCCGGCAAGAAGGTGCTGACGGTCAAGGGCTCCACCATGGAGCAGAACATGAAGTCCGCCGTTCCCACCTCGGTCATCGTCGCTTTCGACAACAGCCCCCAGGCTTTCCTGGCCTT
>JACXTT010002409.1_pt1 | contig 29736 bp, 28 predicted proteins | sample 9270951 | NCBI WGS metagenome assembly JACXTT01 (sample SAMN15532306, study PRJNA645909) | rock metagenome | isolation source: weathered quartz diorite | place: Puerto Rico | collected 2017-06-21 | reverse complement strand
GGGGCGGGGCGGGCGCCCGGGGCGGGGACTCCTGCGGGGGCCAGCCCCTTGCCGCCGCCGGATTCGCCGGAGATGGCGATAGGCGCCATCGAGGCGGCCAGCCGGCCGATCTGCGCCCTCAAATGCTGCATGGCCGGGGAATGGCCGATCAGGCGGCTGCCGTTGGAGCCGCCGGCGCTGGCGGAGCGGGCGCCCGCCGGCGCTGCCGGCGCCAGGCGCAGCGCCGAGCGCACCATCAGGCGCAAATCGTCCAGCACCACCGGCTTCGACACGTAATCGAAAGCGCCCGCCTTCAGCGCGACGACGGCGTTGTCGGCGCTGCCGTAGGCCGTGATGACGGCGATCGGCGTGCCCTTGCCGCTGGCCGCCACTTCGCGCACCAGTTCCAGCCCCAGGCCGTCGGGCAGGCGCATGTCGGTCAGCACGAGGGCGTAGTCGCCGGCGGCGAACAGTTTGCGGGCCTGGCCCAGATCGGCGGCGCAGTCGACGTCGAGGCCCATTCTCGCCAGGGTGATGTCGAGCAGTTCGCGCAGGTCGGCCTCATCGTCGACGATCAAAACCCGGGGTGAACTCATGGCGCGGCCTTCAATTGAATTAAACGACTGGAACGACGGTATGGGCGAACGAGATGACGAAGCGGCCGGTCGGTTTGCGCAAGCCGAAATGGCCGGCGTCGATGCGGTATTCGTAATCGAGCATGGCGCCATTATTCAAGCACAGCTCGCGCGCCAGGTACAGTCCCAGCCCGGTGCCCTTGCTCGATGTCGTATAAAACGGCTCGAACAGGTGGGCCCGCACTTCGGGGGTGATGCCGGGGCCGTCGTCCTGCACGTGCAATTCGAGGCGGCCGGGCGCATCGTCGACGACGAACAGGCGGATCGAGCCGGCCGTGCCGCTGGCGTAGCGGATCGCATTGGTGAGCAGGTTGACCACCACTTCGCGCAGGTGCAGGGGATCGAAACGCACGGCGGCGGTACCGGCCGTCAGCTCGATCAGGGCAGGCGGCAGACCGTGGGTCTCTTCGAATTCAGCGCCGATATCGGCCAGAAAAGGCCCCAGCGCGTGCGGCTCCGTGTGCGGCTTGACCTTGCGCGAGAGCTGCAGAATGTCTTCGATCATGCGGTTGACCCGCGCCACGTTGTCGCCGACGATTTTCAGCAAACGCACATGGCCGCTGTCGCTCAGATCCTCGGCCAGCAGCGAGGTGGCGTGGCCGATCGCCGACAGGGGATTGCGCACTTCGTGGGCGATGCTGGCGGTGAGCCGGCCCATCGAGGCCAGTTTCAGTTGCTGCGCCTGGTTTTCGATGGCGGTGACATCCTGCAGGAACACGACGAAGCGCTCGCCCGCGTGAAAGGCCGTGTCGACCCGGGCGAAGCGCAGTTTCAAATGGGACGCCAGCTCGGGACGCACGCTCCTGGTTCCGCTGGCATCCTGTTCGGGCTTGATGACGACGTAGGCTTCGGCGGCACCAGGCACGCCAAGGGCGGCGCGCCATCCCGTGAACGCGTCGGCCAGCGGCGACAGCGCCGGCTGCGCATCCAGGCTGAGGTAGGCGGCGGCGTCGTCGGCGTCCGCATCGAAGCCGAGCATGCGGCGCGCCGCCGGGTTGGTGGTAAATATGCGGCCGGCCGCGTCGACCACCAGGATGCCGTCGCCGACATCGGCCATGACGATATGGTTGATGGCCTGCTGTACGGCGAGGTCGGCGCCATGGCGGGCCGCCAGTTCTTCCTGGCGGATCAGGCGCCGCGCCAGGCCACCGACCACCAGCACCAGGGCGAAGAAGATGGCGCCGTAGACGCCCGACTGCAGCAGTTGGGCCGATTCGGCTTCCTGCGCCAGCAAATGAAAGGCGCTGTGGCCGATCACCACCAGGGTCGCCAGCGCGGCGGCGAACAGCGCCAGCAGCAGGGGCGCAAGGATGGCGGCGCCGGCCAGCGGGAACAGATAGAGCACGGCCAGGCTGCTGCGCATGCCGCCGGCGGCCACGTACAGCATCGAGATAACGGCCAGGTCGAGCGCCACCTGGGCGCCCAGCTGCAGCAGGAAATGCCGGCGCCGGTACAGCGCCAGCATGGCGAACACGCCGGCGCTGATCAGATAGGCGACGCAGGTTTCGCTGTACAGGCGCGGCGCGGCGGCGTGCAGGCCATCGCCGCCGCCACTGCCGATGCCCAGGTAAACCAGCAGCACCAGGGCGATGGCGATGCGGGTCAAGGTCAGCGTTTGCAGCGAACGCCAGAACGTGGCGTGGGTGGCCGGCGCGGCGCGCGCGGCGCGGCCGGCCGCCAGGCCGGCGCTGGGTGGAGCACGCAGCAGCATCGTTACTGCGCCGGCAGCCGGACGTGGGCCGGGCAGCAGTAATCGAGACCGTCGGCACGTACCGCTTCGGAGACGGGGAAGTGCACGCCGCAGTGGGCGCAGGAAGTCATGGTTTCGACCGACTGCAAGGGGGCGCCGGCGGCGGGACCGGGAGCGCGGCGGGCACTGTCGGCGCGGTTGCGCGCGGCCTGGATCTTGGCGCGGATGGCGAACACCACCAGCACCGCCAGCGCCAGCCAGAACAACAGGCGGCTCATGCGACCACCCGGTGCAGCACCACTTCGAAAACGAAACGCGAACCGACATAGGCCAGCACCAGGGTGGCGAAACCGGCCAGGGTAAAGCGCAGCGCCGTCTTGCCGCGCCAGCCCTTCCAGCGGCGCCCGGCCAGCAAGGCGCCGAACAGCACCCATGACAGCAGGGCAAATACGGTTTTATGGTCCCACTTGAGGGCGGCGCCGAACAGCTGCTCGGAAAACACCACGCCGGACAGCACGGTGAGGGTCAGCAAGATAAAGCCGATGCCGATCAGGCGAAACAGCAGTTTTTCCATCGTCAGCAAGGCGGGCAACTGGTCGAGCGAGCGGCCGAACCAGCGCGCCGGCGCCGGCGCGCGCGTGTGCAGGCGCGCCTCTTGCAGCGCCATCAGCACGGCGTGGAAGGCGGCGATGGTCAGGGTGCTGTAGGCCAGCACGGCGACGGCGATGTGCCAGCCGAAGGCGGGCGACTGGCCCTTGAGTTGAAACACGGAGCCGGGAAACACGGCCGGCAGGACGGCGGCGATGGCGGCGCACGGCAGCACCATGCGGCGCAAGCCGTCGAGGGCGAAATTGCGGTTTTCGACCAGGTAGGCGGCCACCGACACCCACAGCGCCGCCGACAGCATCACCGCAAAGCCGATCCGCAAACCGCCCGGTGCATGCATGTCGAACCAGAGGGCGCCCGCGTGCAGCAGCCAGGCCAGGCTGGTGCCGGCGGCGATCAGGCCGCGCAGGCGCAGCGGCAGCAGTGCGCAGACGACGTACAGCAGCGCGGCGGCATAAAAATAAGTGGTTTGCATTCGCAGCAGTTTACACCATGGCCGGTGCGGCGGTGCGGGACTTGCTGGACCGCAGCAGGCGGCCGGCGGCCGGCGCGCAGGCTATTCGGCAATTTGCCGGGAAAACGCAAACGCGTGCGGGCAACGCAGTCTTAGCATATCGCCACGCCGTCACGCACCACACCACCGATTTGCGCCAGATCAAGGCCGATCGATCCTGCCAACTTCGATAAAACCCAAACCACTTGGGTTATGCTAGCATGCCTACAGTGTTAAAAATTGCTGGACTACGCGTCGTGATCTACCCGAACGACCACCGCCCCGCCCATGTGCACGTGATGGGCAGCGGCCGCGAAGTGGTGTTCATGCTGCGCTGTCCTTGGGGCCCGCCCGAACTGCGCGAGAATTTCGGTTTTACCAGACCCGAACTGAACCGCATCGCCGAATCGCTGACGGGCGATTTAACCGTGTTGTGCACCAGGTGGAGAGATATCCATGAAAACAATTGACGACAACAGCGTCGATGCGGCCAACCGCCGCGGGGCGGCGCAACTGGCGGCGTTTCCGCCGGCAGTGGCGGTGCGCTACGACAGCCGCCTCGAGCGCATCGTGGTGACCCTGGCCAGCGGCCTGGACCTGGGGTTTTCACCGCGGCAGGCGCAGGGCTTCGAAGGCGCCAGCGCGGCCGATCTGGAAGGCGCCGAAATCAGCCCTTCCGGTTTGGGGGTGCATTTTCCCCGCATCGACGCCAACATATACCTGCCCAGCCTGATCGAAGGCTTGTTGGGTTCCAAACGGTGGATCGCGGCGCAGAACGGCAAGCTGGGCGGCAAGTCGGCCAGCGCCGCCAAGGGCGCGGCGGCGCGCGAGAACGGCAAATTGGGCGGCCGGCCCAGAAAAGTCAGGCCGGCCGGTGCGGACGATGTGCCGGATGCGGCCTAGTCGACCGCCGCCATGCGCATTTCATCGTTGTGATGGCGTTGCTGCTCTTCCATCACCAACTGCCCCAGTTCGCGCTTCAAGGCGTTGAACTCGGGCGAGGCCGGATCGCGCTCGCGCGGCAAATCGACCATGATGTCGCGTTTGACGGTGCCGGGCCGGTAGGTCATGACGACGATGCGGTCGGCAAGGTAAATCGCTTCCTCGATGCTGTGGGTGACGAAAATAATCGTTTTCTTCAGCTCGGCCCAGATGCGCAGCAACTCGTCCTGCAGGTTGCGGCGAGTCAGTGCGTCGAGCGCGCCGAACGGCTCGTCCATCAGCATGATGGGGGAATCGAGCGCCAGCACCCTGGCAATGGCCACCCGCTGGCGCATGCCGCCCGATAAATCTTTCGGAAAGCGCGAACGGAAGTCGGACAGCGACAGCATCGCCAACAAGGCATCGACCTTTTGCTTGATCGCGGCGCGCGGCATGCCCTTGATTTCCAGGCCAAAACCGATATTGTCTTCGACCGTCATCCAGGGAAACAGGGCGTATTCCTGAAACACCATGCCGCGCTCGGGGCCGGGACCGGTGACCGGCTTGCCGTCGGCGACGATACTGCCCGAAGTCGGCGGCGCGAAACCGGCCACCGCATTTAACAAGGTCGACTTGCCGCAGCCGGAAGGCCCGAGCAAGCAGGTAAATTGCCCGCGCGGGATGTCCAGGTTGATGTCTTTCAAGGCGACCAATTCTCTCTCGTCGGTCCGAAAGATTTTATTCACGCCACTGATGACGATATGAGGATCGCCCATGTTCAATGCTCCAATCCGCGATGCCAGCGCAACAGGTGATTATTCAATTTGTTCATGCCGACGTCGATGGCCAGGCCCCACAGGCCGATGGTGATCATGCCGGCGATGATTTTATCGGACCAGAAATACTCGCGCGCTTCCAGGATGCGGAAACCCAGGCCGTTGTTCACGGCGATCATCTCGGAGACGATGACGACGATAAAGGCGGTGCCGATGCCGATGCGCACGCCCGCGAGAATATAGGGCACGGCCGCCGGCAAAATCACCCGCACGAACATCGTTCTCCGGGTGGCCCCCAGGTTGCGGGCGGCGCGTAGATAGATGCTGTCCACCTGGCCGCCGCCCGCGCTGGTGTTCATCAGCACCGGGAAGAAGGCCCCCAGCACGATCAGGAACACGGCCGGCGGATTGCCCAGGCCGAACCACAGGATCGATAGGGGTATGTAGGCGATCGGCGGAATCGGCCGCAATAACTGAAACAGGGGATTGAACCAGGCGTAGACGCGCTTGCTCGCGCCCATGGCCAGGCCGATCGGCAGGGCCAGGCCGGCGCCGATCAGAAAGCCGACGATGACCCGGTACATGCTGCCGATCGAATCGATGATCAGTTCGCCCGAAAACATCCAGGCCAGCTTGCTGGTGCCGCCGGCCGGATCGTACGGGGCGATCGGCAATAAATACGCGATCCAGCGTTCGACCACCGCCAGCGGCGACGGCAAGACCTGGGGATTGACCCAGCCGGCCATCGCCACCCCTTGCCAGATGGCGATAATCAGCGCCGGCACGATCAAGCCGATGCCGGTCCCCTTCCATGAAGCTTTCTGCATACGGCGTCCTTAATTAACCTTGAGACTCTTCTTGGCATCCGTCAGCAAGTCGGTCTTGACCCAATCCTTGGCCACCGGCGGCTTGGCCATCTTGCCGACACCGGTCTTGGCCATGATGTCGGTGGTGATCTGGATGTGCTCCAGGGTGACGTCGTAGGTGTACTCGGCGTTGCCCATCGCATCATTGAAATCGTCGGTGGTGATCTGGCCCTTGAACACCGTCTCGCGCACGTACTTCTCGGCCAGCGGCTTGTTGTCGATAAAGGTCTTGGTGGCTTCGACGAAGCAGCGCATGAATTTTTCGGCCAGGACTTTCTTCTCTTTATAGAATTTTTCCGTCATCACCATGGTGCGCACCGGCTCGCCGATCGGGGTGTCGTAAGGCTTGATCACTTCGACGCCGAAGTTCTTGTTGATGGCCTGCGAGGATTGCGGCTCCGACTGCATCATGGCGTCGATGTTCTTGCCCAGCAGCGCGGCGTTCAGGTCGGGATAGCTCAGGTAAATCAGCTGGACATCCTTGCCGGGCGCGCTGTCGGCCGTCAAGCCGTGCTTTTGCAACTCGGCCATCAGCAAGACTTCCTGGATGGCGCCGCGCGTTACGCCGACTTTTTTACCCTTGAGATCCTTGACGGACTTGATGCCCAGGTCGGGACGGGCCACCAGGCGGGCGCCGCCCTTGGCAAAACCGGCGACCACGTAGATGGGCGCACCGCTGGCGCGGCCGGAGATGGCTGCTTCCGACGCGGTGGTGGCAACGTCGAGCTCGCCGGCGATGACCGCCTGCATGGCATCCAGGCCCTTGGCGAAAATCTTCTCTTCGATCTTAATGCCGCATTTCGGGGCGATCTCTTTCATATAGGAGACGGCGCCGTAGTGAGCGAATTTCAGGTTGCCGAGGCGGACCACCTCCTGCGCCTGGACGCTGCCTGCGGTCAGCATGGCGGCCAGTGCGACGGCGGTGTAGAGGGATTTTTGGGTCATTGCCGGTCTCCGTTATCAGTGTGCTTGCGGGGGATTTAATTCAGTCACTATTATGCATAGTATTTCCACAATGAACAGATCGTCATGACAGATTGCCGCGAAACTTGGCACCGGCGCCGGCGCCGTCTGCCCAAGCCTGCTATACCTTCAGGTAAAATGGCCGCTTGCAATTCGGCCGCGCCAGCTGCCGCCCCCTATATAAGAGAGTCAGGTAGAACATGTTAGATAACTTAACCCAACGCTTGGCCAAGGTCGTCAAGACCATGCGCGGCGAGGCGCGGCTGACCGAGTCGAACACCGCCGACATGCTGCGCGAAGTGCGCCTGGCCCTGCTCGAGGCCGACGTCGCCCTGCCGGCCGTGCGCGAATTCATCAGCCGGGTCAAAGAAAAGGCCCTGGGCGAGGAAGTCATTTCCTCGCTGTCGCCCGGCCAGGCCCTGGTCGGCGTGGTGCAAAAAGAACTGGGCGCCTTGATGGGCGCCGACCTGGGTCCGGAAGCGTCGCAGCTCTCCTTTGCCCAGCAGCCGCCGGCGATCATCCTGATGGCCGGCCTGCAAGGTGTCGGTAAAACCACCACCGTCGGTAAGCTCGCCAAATATCTGAAAGAAGAAAAGAAAAAGAAAGTGCTGACGGTATCGGCCGACGTGTATCGTCCCGCCGCGATCGCCCAGCTGGAATCCGTGACAAAACAGGTCGGCGCCGACTTCTTCCCGTCCGCCGCCACCGACAAGCCGGTCGACATCGCCCTGGCCGCGCTCGACTGGGCCAAGAAGCACTATCACGACGTGCTGATCATCGACACCGCCGGCCGTCTCGGCATCGACGAAGCGATGATGCAGGAAATCTCGGCCGTGCACGCGGCCGTCAAACCGATCGAAACCCTGTTCGTGGTCGACGCCATGCTGGGCCAGGACGCCATCAACACCGCCAAGGCGTTCAACGACGCCCTGCCCCTGACCGGCATCGTCTTGACCAAGCTGGACGGCGACTCGCGTGGCGGCGCGGCCCTGTCCGTGCGTCACATCACCGGCAAACCCATCAAATTTGCCGGCGTGTCGGAAAAGCTGGACGGCCTGGAAGCCTTCGACGCCCAGCGCATGGCCAACCGTATTCTGGGCATGGGCGACATCCTGGCGCTGGTGGAAGAAGCCCGCAAAGGGGTCGACACCAAGGCGGCGGCCGATCTGGCCAATAAAATCAAGGTCGGCGGCAAGTTCGATATGAACGATTTCAAGTCGCAATTGGGCCAGATGAAAAAGATGGGCGGCATGGCCAGCCTGCTCGACAAATTGCCGGCGCAATTCCAGCAAGCGGCCGGCGGCGCCAACATGGACCAGGCCGACAAGCAGGTGCGGCGCATGGTCGGCATCATCGATTCGATGACCCCGGCCGAACGCGCCAAGCCGGAACTGATCAAAGCCACGCGCAAGCGCCGCATCGCCGCCGGCGCCGGCGTACAGGTGCAGGAAGTCAATCGCATGCTGGCCCAGTACGAACAAATGAACGCCATGATGAAGAAATTCAAAGGCGGCGGCATGATGAAAATGATGCGCGGGATGAAGGGCATGATGCCGGGAATGCGGTAATTTCGCCGTTTCAAAGAAGGCCGGTGCTACGGGCAAAACGCCCCGTCCACCGGCTTTTTTCATGGGTTTTCCCTGTGGGGCGTTGCCAAATTCTCTGTTCTGGCGGTTTCGAGTGTTTCCAACGCGAAAAATGATGAAAAACACTTGCAACAACAGTAAAAGCCCACCAATATAAGCCGTGCGATGTATAGCGCAATTTCCCATTCTGTCCGTTCAGGAGGCTCGAAGATGGCAACAGCCAAAAAAACCCCAGCAGCAGCGCCAGCAAAGAAGGCCGCCGCGGCCAAGCCAGCAGCAGCGGCCAAGCCGGCAGCGAAAAAAGCAGCAGCAGCTCCAGCCAAGGCCGCCGCGCCGAAAGCCGCAGCCGCCGCCAAGAAGCCAGCAGCACCCCGCAAGCCAAACGCCGCCTTCATGAAGGCCATGACGCCGTCGGACACCCTCGCCGGTGTGGTCGGCGCGACCCCGCTGCCACGCACCGAAGTAACAAAAAAAGTGTGGGAGTACATCAAGAAGCATGACCTGCAAGATGCTGCAAACCGTCGCATGATCAATGCCGACGACAAGCTGAAAGCCGTTTTCGGCGGCAAAGCGCAAGTGTCGATGTTTGAGATGACGAAGCTTATCTCTGACCATTTGAAATAATCAAACAAAAGTAAAAACCTACTTTTGTTTGGCTTAATTAGATAAAAATCCTCGGGGAACCCGAGGATTTTTTGGTTTACGCAACCCCGATTCAGATCGGAGTTCGCCGCGATGATTGGCGGTGTGGCCTGCAAACTTTACTGAAACAGATTATGCGCAATTGCGCATAATCCTTGTGCTTCAAACGCGAGTGCGATTGGGACTGTCTTCCGCGAGGCGAATGGTGAGTTGAATCGGGTTTGCGTCGCTGAAAAATCATCTGGCTCTGCCAGTGATTTTTCCCACTTCAAACCAAACAAAAGTAGGGGTTCACTTTTGTTTGAGCTCTTACATCTCCCATTTCTTCCAAGCGGCCAGCACCGCGTTCGGGTATTCGGGGCGTCCGCGGCTGCCGTTATATCTGCCCAATGCGAGATAAAGGCTGCCGGCTTCCATGTCGATATACATCCTTAAAATAGCGCAGCCGTAGCGGAGGTTGGTTTGCATGTCGAACAGGGCGCGGCGGTTGTTGTCGCCGATGACGCCGGTCCAGAAGGGCATCACTTGCATGTAGCCGCGGGCGCCGACCATGGAGACGGCGTATTTGCGGTAGGCGGACTCGACCTGGATGAGGCCGAGCACCAGGCCGGGGTCGAGGCCGGCGCGGGTGGCTTCGTACCAGGCGGTGGTGAGAAATTCGGTGCGCAGCTGCTCGTCGGGCAGTTTGCGTTTCAAGCGCTCGGACATGGTGGCCAGCCATTGCGTGAAACGCTGCCTTGCCGCGTCGTCCCGGAACACGGGGGTCGGCGGGCGGGCGTCCTTGATGGCGTTCGACAAGGCGAGGCGCACCGAGTCGGCCAGCGCTTCTTCCTTTTGATTGCCGGCCAGCGCCGGCAACGCAATCGCCAGGCCGGCCAGGCCAATTAAAACCGACTTCACTGGGACAGCTTGTCCTTGATAAAGGCGAGCATGCCATCGACCGGCACGGCGGTGGCAGCGGCGTCGCGGCGGCCCTGGTATTCCAGGTTGCCTTCCTTCAGGCCGCGCTCGCCGACGACGATGCGGTGCGGCACGCCGATCAGTTCCCAGTCAGCGAACATGGCGCCGGGACGCAAGCCGCGGTCGTCGACGATGACGTCGACACCGGCCGCCGTCAAGTCCGCATACAGCTGGTCGACGGTGGTCTTGACCAGCTCGCTGCGATCCATGCCCATCGGGCACAGCACCAGTTCGAACGGGGCAATCGCGGTCGGCCAGATGATGCCCTTGTCGTCGAAATTCTGCTCGATGGCCGCGCCCAGGATGCGGGTGACGCCGATGCCGTAGCAGCCCATCTGCAGGGGCGCCGGTTTGCCGTTTTCATCGAGGAAGGTGGCCTTCATGGCTTCCGAGTACGCCGTGCCAAGCTGAAACACGTGACCGACTTCGATGCCCCGTTCGATGGCCAGCACGCCCTTGCCGTCCGGCGAGGCATCGCCTTCGACGACATTGCGCAGGTCGGCGACCAGCGGCTCGGGCAAGTCGCGGCCCCAGTTGGCGCCCGTGTAGTGAAACCCTTCCTCGTTGGCGCCGCAGACGAAATCAGCCATGTTGGCAACCGTGCGGTCGGCCACGATGGTCACCGGTTGACGCGGCTTGACCGGTCCCAGGTAGCCGGGGATGGAGCCGTAGCAATCGAGAATTTCCGCCTCGGTGGCAAAGCGATGCGCGGCCAGGCCAGGCACCTTATTCACCTTGATTTCATTTAACTCATGGTCGCCGCGCAGCAGCAGCATCCAGTTTTCCTTGACCTGTTTGCCGTCGACTTCTTTCTCTACCGTCAGCGCGATGGTCTTGACGGTTTGCGCCAGGTCCAGGCTCAGCATGGCGGCCACGGCTTCGCACTTGGTGGCGCCGGGGGTGGCGGTTTTGGTGAGAGCCTGAGTCGCGGCCCCGCGCGTGGCCGTCACCGGCATCGCCTCGGCCGCTTCCATATTGGCGGCGAAGTCGGACGTTGGGCAATACACCAGCGCATCTTCGCCGGTGCTGGCGATGACGTGGAATTCGTGCGATCCGGAGCCGCCGATGGCGCCGTTGTCGGCCGCCACCGCGCGGAATTTCAATCCAAAACGGTTGAAAATCGCCGTGTAGGCATCGAACATGACTTTATAGGACGCCTGCATGCCGGCCAGGTCGCGGTCGAAACTGTAGGCGTCCTTCATGGTGAACTCGCGCCCGCGCATCAGGCCGAAACGGGGCCGGCGCTCGTCGCGGAACTTGGTTTGAATGTGATAAAAATTCAGCGGCAACTGGCGGTAGGACTTGATTTCCGTGCGCACCACGTCGGTAATGACTTCCTCGGAGGTGGGCTGGATGGCGTAATCGCGCCCGTGGCGGTCTTTTACGCGCATCAGTTCGGCGCCCATCTTGTCCCAGCGGCCCGTCTCTTGCCACAGCTCGGCCGGCTGCACCAGCGGCATCAGCAGCTCGATGCCGCCGGCCTTGTTCATCTCTTCACGAATGATGGCTTCGACCTTGCGGATCACGCGCAGACCGGTCGGCATATAGGTGTAAATGCCGGATCCGAGGCGCTTGATCATCCCGGCGCGCATCATCAGCTGGTGGCTGACGATCTCGGCGTCGGAAGGCGCTTCTTTTTGTGTAGAAATAAAAAATCGGGAGGCACGCATATCGATGAATTCTTTTTAAAAAGAGAGAGTTATAATCAACCTAATTTTAAAGGATTAGCTGGCCGATGCGTCCAATCTTTCTACAAATGGGTCCGTTGGAGCGGTTCCCGCCGTTTTCGCGCGTCGAAAACCAGGCGGGCGCGGCTGCAGGGCGACGGATTTAAAGGTAAAACGAACAGAGCACGCGCTGGCAGAAAGTATCGAGGTGAAGCATGCTCGACCGTGAAGGGTTTCGGCCCAACGTCGGCATCATCCTGCTGAACGCCCAAAACGAGGTGTGGTGGGGCAAGCGGGTGCGCGAGCACTCATGGCAATTCCCGCAAGGGGGCATCAAATACGGAGAGACACCAGAACAGGCAATGTACCGCGAGCTGGAAGAGGAAATCGGACTGCGCAAGGAACACGTCAAAATCGTCGGGCGCACCCGCGACTGGCTGCGCTATGAGGTGCCCGACCATTTCATCAAGCGGGAAATCCGCGGGCACTACCGTGGCCAAAAGCAGATCTGGTTCCTGCTGCGCATGGTCGCGCGCGACAACGACGTCAATCTGCGCCTGACCGACCACCCGGAATTCGACGCCTGGCGCTGGCACGATTACTGGGTGCCGCTCGACGTCGTCATCGAGTTCAAGCGCGACGTGTACCAGCGCGCCCTGCAGGAACTGTCGCGCTTTTTGTCGTGGCCGTCGCAGGGCGGACACACGCATGAGCGGCGCCACACGGCCCGCTATTTGCGCCAGCCGCATGCGCCGCGTCAGCCGGCGCCGCCGGAGCCGGAAAGCGCCGCGCTGCCTGCTTCGCCCGGCCTGCTGCTGGTGCCTGACAAACCCTGACCTTTCCGGTCTCTCCAAATGGACGCTGCGGCGTCCATTTTTCATGGCCGCGCTACAATCATGGTTTTACCGGCGCGTTCTCGATATCCTCATGTTCCCCCCTTCTTCCCACGACGTCCGCCGCTTTTTTTGCGAAGCTTATCGCAAGCAGCAGGCCGGCGAAATCCTCGGCCCGATGGAAGCCATCGCCGCCGACTGGATCGCCCTGCACCCTGAGTATTCGACGGCCCTGAGCGACGCCGAAGCGGCCGTGCAGCGCGATTACGCCGTCGAAACGGGCCAGACCAACCCGTTTCTTCACCTGTCGATGCACCTGTCGATCTCGGAACAGGTCTCGATCGACCAGCCACGCGGCATCCGCGAGGCCTGCAACGCCCTCGAAGCGAGACTGGGCCAGCACGAAGCCCACCACCACATCATGGAGTGTCTCGGTGAAATGATCTGGAATTCGCAGCGTGCCGGCCAGCCGCCAGACGCCGACGCCTACCTGGAATGCGTACGCAAAGCGGGACGCTGAAAGCAAAAAGCCCCGCTGAACGGTCAGCGGGGCTTTTTATTTGATGCTGTGTTCAGCGCTTGCCGGTGTGCAGCGTACTTGGCAGGCTGCCCAGGTAGGCGGCGATGTCTGCGATATCCTTGTCCGACAGGGCGGCGACCTGGCCCGCCATGATCGCATTGTTGCGGCCATTGGCGCCGCTGCCGCGTTTATATGCGGTCAGCGCGTGCGACAGGTAGTCGGGATGCTGGCCGGCCAGTTTCGGATAGCTGGCGTCGATCGGCTTGTTGAAATCGGCGCCGTGGCAGGCGGCGCAGGCCTTGGTCAGGGACGCGCCGCGGGCGATGTCGGCGGCGCTCACGTTGAACGACAGCAGGGCGGCAGCCAGGGCAATCAGAGGTAATTTCATGGCGTCTCCTTATTTGGCCGGCATTTGCGCATAATATGCGGCGACATCGGCGATGTCCTGGTCGCTCAGGCTGGCGGCGATGCCGCGCATCGATGGATGCTTGCGGTCGCCCTTCTTGTATTCGTTGAGCGCGGCAATGATGTATTTTTCGGATTGGCCGCCGATCATCGGCACCCGGTAGACTTCGGGGAAGCTGGCTTTGTAGCCGGGGATGCCGTGGCACCCGATACACATTTCAACCTTGGCGCCTGCCGCCTTGGCATTACCTTGGACGTCGGCCGCGCCAGCATACTGGGCGAGGCCGGCAAGCACGAGAAGTGCGGTGAATTTTTTCATGGTTGCAATGGTAAAGAGTAATCGGATCGGGCTTTGCGACTTTTACATCTTACTTTATTAGCATTCGATTCTAACGCAAGTGTTCCCCCCAGTCCACAACCGCCACAGCCTGCGCCGCGCCATCCTTTGTCATATACTCAGCTTCAACTTCACAACTTTACCGCTCCCACTTCATGACCGCACACACGACGCCACGCCGCTTCGAAGGCTCCGATAGTTACGTTGCCACCCAGGACCTGAAACTGGCCGTCAACGCCGCCCTCACCTTGCAGCGCCCGCTGCTGATCAAGGGCGAGCCCGGCACCGGCAAGACCATGCTGGCCGAGGAAGTGGCGGCCAGCCTCGACATGCCGCTGATGCAGTGGCACATCAAATCGACCACCAAGGCCCAGCAGGGTTTATATGAGTACGACGCCGTCTCCCGCCTGCGCGATTCGCAACTGGGCGACGAACGCGTGCGCGACATCCATAACTACATCGTCAAGGGCGTGCTGTGGCAAGCCTTCACGGCGCCGGAACCCGTCGTGCTGCTCATCGACGAGATCGACAAGGCCGACATCGAGTTCCCCAACGATTTGTTGCGCGAACTCGACCGCATGGAGTTCTATGTCTACGAAACCCGCGAAATGGTGCAGGCCGTGCACCGGCCGCTGGTGATCATCACCTCCAACAACGAAAAGGAATTGCCGGACGCCTTTTTGCGCCGCTGCTTCTTCCACTACATCAAGTTTCCGGACAAGGACACCATGGAGGCCATCGTCAAGGTGCACTACCCGACCTTGAAGCAGGACTTGTTGGCCCAGGCCCTGAACAGTTTTTATGAAGTGCGCGACGTGCCGGGACTGAAGAAAAAACCGTCGACTTCCGAGTTCCTCGACTGGCTCAAGCTCTTGCTGGCCGAAGACATCGGCCCGGAGGCGCTGCGCAGCGCCGACCACAAATCGGTGGTGCCGCCCCTGCACGGCGCGCTGCTGAAAAACGAGCAGGATGTGCACCTGTTCGAGCGCCTGGTGCACATGTCGCGCACCAACCGCTGAGTGTTGCGGCCATGATCGACGTTCAAGCGCTCACCTTGGAAGCGAACGGCGTGCGCCTGGAACCGCTGGCGCCCCGTCACGCCGACGGCCTGCGCGCGGCCGCCGCCGACGGCAAGCTGTGGGAATTGCGCATCACCTCGGTGCCGGAACCGGACCAGGTCGACGCCTACATCGCCAGCGCGCTGGCGACGCCGAACCGGCGCGCCTTTGCCGTGATCGAGGCGGCGACAGGAAAAGTGCTTGGCTCGACCAGCTATCACGACATCGTTGAAAGCGTTGACCGCGTCGAAATCGGCTGGACCTGGTACGCCAAGAGCGCGCAGCGCAGCCACGTCAACAGCAGCTGCAAGATGCTGCTGCTCTCCCATGCCTTCGACACCCTCGGCTGCGCCGTGGTCGGCCTGCGCACCGACAATTTTAATTACGCCTCGCAGCAAGCCATCGAGCGCCTGGGCGCCAAAAAGGATGGCGTGATCCGCCACCACTGGCCGCGCCGCGACGGCACCGTACGCGACACGGTGATGTACAGCATCCTGCGCGGCGAGTGGCCTGAGATCAAGGCACAATTGGCCTACCGCCTGCAGCGTCACGGCAAGGAAACAGCATGCTGATCGATTTCTTTTACACCCTCAAGGACGCCAAGATCCCCGTCACCATCAAGGAATTTCTTACCTTGCTGGAGGCCATGGACAAGCAGCTGATCGACCAGTCGCTCGACGATTTTTATTTTTTGGCGCGCCTGGTGCTGGTCAAGGATGAGGCCCATTACGACAAATTCGACCGCGCCTTCGGCCATTATTTCAAGGGCGTGAACGCCGCCTTCGACGCCAGCAGCGGCATTCCGCTCGACTGGCTACTGAAAAAGATGGAGCGTGAACTCACGCCCGAGCAAAAGGCGGCGCTGGAAAAATACGGCTACGACAAGCTGATGGACCGGCTCAACGAATTACTGAAAGAGCAGAAGGAACGCCACGAAGGCGGCAGCAAGTGGATCGGCACCGGCGGCACCTCGCCATTCGGCAACGGCGGCACCAACCCGGAAGGCATACGGATCGGCGGCGCGGGCGGCAAGCGTAGCGCGGTGAAGGTGTGGGAACAAAGGGCGTACAAGGATTACGACGGCGAACGGGAACTGGGCACCCGCAACATCAAGGTGGCCCTGCGCAGGTTGCGCAAATTCGCCCGCACCGGGCTGGACGAGGAACTGGCGCTCGACGCCACCATCCGCGCCACCGCCAGCAATGCCGGCTACCTCGACATCAAGATGCAGCCCGAACGTAAAAACAACATCAAGGTCTTGATGCTGTTCGACGTCGGCGGCAGCATGGACGACCACATCGAGCGGACCGAAGAACTGTTTTCGGCGTCCAAGACCGAGTTCAAGAACATGGAGTTCTTTTACTTTCATAACTGCGTCTACGATTTCCTCTGGAAAAACAACCGCCGCCGCAACGCCGAGCGCTTTCCTACCTGGGATATCCTGCGTAAATATCCGCCGGACACCAAGCTGATTTTCGTCGGCGACGCCACCATGAGTCCCTACGAGGTGCTGCAGCCGGGCGGCTCGGTGGAATACAACAACGAGGAAGCGGGCTCGGCCTGGCTGGCACGTTTTTGCAACGCCTTTCCGAAACATATCTGGCTCAATCCCGAGCCGGAAGCGAGCTGGAATTACCGCCAGTCGATCTCGGTGATCCGCCAGATCATGAACAACCGCATGTTCCCGATCACCATCGACGGCCTGGAACGGGGCATTCGGCTGCTAAGCAAATAGCAGGGTGAAGATTTAGCTCGCCAGCAACATTGCGTTTCCGTATATTGGCGGTTTCCGCGCCAATATCAACAAGGAATGCCATGACCCGTTTTGCCGCCCTCACCTTTACCTTGCTGCTCTCGAGCTCGGCATTCGCCGCCGACAAGGTGTGCGCGCCCATCTGCGCCGCCGACAAACAGAGCTGCCGCGCCGAGGCGCAGAAACACACCGAATTGGACACCATGCCCGGGCTGGAAACGCCCCAGCGCAACAGCAAGAATGCCGGCGTGGGGGAGGTGCAAAGCGCCTATGAACAACAACGCCCCACCGCGGCCCAGGAATTTCGCAAGCGCCGCGCCGAACGGCTGCAAAGCTGCGACGCCGCGCAGCGGCGCTGCCTGAGCGCTTGCCCGCAGCAGTGACGCCAGCCGGACGCGGCTACGTCGATCGATACTTGTATGATGCGATAACGATTTCATACAAGCATCGACATGCTCCAACAACTCAAACAGCTATTCGACTTGCGGCCCGACCAGGGCGACGGCGCCACCATCGACGAGGCGATCCGGGCCGGGCAGCGCATCGGCGGCACCAATCTGTGGGTACTGATTTTTGCCATCCTGATCGCCTCGGTGGGGCTGAATGTGAATTCGACAGCGGTGATCATCGGCGCCATGCTGATTTCGCCGCTGATGGGGCCGCTGCTGGCGATCGGTTACGGCGCCGGCGTCAGCGATTACCGCCTGATCCGCGCCGCCGCCCGCAGCCTGCTGATCTTCGTCGTGCTCAGCCTGACCACATCCAGCCTGTATTTTTTCATCAGTCCGCTCTCGCAAGCCCAGCCCGAACTGCTGGCGCGCACATCGCCCACCCTTTGGGACGTGCTGATCGCCTTCTTCGGCGGTTGCGCCGGCGTGATCGCGCAAACCCGCAAGACGCCCTCGACCATCATTCCCGGCGCCGCCATCGCCACCGCCCTGATGCCGCCCCTGTGCACGGCCGGCTACGGCATCGCCTCGGGCAACTACCACTTCATGTTCGGCGCCGCTTACCTGTTCATCATCAACGCCTTCTTCATTACCCTGGCGACCTATTTGTTCGTCAAGCTGATGCGTCTGCCGCAACACGTGGGCAACGATCCGGCGATCGACCGCCGCGCCCACGTACTGATCGTCGTCGGCGTGCTGGCGCTGGCGGTGCCCAGCGCATGGCTGGCCTACGGCCTGGTACGCGATGAGCTGTTTCTCGCCGCCACCAAGGACGTCGGCCGCGCGCTCGACCAGCAAAGCCGCACCATCGTGCTGCGCAAGGAAGTCGACGTCAAACGGCGCAGCATGGCCGTCACGGTCGGCGGCGAAGCGCTGGGCGCCGATGTGCGCGCGGTGCTGGAAAAGCGCCTGCGGGCCAACGGTTTTCAAAAGGCGACGCTGGCGTTTCGCGAGGTCGGCAGCAATCTCGACATGGCCGGCCTGCGCGAGCAGCTGCGCACCGAAGTGCTGGCCAACGTCGACGGCCAGCTCCACGACCGCGACGACGCCCTGGAGAGACTGCAGGTGCAACTGGCGAACATCGAACAGGACAAGGCCGAGCGCGAACGGGTGATACGCGAAGCGCTCGCCGAGTACCCGACCATCGTGCGGCTGGCGGTGACGCAGGGTCGGCGCATGGCACGCGGCGAGGATGCCGCGGCCGACGTCACCGTGCTGACCATCGACGCCAGACCGGCGCTGGCCGAAGCCGACCTGCAGCGCATCCGCGCCGGGCTCGGTGTTCGCTTTGCCGGCAAGGCCATCGAGGTGGTGCAAACCGCGCCGACGCCGCTGGCCGTAGCGCCAGCCTCCCGCAAAACGCGCAACGCACGCTAGTCCAAGGATTACATGCTCGACATCGCCGCCATCTGCATCGTCGTCACCGCCCTGCTCAGTTATGCCAACCACCGTTTCGTCCGCCTGCCCACCACCATCGGCGTGATGGCGATCGCCCTGCTGCTGTCGCTGGCCATCGTCGGCCTCGACCATTTCGGTCTTGACGCCGGCGTGCGCGACTACGAAGTGCGCTTCCTGCAATCGATCGATTTTTCCGATGTGCTGATGCAAGGCATGCTGTCGTTTCTGTTGTTTGCCGGCGCCCTGCACATCGACCTGGGCGCGCTGCGGCGCTTTCGCTGGCAGGTGGCGTCGCTGGCGGTGCTGGGTACGGTGTTGTCTACCGCGCTGGTCGGCCTGGCCATGTGGTGGCTGCTGCCCCTGGTCGGCCTGTCGCTGCCGCTGCTGTACTGCCTGCTGTTCGGCGCCCTGATTTCGCCCACCGATCCGATCGCCGTGATGGGCATCCTGAAATCGGCCAAGGCGCCGCCCGACCTTGAACTGGTGATCGCCGGCGAATCGCTGTTCAACGACGGTGTCGGTGTGGTGGTATTTTCGCTGCTGCTCGGCGTGCTTGCCTCGGGCAGCGCGCCGACGATCGGGAGCGCCGCCGGCCTGTTGCTGCACGAGGCGGGCGGCGGCCTGGCGCTGGGCGCCGTGCTGGGCTTTTGCGCCTATCTGCTGTTGAAAAGTATCGACGAATACCATATCGAAGTTCTGCTGACCCTGGCCACCGTGATCGGCGGCTATTCGCTGGCGAGCCACCTCCCCGTTTCCGGCGCGCCGGCCATTGTGGTGGCCCGCCCGATCATCGGCAATGGCGGGCGCGCCTACGCCATGTCGGACCTGACCCGCCGCTATGTCGACATGTTCTGGGAGCTGATCGACGAGATCCTCAACGCCGTGCTGTTCGTGCTGCTCGGCATGGAGGTGCTGGTCATCGAATTTTCCTGGCCGCGCCTGGCAGCTGGCGCTGCCGCCGTCGCCGTCACGCTTGGCGCCCGCGCCCTGTCGGTCGGCTTGCCGGTGCGGGCGGCAGGCCGCCGCTTCGGCCTGCCCGCCGGCTCCTCGCGCGTGCTGGTGTGGGGCGGCTTGCGCGGCGGCATTTCGGTGGCGCTGGCCCTGTCGCTGCCATCGGGCCCGGCGCGCGACCTGATCCTGGCGCTGACCTACTGCGTCGTGGTGTTTTCAATCCTGGTGCAGGGACTGACGGTCGGGCGGGTGATTCGCGGCGTGGTCCGTGAACCTGTCGACCACTGCTGACCCCACAATAAACATTTATTCAAATGTTGTTTGCAAAATGCTTCGATATGGCGCACAATAAAATGGCAGAGGACGGGTCGGCGACCCGGATTTCTGGATTTCCCCCGAAGTGGATTGGAGGCGGCTTACCGGGCCGCTTTGCTTGTAATTTGAGTAGCGCTGGTTCGCACTGCGGACCGGCGTTTTTTTGCGTGCCGCGTTAAAAAGCGGCCCTTTGACCGGCTTTATCGTGCCCATCGACCGTCCCTGACCCATGACTTCCCCGCCCCGCCGCCGCTGGCAGCACGCACTAGCGCACCTGCAAACCCTGTGGCGCGCGCGCCGCTTGCCCGACTCGGACGCCATTTCGCCCGCCCTGCGCAAGGAATTGTCGGACTGGGGCCTGTGGACCTCGCGCGTGATGGTGGTGCTGTTCGCCGTGCTGGCCGGCTGGACCATCGTCGGTTTCACCTGGCTCACCGAGCAAGCCCTTTCAATGTTCTTCGCCGGCCGTGCCCGCGCCTGGTGGGCGCCGCTGCTGTGGACGCCGGCCTGCACCGTCGCCATCGTCTGGTGCACGCGCCGTTTCGCGCCGGGCGCCGCCGGCTCCGGCATTCCCCAGGTGATGGCGGCGCTCGATGCCACAATGCCGCCTGCCGAAGTAGGCCGCTTCGCCTCGTTGCGCCTGTCGGTCGCCAAAATCGTGCTCACCGCCTGGGGCCTGCTGGCCGGCCTTTCTCTTGGCCGCGAAGGTCCGTCGGTGCAGATCGCCGCCGGCCTGATGCTGCAAGCGCGCTCCTTGATGCCCAAGCGCTCCGCCATCAATCCCCACAGCCTGCTGGTGGCCGGCGGCGCCGCCGGCATCGCCGCTGCCTTCAATACGCCGCTGGCCGGGGTCATGTTCGCCATCGAAGAACTCGCGCGCAAGCCCGAACAAAGAAGTAGTGGCCTGATCATCGCGGCCATCGTGCTGGCCGGCGTGGTCGCCGTCTCCGCCCACGGCAACAGCACCTATTTTGGCGTCATTCATGCGCCCAACCTGGACCTCTCCCTGCTGTTGCCCGGCCTTGCCGTGACGGTGGCGGCGGGTCTGGCCGGCGGCCTGTTCGCCCGCCTTCTGCTTGCCTCGCTGGGCGGCGAAGGCGTCGACTTCATGAGCCGCCTGCGCGCCCGTCACCCCTTGCGCTTCGCCGCCGTCTGCGGCTTGATGGTCGCCGTGATCGGCACCGTCACCGGCGGCGCCGCTTTCGGCAGCGGTTACGCGCCGACCCAGGCGCTGGTCGAGGGCACGGGCGAGCTCAGTCCTTTATACGGTTTACTCAAATTCATCGCCACCTGGCTGAGCACCTGGTCGGGCGTGCCGGCCGGCGTGTTCGCGCCCTCGCTGGCCATCGGCGCGGCGATCGGCCACGACATCGCCACCTTGCTGCACCACCCGCACACGCCGGCCCTGATCGCGCTGGGCATGGTGGGCTTCCTGGCGGCGGTGACGCAGGCGCCCCTCACTTCTTTCATCATCGTGATGGAGATGGTCGACGGCCACGGCATGGTATTGAGTTTGATGGCCTGCGCGCTGGTGGCGACGGTGCTGTCGCGGGTCATCAGCCCACCGCTGTATCCTGGACTGGCGAACATGCAGCTGGCCGGGTTGGCAAAGCTGTTGGGGAAAGCGCCTGACGCTAAGGCAGCGACATCAGCTTCTTGATGGCCGAATAGAGATGGCGGTCGGCGACGGGTTTATCGAGCAGTCCGCGCACGCCGCAGGCGCGGGCGCGCGGGGCATCGTATGGGTACGATCGCGCCACCAGGAACACCACCGCCGTGCGTTCCGCCGTCGGCAGGCCCTTGACGTCGGCGCACAGGCGGTAGGGATCGACCTGCGGCGTCGAGGTGTTGATCATCAACAGCGACACCGGCGTCTCGTCGCACAGGCGCACCGCCGCGCCGGCACTATCGGTCCACTCGACCGGCAGGCGGCGCGCGCCGACCACCTTGGCGACGTGGTCGCGAAAAGCCCCACCCTTGTCGACGATCAGGATGGCGCCCGATGGCGGCGGCTTGCGGCGGCTGGCGTGTTCGTGTTCGGCGCCGGCGGCCTGGCTCAGATCGACGTCGAGGCGGGGATTGCGCCTTCGCTCGATCAGCACCGGCGCCAGGCCGCGCGCCGCCATGCGAGCCAGCGCCTGGGCGCGGCGCGCCACCAGCTCGGCCAATACCCGGTGCAGGCGCACCGGTTCGGGTGGCCAGTCGATGCTGGCGAAGGGCAGCGCCGGTGTGGCGGGGCCCAGCAGCAGCGCCGGGGTAATATCGCCGGGATTGAGGCCCGCCAGCACCGTCAGCGCCGCCGCATCGTCGGCCTTGACCACGTATAAATCGGGCTCCTGCAGACTGTCTTCCAGCAGGCAGTAGAAATGCGGACCGGAGGCCGGCGACTGCAACAGGACCGCGCCGAGGCCGGCGCAATCGGCAGGCGCAAAGCCGATCAGACGGACGGCGTGGGGGTGACTGGGAGAATGCATGGGCCGGGCAATCTGTAGGTGAAACTGGAAGCGACGCTGTCGGCGAAACCGCGGCCGGCTGGCCAATCCATAGAATCTAGCGACAAACGCATAGGGTGGCAAGCAATTTATTGCCCGACAGCGCCTCGCACCGTTCTGTCCACCCCAGGCAACTGTGGCGGCGCCGCAACCCGTTTGGCAAGATTGTCAGCCATTAATTTCTCATTCATGGCCCCGCCCCTGTGGGCAGTGCTGATAAATAGGTAAAATAAGCAGGGGCAAACCACTGTGTTTATATCCAGTATCAGGCAGGTGCGCTAGAATGCGCGGGCAAAAGCCGTCCCAACGAATACAAACATTATCAGCTTGATCACACGCGACCACGTACCGAACCCGTAATGGCAACCAAAAAACCAGCATCCGATTACAGCGAATCATCGATCCGCGTCCTCAAGGGACTCGAGCCCGTCAAACAGCGGCCGGGCATGTACACGCGCACGGAAAATCCCCTGCACATCATCCAGGAGGTGATCGACAACGCCTCCGACGAAGCGCTGGGCGGCTACTGCTCGCACATCGCCGTCACCGTCAACGCCGACAATTCCATCACCGTCGAAGACGACGGCCGCGGCATCCCGGTCGGCCTGCACCCCGAAGAAGGCGTGCCCACCGTCGAAATCGTGTTTACCCGCCTGCACGCCGGCGGCAAATTCGACAAGGGTTCAGGCGGTGCTTACGCCTTCTCCGGCGGCCTGCACGGCGTCGGCGTATCGGTGACCAATGCGCTGTCCTCGCGCCTGGAAATCACTGTCTGGCGCAAAGAGCCGGATGGGTCGGGCTTACATCACCTTGTGTTCGCCGACGGCGACGTCATCGAACCGCTGAATTCGAAGCCGGCGCCACGCGACGGCAAAAGGTCCGGTACCCGGGTCACCGCCTGGCCGAACCCCAAATATTTCGACTCGGCCGACATCTCCAAGACCGAGCTGCAACGCCTGCTGCGCTCGAAAGCGGTGCTGCTGCCCGGCGTGACGGTGACCTTGACCATTGCCAAGACGGGCGAAACGCAAACCTGGAAATACGACGAAGGCCTGCGTGGTTATCTGAATGAGATGCTGGCGCAGACCTCGAATGGGGAGACCCTGATTCCTGTCTTCGAAGGCGCCCAGTACGCCAACGGAGAAAGCGACGGCTTTGCCGAAGGCGAAGGCGCGGCCTGGGTGGTGGCGTGGACGGAGGAAGGCGCCGTGGTGCGCGAATCCTACGTCAACCTGATCCCCACGCCGAACGGCGGCACCCACGAATCGGGCCTCAGGGATGGCTTGTTCGGCGCCGTCAAAAACTTCGTGGAGATGCACTCGCTGCTGCCCAAGGGCGTCAAGCTGCTGCCGGAAGACGTGTTCGCGCGCGTCTCCTTCGTGCTGTCCGCCAAAGTGCTCGACCCGCAGTTCCAGGGCCAGATCAAGGAGCGACTCAATTCGCGCGACGCCGTGCGCCTGGTCTCGACCTTTACAAAACCGCCGCTGGAAGTCTGGCTCAATCACCACGTCGAATACGGCAAGAAGCTGGCCGACTTGGTGATTAAGCAGGCCCAGTCGCGCCTGCGCTCCCTGCAAAAAGTGGAAAAGAAAAAATCGTCTGGCGTGGCTGTTTTGCCCGGCAAGCTGACCGATTGCGAGTCCTCGGATATTTCCCGCAACGAGATTTTCCTGGTCGAGGGCGACTCCGCCGGCGGCTCCGCCAAGATGGGCCGCGATAAAGAGTTCCAGGCGATTCTGCCCCTGCGCGGCAAAGTGCTGAACTCCTGGGAGACGGACCGAGACCGTTTATTTGCCAACAATGAGATCCACGATATCGCCGTGGCCATCGGTGTCGATCCCCACTCCTACGGCGATTCGCCCGATTTGAGTAATCTCCGTTACGGCAAAATCTGCATCCTGTCCGACGCCGACGTCGACGGCTCGCACATCCAGGTGCTGCTGCTGACGCTGTTCTTCAAGCATTTTCCCGCCCTGTTCGACAAGGGCCATATCTGCATCGCCCGCCCACCCCTGTTCCGGGTCGACGCGCCGGCGCGCGGCAAAAAGCCGATCCAGAAGCTGTACGCCCTGGATGCCGGCGAACTGGTGGCGATCGAAGACAAGCTGCGAAAAGACGGCGTCAAGGAAGGCGCCTGGGGCATCTCGCGCTTCAAGGGTCTCGGCGAGATGAACGCCGAGCAGCTGTGGGAAACCACCATGAACCCGGACACCCGCCGCCTGTTGCCGGTGTCGCTGGGCGACTTCAGCCAGGCCGATTCCTCGGCGCGCTTCAATATGTTGATGGGCAAAGGCGAAGCCGCCGCCCGCCGCGCCTGGATCGAAGAACACGGTAACGAGACCGAAGCCGATATCTGATTTTTTTATTCACGGAGCCGCGCCTTGCGCGTCTCCTGACGACCGTATAGACCATGTCCACACAAGCTACCTTGTTCGATCCTGCCGACCCTGTCGCGGCCAGCGAGCCTCCTGCACCGCCGGCACCTCCAGCACCTCCGGCCCCGCCGGCCCCGCCCCCGGGCGACGACGACGCCCTCACCTTATCGACCTTCGCCGAGCGCGCCTATCTCGATTACGCCGTCTCGGTGGTCAAGGGCCGCGCCCTGCCCGACGTCACCGACGGCCAGAAGCCGGTGCAGCGCCGCATCCTGTATGCCATGAACGAACTGGGACTGGGCCCGACGGCGAAACCGCGGAAATCGGCGGCGGTGGTCGGCGACGTGCTGGGTAAATTGCACCCGCACGGCGACCAGTCGGTATACGACGCGCTGGTACGCATGGCGCAGGATTTTTCGCTGCGCTATCCGCTGATCGACGGCCAGGGCAATTTCGGCTCGCGCGACGGCGACGGCGCCGCGGCGATGCGCTACACCGAAGCGCGGTTGACGCCGATCGCCAAGCTGCTGATGGACGAAATCGACCAGGGCACGGTCGATTTTCAGCCCAACTACGACGGCTCGACGACCGAACCGAAAACCCTGCCGGCGCGCCTGCCGATGGTGCTGTTGAATGGCGCCTCGGGCATCGCGGTCGGCCTGGCCACCGAGATCCCCTCGCATAATTTGACGGAGGTGGCGCAAGCCGCGGTGGCCATGATCCGTAATCCGAAGATCACTCACGCCGAGCTGATGGCCATCATGCCCGGTCCCGACTTCCCCGGCGGCGGCCAGATCATCACGCCGGCGGCGACCATCGCCGATATGTATGCGGCGGGCCGCGGCAGCATGAAGGTGCGCGCACGCTGGAAAATCGAAGAGCTGGCGCGCGGCCAGTGGCAGGCGGTCGTCACGGAACTGCCGCCGGGCGTCTCTTCGCAAAAGGTATTGGAGGAGATCGAGGAGCTGACCAATCCCAAGGTCAAGCTGGGCAAGAAGGCCCTCTCTCCCGATCAGACGACGCTCAAACAGACCATACTCGGTTCGCTCGACGCCATCCGCGACGAGTCGGGCCGGGAAGCGGCCGTGCGCCTGGTGTTCGAACCGAAATCGAAGAACCAGGACCAGACCGAATTCATGCTGATGCTGCTGGCGCATACCTCGCTGGAGTCGTCCAATTCGATCAACCTGGTCATGATCGGTATCGACGGCCGCCCGCGCCAGAAGGGCTTGAGCGACATCCTGCAGGAGTGGGTCGAGTACCGCTTCGCCACCGTGCGCCGGCGTACCGTGTTCAGGCTGGCCAAGGTCGACGACCGCATTCACATCCTGGAGGGCCGCGAAGCGGTCCTGCTCAATATCGACAAGGTGATCGCCATCATCCGCAACGCGGACGAGCCGAAACAGGCCCTGATCGACGAGTTCCGTTTATCGGACCGCCAGGCCGAAGACATCCTGGAAATCCGCCTGCGCCAGCTGGCGCGCCTGGAAACCATCAAGATCCAGCAGGAGCTGGCGGCCCTGCGCAAGGAAAAGGCGGGCCTGCAGGACATCCTGGATAACCCGGCCACCATGAAGCGCCTGATCATCCGCGAGATCGAGGCGGACGCCAAAACCTTCGGCGACCCGCGCCGCACCCTGATCGAGGAAGCGCAAAAGGCGGTCGCCGAACAAAAAATCGTCGACGAGCCGGTCACCGTGATCGTCTCCGAAAAAGGATGGGTGAGAGCGCGCACCGGCATCGGCCACGACGCCGCCCTGTTCACCTTCAAGGCGGGCGACGCCATGTACGGCGCCTTCGAATGCCGCACAATCGACACCCTGCTCGCCTTCGGCGACAACGGCAAGGTGTACTCGGTGCCGGTGGCCGCCCTGCCGGGCGCGCGCGGCGACGGCGTGCCGGTCACCACCCTGGTCGACCTGTCGGGCGGCACCCGCATCCTGCATTATTTCGCCGGACCGGCAGCGACCCCGCTGGTATTGGCCACCTCGAACGGCTACGGTTTTGTCACCAGGGCCGGCGACATGGTCAGCCGTCTGAAAGGCGGCAAGTCCTTCGTCACTTTGGATGAAGGTGCGACCTTGCTGGCGCCGCGCGTGGTGGCAGAGAATGCCGGCGCACTGGCCTGCCTGTCCGAAAAAGGCCGGGTGCTGGTGTTCGGCATGGACGAAATGAAGTCGCTCACCAACGGCGGCCGCGGCGTGATCCTGATGGAGCTGGAGCCGAAGGAAAAACTGCTGGCGGTGCAGCCGATCAACCAGCGCGGCGTCAACGTCATCGGCACCTGGGCCGGCGCCAAACCGCGCACCGTCGAACTGTTCGCCAGCGGCCTGGAACCCCATTTCGGCAAGCGCGCCCGCAAGGGCAAGGCGCTGGTGCAGAAGGTCAAGGCGATGACTTTGGCGATGCGGACCACCGAGTCGGACTAAATAAGGTAGTCCCACGGTGCGTGCGCACCGAGAAGTCGCGCCCCGAGGCGACGTCGATCTGAATCGGGGTTGCGTATATTGAAAAAAGCTCGGCTCCGCCGAGCGCTTTTTCGCCTATCTATCCCAAACAAAAGTAGGTTTTCACTTTTGTTTGCTCCAAAAAAAACCTCGGCAGCGCCGAGGTTCTCTTCAAGCCAAACAAAAGTAGATTTTTACTTTTGTTTGATTATTTCGCCATATCTTTCTTCACGTCAGCAACGGCTTCAGCTTTCTTTTCAGTAGCTTTACCGTGAGCAATGGCTTTGTCTTTCTTGGCTTCGACAGCGGCTTTTTCTGCTTTGGCATCGGCCTTGGCAGCGGTCTTTTCCATCTTGACGTCGGCCTTGGTCATTTTCTCTTCGGCTTTGGCCGTTGCCTTCATCTTGTCTTCTGGATCGGCTTTGGCGACATCGGCAGCAGCGTCAGCTTTCTTGTCGGCGGCTTTGGCCATTGCCTTGGCTTTCTTTTCCGAGGCTTTGGTAGCAGCTTTCTCGGCCTTGGCATCAGCCTTGGCGTCGGTTTTGGCTTCTTTAGCGTCGGCCTTCATCATTTTTTCGTTGGCTTTGGCTTCGGTCTTGGTCGCTGGAGCGGCCATAGGCGCTGGGGTTTGAGCGTAAACCGAGGTAGCGAACAAACCGGCGATCAGGGTAGCGAGAACTTTATTCATGGTAATTCCTTTAATGATGATTGGAGAGGACTTCTTGGGGACGTTACGGGCCAGGCCTTCCCAGGCGTGAGTCCTTTCGTCTTCTTTCATTTCTCGTCCGAAAACTTTCGTCTAGGAACGATTTAAGAATATGACGGTTTAACAATAGGGTCTGTACGCTACCGCACACTGTATGGACCCGCTGTTACACCATAAACGAGTGCTCTTAATCATTGGTTGACAGGAACAATAGAAATTTTCATTCAAACCCGATTCAGCCATGAGGCGCAGCCGCATCGACGGCCGGATTTTATTGATGCTGCGGGGCGTAGAGGTCGATGACATCGGTGATCGCGGCCTCACAAATCTTACAAAAACTTTCACTTCGGTCGAACATAATGCACTGCATTTCGGGCCGGTAGTAGCCGCTGGCCTGGTAGTTCGCCCCTTCGAAGGCGCCGATGGTGTGCCGCTCGGGCGCTTTGGAGAACAGCGCTTCGGAGCGCTGCAAATCTTCTATGAACAAGGCGCTCATCTCCGATTCGGGCCGGTTGGCGGCGCGCAGGGCGGCGCGGCGGGCCTGGTAGGCGCGCGACTCTTTTTCGTATTCGGCTTTCGGCCATGGGGTCGGCAGCGGGGTACCCGCTTTGGCGAAGCGCTTCCACTTCAGATTGGCCGGATCGCGCAGCGCCGTCGCATTCGGCTCCCACGGCTCCGGACGCTCGGCGCCTGACTGGTAGGCCACCGGCGAGGTGTAATACTCGTCGGCCAGTCCGGCGAAATGGTGGCCGAATTCGTGGACGAACAAATAGTTGGCCCAGTCGTTGCTGGCGGCCGCCGTCGAAAACTGGCCGAAAATGCCGCCGCCGCCGTAGGTGTCGTTGTTGACGAGGATTTCGATGAACTCGTAGGGCGCGTACTGGGCGATATCGCGCAGGGCGCGGTTGTCCAGGGTCAGCACATATCGCTCGCTGCCGAAGATGTCGTAGCGGGCGCCGAGGCTGCTCGCGTGGTGCACCCCGGTGGATGGCCGCGACACGCCCGATTCCTGCGTCGGCACTGCCATCGCCCACACATTGAAGTCGTTCGCCCGTTCTTTGAAGGGCGAGACCTGGAACAGGTGATCAGCCAGGCGGCGTGCATCGGCCTCGAATTTTTTCATGTCCCTGGCCGCGTAGCCGTCGCCCAGCACCAGCAGATCGACTTTATTTGGCGACGGCCCGCTCACCTTGATCGGAATCACTGGCGCCGGAGCAGGGCCTTGCTTCCTGATGACGTCGGGGGCGGCCGCATCGACGTCGACGCTCCACACCACGGAAAACTGGTTGCGTTCGTCGCGTTTGAGGATACGCACCTTGACCGGTTTATCCTGCGCCGGGAAACGCACCGATTCGTGAAAGCCGCGGCTGATCTTGTTCGCCTCTTCCGTGGTTTTCCACTCGCCGAAGACAGTGGAGAAGCCGCGCGAGTAAATCAAGTCGCCGGTCTTGGCGTCCACCACTTCGACCTTGTTGTTGCCGCGGTCGGTGGTGTCGAGGTTTTTGCTCAAGTCGCCCGGCCAGGGCAAGGGTTCGACGAGGACGCGTTCGATGGCGTAGCTGTCGGCCAGGGCGTTGCCGGTGTGGAGGTAGTCGACGCGAATGGTGGCGGGAGGCGCCGCCAAGGCGGCGGTGCTGGTGGCCAGAAGGAGGCTGGCCAAGATGCGCAAAATGGTCATGGGCGACTCGCGGATGGGGATGCGAGAGTCTAACAGGAGCCACTGTGGATTTAAGAGCGGGGGTCTGGCTCGCAGAGCCAGACCCTAGGGAAGCACTGATTTATTCTGGCGGATGCAATCGGTCACGCAAAAGGTGTCCAGCAAGGCGCAACACCGCAGACATGCCGGGGCATGGCGAGGATTTGCAACACAGCTGGGCGCCTTTTTCGTGTGCCGAGTGCGCCGTCATGAATTA
>JACXTT010002408.1_pt1 | contig 29737 bp, 25 predicted proteins | sample 9270951 | NCBI WGS metagenome assembly JACXTT01 (sample SAMN15532306, study PRJNA645909) | rock metagenome | isolation source: weathered quartz diorite | place: Puerto Rico | collected 2017-06-21 | reverse complement strand
TAATAGGTGGTTGCGTATACAATACTTACCAGCGGCACAATGATCATGATCACGGTGGTAATGCTGACTAATCCTTTGGTCACATCGGCATCTGCCATAAATATGGTGAGGCTGATGGCGAGCAGCAGCAAAGTATAGGCGATGAGCACTTTGCTCCGCACGATATCAAAAACTATATATTTGGCTATTTTCAACATTTTTTTCAGTCATTATTTTAGTTAACGCCTTGCTTAGTTTGTGCTCGCCGGTTTCTTCTTTTAACTGATAAAGCGATTTATAAAACTTGATCTGTCCTTCTATCAGGTACATAATATGATCAGATATCTCATCGGCTTCGCTCAGGATGTGTGAGGTGACAAGGATCAATTTTCCTTTGTTCTTCTCGTGCACTATCTTTTCTTTCAATGTTTCAGCTGCAAACGGATCAAGGCCTGCGCTGGGCTCATCGAGGATCAATACATCCGGGTTGAACATAAAGGCCATTGCGGCGCTTACCTTCTGCAGCGTACCACCCGACAGGGTACGCATGGTTTTGTGGTACATACTTTCCAGCTTATATTCTTTCATCAGATCAGTGTCTAATGCGATATCCTCCTGCCGGATATCCATGATCATCCTGAACAACTGGCCAATTTTCATATTATCCGGATACCTGCCTATTTGCGGCATGTAACCGATGTGTCTTTTGTAATTAAACGTGCCGGTTACCGGGTTACCCTTGAAAAGGATGGTCCCCTCGTCGGGTATCACCATGCCTAATACCGATTTGATGAGCGTGGTTTTGCCGGATGCGTTTGGCCCCATTATGGAAACAACTCCGCCTTCCTTAAAACTGCAGTTGATGCCTTTAAGCACATCCAGTCGTCCGAATGATTTTTTTAATTCTTTTATGCCTATTATCTCTTCCATGGTTTCATCATAGGTTTTTCGTCCTTTACTGTTTCGGGAGTAACCGATGGAACCGCACGTTCCACTTTATCCATCAGGTTCACTATAAAACTCCGCATCAGCATTACGCTTTGCGGATTCTGTTCGATCACCTGGGCATAAAGACTGATCGGCCTATAGGGCACATCACCTATGCCGTCTTTGTTCAGATCGTACCCCTCATATTTATCCCAGTAATTGTTGCTGAAGTAATTCTCTTTTAAAGAGCCATTGGTGGTCGCGTCAAAAGAGTTGCCCTCGAAGTTATTATCGCTGAAATGATTGTCATAGCAGCTGGCTAAAACTCTTATTGCCCAGCCGTTTGATTTGAAATCGTTCTTGCTGATCGTTATCCTCTCTGTGTTTTCCATATACACACCCGTGGTGTTGCGGATAAATTGATTGCCTTTAATTTGCGCGTCTGTTATTTCTTTTAGCAGCAGTCCGTAAATAGAGCCGCCCCAGTTTTGGGTGAAGGTGTTGTACAGCATCTTTATGCGCCGGGTATACATTACCGCCACGCCCGATCCATTATTCCGAAATGTGTTGTGTAAATAGGTATCATCGTCCGAAAACATGAAGTGAAGGCCATAACGGATATTTTTCTCGCTAAGGTTATTTTCGATAGTACTTTTCTTGGCGAACTCGAAATAAATGCCGTCCCGGTGGTGTGTAACATAATTGCCCCGAATAAGCACCTGCTTACATTTCCACAAATGGATACCGTTGCCTGAGTTTTCAAGATTGTTCGATCCTGATAAATGATTATGCAGCACCCGGATATTATTGCAATCAGATAAGTATATGCCAAAGAAATTATTCAGCAGGGTATTATTACTGACGGTCACATTTTGAACTTTGCTGAGTCTGATCCCTGCAAAATCGCGCATCGAGCCGGTTCTGGAATTTTGAATGATGAAACCATCGAAGGTTACATTATTACTAACGATAGTGACTACTTCATCTTTAAAAAGGGCATCCAGCACAGGTTTATTCTGACCCATTATCGTCAGCTCTTTATTGATAATGGTATTAACCGAAGTATAAGTGCCACTTTTGACAATGATCGTGTCGCCATTTTTTGCCTGGTCATTCGCCTGTTGCAAAGAGGCAACCGCCGTATGGGGGGCAACCACAATGGTGTGGCCCCAAACGGTAGCTGGGATCATCAGCGTCAAACATATTTTCAGGCAAAGCGCTCTCATTGCGTTATTCATTATTTTGAATTGAGTAGTTCGGTCCAGCTCAGATATTTTCCTTTGCCGTCTTTTTCGAAAGATTTTGCAGATGCCATGGAATTAAAGGCAGCAAGGTTACCGCCCATAGGCGATTGCATAGATGGATCTTCAAGAAACACCGATTTACGTGCGTCTTCAAATATTCCGGGATGGTCATAATAACTCACCAGTAAGGATATTTTATTATTTGCAGCGAGGTCAGCATTTGCAGCCAGGTATCCCGCCATGCATTCAGCAGAGTCAAATTTGTAAACCTTGCCTTTTTCGGTAACTATTTCAGCGGCAAATCTTTTATCCATGATGGTCATTTTGCAATGCTGACAGGCATCTTTGCCATATAGTACAGGCTCTGGTCCGCGTGAGCAGGCGCTAAGCAGCAGCCCGGTTAGTGCTATGAGTATGCCAATCCTTTTCATTTTTTTTGTTTAATGATTTTGGTTTTTTGACGACCGCCAATGCTGCTAATGTGCCGCCTATACCTACCAGTATTCCGGCAGCATCAGGCAGTGAGCCGGCTGTGAAATTGAGCAGTTGTTTGTATCCCACCAGCGGCGGCTGGTAGTTCATGCCTTCAACTTTGATAGCGGCATGCGGGTCAAGATGGTGACCATAGTTGTATTCCCATATATAAAAGTCGCTGAACCCAACAATGCCGAAAACGCAGAGGCTTACAAGCCATGCCATCGCCAGCTTACGGCTGTTAATAATGGCTGCGGTAACACCCAACAATAAAACCGCGCCAAATACATAAGGCAAAATTTTAAACTCCCTGAAGTCATCGATGACGATATGCTTCATCCCGATATAGTGATTCAAACCATTGATCTGGTTGATGTTCCCGGATAAGCCATTGAGCCATATTTTCATTTCAAGACCTTCAGGGTACTGGGGCGCCTCAAGCAGAATATGCCATAGCGGAAGCACGTAGGCGCTTAGCATCAGCAAGATGCTTATTCCAATCAGGACCCTTGATATAGATTTCATAGCTTTAAACTTTAGATCAACGTACAGTGCTGCCAAAACACAGCACCGCACGTTAATAGTTATAATTAATTATTGTGTTACAGGATTAACACCGATTGAGAATTTAATAGGTGTGTTAGAATCAGCTGAAGATACCCTGAAATATCCCTGCATTTCCTGATGCAGCGCCGAGCAAAAGTCGGTACAGTAGAAAGGAAATATACCTGTGCGGTCGGGACTCCACTTCAATGAGCAGGTTTCACCTGGCATGACCAGCAGTTCGGCGTTGTTTGCACCTTTTATAGCAAATCCGTGTGGCACATCCCAGTCTTGTTCAAGGTTGGTTACGTGGATGTTAACTTCGTCGCCAACTTTAATACCTTCGATATTGTCAGGAGCCAGGTGCGAACGGATAGCTGTCATATAGATATCAACCTTTTTGCCGTTTCTTACTACTTTTGCATCTTTCTCGGCCTTGGTTGCAAATGAACTTGTGTTTTCTTCAAGTTTGAAGAATTTAACCTGGTTTTTCAGGATTTTCTCAGCCGGAATCGCCTGAGCATAGTGCGGCTCGCCAATAGTTGGGAAGTCCAACAGAAGCTTCATTTTATTACCTGTTATATCAAATAGCTGAGCTGACTGACATAGTTCCGGACCGGTGGGCAGATACCTGTCTTTGGTGATCTTATTCATTACCACCAGGTATTTTCCGAAAGGTTTTTTTGAATCGCCGCCAGGGATCACCAGGTGGCCAGGTGAGTAATAGGCTGGTGAGCGATCTACCACTTCCAGGTTATCAATCTTCCATTTTACAACTTCTGATGAAACAAACATAGTGGTGTAAGCATAGCCCTGACCATCAAACTCGGTATGCAGAGGACCCAGCCCCGGTTTTTTAACCTCACCTTTTAATACTGATTCATATTTCAATACAGGGATGCTGCCGTCAACCATGCCGTCATAGTCTTTTTTGTCGATGGCGTCCAACATTTTTTTGAATGAGAAAACAGGTATAACTGCAGCCAGCTTGCCGCTTGCCACAATATTTTCTCCGTCAGGAGTAACATCAACACCATGCGGTGACTTAGGACATGGCATAAAATATACCAGGCCCGGGAATTTGGTTATATCCAGTATCTGGGTTCCATCCTCGATAGTGGAAGTAGCGGTGTGCGTTTTTTCGCTATAAACATTATGCGCGTACTTGGCCGGAATTTTAGTGCCTTTGCCCTGGTTGATCAGTTCTTCAGCTTTTTTCCAGTTAATGGCCATCACAAAGTCCTTATCACGCTGGCTGGCATTTACTTCGAGCAGCGTGTGTGCTTGCTCAGTATTGTAACAGGTGAAGAATACCCAGTCGTGCGAAATACCTTTACCTGCGTGTGCAAGGTCATAGTTAAATGGTGGCACGATAAGCTGGAATGCCAGGTTCATGGCACCGGTTTCTTTATCCACCTTGACAAATGATACAGCCCCTTTAAACGTCTTTTTATAGCTGTCAATTGGTACATCACCGTTGTCATTATCCAACGGCTCGCTGAAACGGGTGTTGCCTACTACGTACTCTGTGTTCTCGGTACAGAATGGTGACGCATGGTTACCACCAATGTTTGGCAGCTCAATGATCTCATCGGTCTTAAACGTAGCAAGGTTGACCCTTGCAATGCGCGGCGTATTGTTGCCGTTTATGAACAGCCAGCGGCCGTCATCTTCGCCGTTTGTTTTTGATAATTCAGGGTGGTGAGAGTCGTCCCATGGCACAAAACCGTGTGAGGTGTTCAGCATTGGTTTTGTTTCTTCCGAATATCCGTAGCCGTTCTCCGGATTCTGAGAAAAGACAGGTATCACCTTAAGTAAACGCCCTGAAGGTATCCCGTAGGCTGCAATCTGGCCGCTAAAGCCGCCCGACATAAAGGCATATACTTCATCGTATTTACCCGGCGCTATATAAACCTTTTGCGCCGCATCGGCATCAAGGTTTGAGCTTATCTTTCCCGGCTTACAGGAATAGATAGCCATTGATGCTGGTAAGGCCATTGCCAGCATCGAAAATTTGAAAATTGAAAGTTTCATGATATAGAATTTAGAGTCGTAATTATTGTTTATCGTTTTGCCTTAGGTATTCCAGTAACTGGCGGGTTTCATCGTCAGATACATTCTGGAAGGTCATCTGGGTGAGGTGTTTGGCCAGCAACGCTTTGCCTACAGGGTCCTTTTGCTCCATTTCTACCGGGTTGGTAATCTGGTTCATGATCCATTCAGGTGTACGCCTTTGAGTAACTCCTTTAAGGCCTGGACCGACCACCTTGTCGCCCGTAACTTTATGGCAGGCTGAGCACTTTGCCGTAAAAACAACTTTCCCTTTGTCGGCCATAGCATCGTCAATCGCACCGAGCTGTACCGATGTAAATTTGCCGATGCCCTTGCTATCGCTTTTTGCATCGGGATCCACGTCTGCCGAAGTATTAGAAGCTGAGGCAGAAGTATTATCCGCAGATGATGACGCCTGGTCGGCAGAACCTCCGCAGGCATATAAAAAGGCTGCGCTTGCAATGATTAGCGCGGGTAATAATTGTTTCAGATTTTTCATATTCGTGGTTGTTAATTTTATTGTAAAACTATGGTTGCTTAAGCTGTCGAAGCATGATCGCGCTTAGCTTAAAACATGATCTAAATCATATTTTATGCCTATTTTCAATGTGTAATATTGATTAAATATGATTCTTGCAATAGAAAATCATCGCATCTGCCTGTAGACCAGGCATAGCTTATATTCCTCCATCTTCGACGGGTTTTTATGATAATTCCTTTTCGGTCCGGATCGCTCTTGGGAACAGTATGTTGTTCTCCAGGTGTACATGGCGGTGCAGATCATTCTCATATTCTTCCAGCTTGTTGAACAGGATCTTATAAGAGCTGCATGCATCCGGTGGCAGTTGGTAGTTTGAGGTGAGCGCCCTGATCTGTTCGAAATCTTCGCCGGCTTGCTCATGTTCTGATTCCATTACCTGTATGGGTGTCGACACCAGGCCAAAATCGTCGGCAGGGATAGTAGCGCCTACTTTTTTATAATGAGCCAGTTCTTTGATACGGGGAAAAAGTATTTTTTCTTCCTTCACCATGTGCAGCAACAGATTGTGCGCCAGTTGTTCAAAAACTTCGGCAACCCCGATCAGCTCGGGGTGATTAGCGCCATGTACCCTGGCCACTTTCTGAGCTATTTCACGAATGAAAGGCGTGCTGTCCTTTACATACTGATGATGCGTATTGATGATATAATCGCTCAAAAAACCGATATCCCATTTTTGAAAATCGTGTTCGCTCCCGATTGCTTGCTGTTCGGCTGCGGATAGGTCTTTTTCAAGCTGCGCTTGATCGATACCTTTCTTTTCACAAACTTCGCTCACTGTCTTTTTCCCGCCGCAGCAAAAGTCGATACCGTATTTTTTAAATATCTGGGCTTTGCGATAATCTTTAGCAACTAATTCGCCTATCGTTTCAACATTGTCTTCATTGAGCCTTTTCCCGATACGCACATGCCATATTTCGGGACCCTGTTCCAGGTATTCCCAATTGAAAGTTTGTCCGCGTTCAGCCAAAAGCTGGTAATACAGCGGTTTGGGATCGTGATCATTGTGAATGATGAATGATTCGCCAGGCGTTAATGAATCAAAGTTTTGGAAGATAGTGGGGTGTTTTAGCCTTGGCTCAATTACCGTCACATCAAGTATTGTTTCTGTTTCCATTTTTAAAGGGTGTTTAATAAAAGACAAATTTGTCTTTTATTGTGATCTTAAAAAATGACGCTTATCACCTTTCAACAGAAACTTTCGCACACAATGCAAAGGCAACAAGGAGGAACAGAAAACTGAAACTGAATAATAATATCTGATAATACGGGATCAACACGCCAAACCAGGCGAGCAGGGGTTGCACAAACAGGAGCATAAGGTAAACGACGGTTGCGCCAATATAGGTCCAGACAATCGGTGACCAGTGTTTTAGAAAACCCCGCTGTATCATTTGATCGAGAATAAGCGGTGTTATAATGCCCAATGTGAGCAAGTGGATATAGCCAATAATAAGGTCGCGGTTTGAAAAAGCCCATGAGCCAATGGATGGGTAGCAAATAAGCAATTGGAACAGCACTTTTAGTGAAGTGGCTGTAAATGCCGCTTTAGCCAAAAGTGAACGAGACGGGAATTTGCTTTTAAAACATAGGAACAAGGCAATCCAGCTTGCCAGATTGATCGCAGCGCCGGCTGTAGCCAATATTTGAACGAATATTCCCGGCTTGCTCCATAATGCGAAAATAAAGTAAAGCAGTACAGTAGAATAAATAAAAAGATCGAGCCAGTTTTTTGCAGATCTGTTTAATGAACCTACTGGCAGCGCCGAAGCAAATAACCCCCAAACGGCCAGCAGCATAAAGCCGTTCATCTGGAAATGCAGGTACACATAAATAGCATCCTGGTAATACGGGGTGTTTTTAAATCCCATTGCCATTAACGGTCCCAATGCAAATGGACCGATCGACGACAGGCACAAGAAAACCAGGGAAGCTTTGATGAGCCTGAATGAAAGCTCATGCAAGCCATTTTTAAGGGCTTTACTTTTAAAAACCAGGTAAGTAAAGCGGTAAGTAACAATGATAAACAGCGTGGAAAAACAAATAGAAACAGCCTTGTAGCCCTGTAAATAAAAGCTGACTAGCATGCCGTATGCGCTGATTAAAGCCAGTATCATTACCCAACGGAAAGCCCTGGTTATAATGTTCTTGTGAATGAGATTGGCGATAAGCAATGCAATCGCAAAAAACATCCAGCCGGCAAAGGCAAAATGCGAGTGGGCATGCAGCAGGAATTGATAGTTGATGGTTCCAACGCTACAAATGTGGACACAACGAAGCACCAGTCCAAGAATAGTTAGTACGATAAAATTAACGACGGCGAGTCGCAGATAAGAAGTTGTTGTTGAATTCATTTTTCCAATCCGAGTTGCCGTTTACCTTCGTCAGTAATATTATCGTACGACCATACAGGCTCCCATACCAGGTCAACTTTGGCATGGCAAGCCGGATAATGTTTTTCAAGACAGTTTGTTACCGCGTTCAAAATGCTTTCGCCCATAGGGCAGTGGGACGAAGATAACGTCATGGTAACCTGTATAAGACTTTCGGGTTCGATAATATTGACGTCGTAAACCAATCCAAGGTCGACGATATTGATGTGTAATTCCGGATCGATAACAAGACGCAGCGTCTCAAAGGCTTCGGCCTTCAAAAAAGAATGCTTATCTGAGATATTAAAGTTTATCATAAATTTTGGTCTTGTGGAGTATGACAATCAATACATTGGTGATATATGCTACGGCTGCGATCAGTAATGCAAAGCACCCAGCAGCAATCAATACCGGGAAGTTAAATGAACAACCCAATATAAAACCAATGCAAAAAAGGATGAAGGAAATCATCTGAAGTCGTAACAAGCTTGTTTTAAACAGATCGGATGGCATAGGTATTCTGGCTTTGCCGGCCAAATGCTCATAGCGTTTTGACCAAACAATAAATGGCAATGTTTTGAAGGTTTGCCCCAGGATCAAAGCAGTTATCCAGCCCATGATCAGTATTGTACCGTATATAAACGTGAACTTAATATTCACCTGGTTGTGACCCAGATAATGGTAAATGATGAACGGGATGCATACTAAGCCGGCAGCGAGCAGGATAAATGACAGCAGGCTGTGCTTCATTGGGAGATCGATATGTTTTTTTATCCGGCTTCTGATGCATTTGCAGATATAGAACAGGTAGCAGCCGATACCCGTCATCCCAATGGCGGCAATGAAATAGGTTTTGCCATTCAGTCCATAGAAGTAAGAGTCGACCATGAACAAAACCAAAGCTGTTACCAATAGGTAATAACTGGCCCGCAAAGGCTTGTCGTTCCTGTAAGATGATACCAAAAACATAGGCACAAGTTTCGAGCTTACTCCGATAACAGTTAGCAGAAACCAGCCTGCAAGGCCAAGATGCGCATGTATCCTGAGATAATGGAGTTGTCCTTTCGGTAAAAATGCCATTGTGAAGTTGAAAACAAGCGCCGTGCCTAACAGGGCCGTAAAACACAGGAAGAGGCAGGCAGTAAGAATAAAATCTTCCTGTATCGTTTGCCCTTTGGTTTTTGCAGCGGTAAGGTAAATATCAACCGTGAAAATAACGATGGAAATAAGCAACAACAGCGCGCCGGCCTGCATATATATTCCGGGCGCAAATACCCAGAACGCATAAACAAGGCTTATCACCCCAGGCAAAAACGTTGCCCACGAGAGCCACGCCAGTTTGGTGCTATAAAGTTCGGTTTCCAGTATGACGGGAACAAGCTGATAGTAAGCACCAAAGATCATGCATGTTCCCCATCCTAATGCTGCCATGTGCGTGATAGCAAGCAGGCGGGGCTGAAAGTAATGCCCCGTAAAAGCTTCGCGTGAGTACAAGATCATCCCCGCCAAAACCAAAAAAAATATGGCAGCCGAAAGATAATGCGCCACAGTAACCGCATAATGATGCTCTTTTTGTTTTACTGCTTTCACGATTTAAAAATCAGCATATTAACACCCGCAGCGGGCGTATCTTTAAAAAGATATTTATACCCCATGCTCTCTAATTCGGGTAATAAAAACGCCGGACGTTTTTTATGGTATACAAACAAAGCAACGTCATCTTTTAAACTTTTGAGGTTTTCAAGTATGGTTAACATTGGCCCTGGCATTTCAAGACCGCGGACATCGATATATCTAACCCGGTCCGGCCCGAATTGTCTTAGCGTTGTATCAAATGATTCCAGGCTCGTTGCATATTCCCGGTCTAATGAATCGATACTTATCTGGGGACCCGGGATTATCCTGTTAAAGTATGTAATCACAGTTGAATTGTCCGGCTTTACCACAAAATGGGTAAACCCTTTTTCTGCCAAAAGATGGATAAGCGGTATAGGTTCGAATGAATTGATTAGCTTAAGGCCTTCGTCGCCTTGCAGATTATTTATTGCAGCGAGAATGGTTTTCAGGGGATCCCGGTCTTCAGCCAGTATAGGTCTCACATCTAATTCAACAAAATTGCGTGACTTTTTTACTTCCGGGGTTGCATTGGGCTGCTCAGGTTTCTCTGGTATTTCCGCCCCGATATTAAACCCGATATCATGCATTTTTAACATGAAATCCGATAATGTGCATTCGGCCATTTTGCATGCATCGGCTATCGTCACGCGTTTCGCCATCAGGTTGCGCAGCACGGGATTGCGAAGCTTAGAGAAGTTACTGTTTAATTTAATGAGGGCATTTATAACTGTGTCTTTGTCCTCTTCCAGCAGCTCCTTTATCGTAGTTTTTGAAGTTATATCTTTTGCCATAAACAAAAGTCTATAAGTGTGGCTTTATAAAATATGATATAAGTCATATAAATTGATGATTTTTTATCCGATAAGTACATCTGTTTGTTGCTGTATGAATGATTCATATCGATGATTTTGATATTGATTTAATCAAAACATAAGCAACAAAAACAAATGATGGGAATCATTTATTATAATGATTAAGTTCCTTTCAGGCTGACTGTATGGCGTCCATCTTTGTTTCATTAAATCATTACGAAGATGACAATAGCGATTGAAGACCAACAATTGGAAACGGAACTACAGGAGCTTTATCTTACGGGTAAGCAATGGCTTTCTGATGCCAATTTTATGGAGGACGAAGTGATATTTTTACGGGGACTAGTCAATGACCTACCAAACAACGGACAAAGTATGTTCATACCACAATTAGCTGAAATTAAGGCTGAGAATGAGTTGTTGCGAACAAGCACAGTTGCATTAATGCATGATCTGAAACCTCTAATTGTTAAAAAGGAGGTGTGTTTAGACCAGAGTTTAATCGATAATTTTATTAATTTGCAGCAAGCGGCTGCACATGCACTGGAAGAACTTAAATTGCTGAAATACCGCTTAGTTCAAAGCAGGCGCGGCCAAACAAAAAATCTACCATTTTGATAAAAAGTATTTATATAGCTTCTGCCGAGCCCTATAGCGGAAAGTCGGTTTTGACTTTGGGCCTGGTCAATATGCTTCTTGGCAAAACCGCAAAGGTAGCTTATTTTAAACCTGTCATTTTATCGCCGCCCGCAGAGCAGTGGGACGTTCACATTCAAACTGTGCTTGCTCATTTTCAGCTCGCCCAACAGTATGACGATTGCTGGGTGTTTACCCGCCACCAGGCGCTGCAATACCTGCATGATGATCTTCAAGGGCAGATGCTGGATGCAATTATCCGTCGTTATAAGGAACTTGAGAATAAGTACGACTTTGTGATTGTTGAAGGCAGCGATTTTGCGGGCGGTGGCAGTGCGTTTGAGTTTGGAATGAATGAGCTGATCGCCAGAAACCTTGGGTCTCCAGCTATTCTGCTGGTGTCGGGCGAAGGAAAGACTGTTGAGGAGGCTGCACAGGAAGCCTTGAATTTTTACCAGGCATACCGGGACAAGGATATACGGGTATTGTGCGTGCTGGTAAATAAAGTAGACGCAGGGCTGGTACCGCAATTGAACGATGCCCTTGCAAACCTTTTACCAGATACATTATTGAAGGCCATCGTTCAAAAAGATCATGCATTAGGAAATCCAACGGTTGGCGATATTTTTCGGGAACTGGATGGGACACTGTTGTTTGGCGGCGATCATTTGAATAACCAGGTAGACCACTTTGTTACCGGCGCTATGCAGGTGCCCAACTTTTTGAATTACCTGAAAGAGAATGTACTGATCGTCACGCCGGGCGACCGTGGCGATATCATCATCAGTGCGCTACAGGCAAATATGTCTGCAAATTACCCGCGTGTAGCCGGCATTGTTCTTTCAGCTGGTACAATTCCCGAAGCACCGGTGACGCGGCTTATCGAAGGGTCGCCGAATATTGTCCCTATTCTTTCTGTGGCAAGTGGCACCTTCGAAACTACCACCAAAATTGGCGCTGTAAAAGGGCGTATTATGCCGGGCCATACAAATAAGATACAGCTGGCTATTGCAACATTTAACCGTTATGTGGATGTAGATGCACTTGAGCGGAGTATGGTCACGGATCAATCTGCGTTAATGACACCTCACATGTTCCAATATCATCTGGGGCAGTTGGTGAAGAAACAGCTGAAAACCATTGTACTGCCGGAAGGTAATGACGAACGCATATTGAAGGCCGCTGCACGCCTAAGTGCGCAACACCTCGTTAAGATCATTTTATTGGGAAACTCCGCAGAGATCGCTGCAAGCATTAAACGCCTCGGTATCGAACCGGATTTTAATTATATGTCGGTGGCTGATCCTGTTTCATCGCCGTATTTTGATGACTATGTGCAAACGCTATATGAATTGCGAAAATCTAAGAATGTGAACCTGGAAATGGCGCATGATATGATGACGGACGTATCCTACTATGGCACTATGATGGTCTATAAAGGGCATGCGGACGGAATGGTTTCGGGTGCCGTGCATACCACGCAGCATACGATCAGGCCGGCGCTTCAATTTATTAAGACAAAACCAGGGATAAATACAGTATCATCCATATTTTTTATGTGTATGGCTGACCGGGTTTCGGTATTTGGCGACTGTGCGGTTAACCCTAATCCTACGGCTTCCGAGTTAGCGGAGATTGCCATTGCCTCTGCCGATAATGCTTCCCGTTTCGGTATAGAACCCCGGATTGCAATGCTATCTTATTCATCAGGTACATCAGGTGTGGGAGAGGACGTAGATAAAGTTCGTGAGGCCACACAGATCGTTCATCAGAGGCGGCCGGATTTAAAAGTAGAAGGTCCTATCCAATATGATGCAGCTGTGGACCACATTGTCGGACAGCAAAAAATACCGAGTTCGGAAGTGGCAGGCAAAGCCAGTGTGTTGATCTTTCCGGATTTGAATACCGGTAATAACACCTATAAAGCCGTGCAGCGCGAAACCGGCGCCCTTGCCATCGGACCAATGTTACAGGGACTAAATAAGCCGGTTAACGACCTGAGCCGGGGCTGCACAGTGGACGACGTATTTAACACTGTCGTCATTACCGCCATCCAGGCACAGGATCAGTAAATATATATTTTAACGCATGAATATTTTTGTTATCAATTCAGGCAGCAGTTCGCTTAAATATCAGCTTTTCAAAGCGGGTGCTGATCAGCCTGTATGCTCGGGCCTGGTTGAAAGAATAGGCGAGCCCGAATCAACATTCATCCATAAATTTATAATTAAGGGTAGGCAAGAACAGCTTTCTTTAACTGAATCTGTTGCAGATCATCGCCAGGCGATGGAACGAGTTGGACGTTTACTTAGCCAACCTGATATTGCGGTAATTCATGATGCTTCTGATATTCATGTGGTGGGCCACCGCGTGGTTCATGGTGGCGAGACGCTGAAGCAGACAACCATCATTACTCCGGAAGTAAAAGAAAAGATCAAGGCTCTTTTTCCGCTTGCACCATTACATAATCCCGGTCACTATAAAGGCATAACCGTGGCAGAAGAAATATTCCCGGAAGCCATTCAAATTGCAGTATTTGACACAGCGTTTCACCAAACACTTCCTGAAAAAGCTTACCGGTATGCTATTCCCGAAGTTTTTTATCGAGAGGAGGGCATCCGGGTTTATGGCTTTCATGGTATCAGTCATCAATATGTATCGGGCGAGGCGATGCGTTATCTTCAAAATCCGCATGCTAAAGTAATTACTATTCATTTGGGTAACGGCTGCAGCATGGCGGCGGTAAAAGAGGGTATAGCTGTTGATACCAGCATGGGTTTTACCCCACTTGACGGGCTGATCATGGGCACGCGTTGCGGTACGATAGATCCATCTGTGCTCACTTACCTGATGGCTGAAAGGGGATACGATGCAAAAAAATTGAACGAATTACTGAACAAAGAGAGCGGTATGCTTGGACTTACGGGCTACAGAGATATGCGGGATGTAACCAGGCAGATCAATGAAGGTAATACTGCCGCTATATTGGCGTACGAAATGTACGCCTATCGCGTCAAAAAATTCGTTGGTGCTTACGCAGCAGCCATGAACGGGGTGGACGCATTAGTTTTTACAGCCGGCGTAGGGGAAAATGATTCGCGCATCAGGGAACTGATCTGCGCCGATATGGATTTCCTAGGCTTGTCACTCGACCTATCAAAAAACGAAAGTAATTCCGATGGCATTTGTGACCTTACAGGGGCTGGCAGCCGTGGGAAAATATTGGTGATCCCGACTAACGAAGAACTGGAAATCGCGCGTCAATGCAGGATGCTTTTGAATTGAAAAAACCACTCCTTTTGAGCGAAACGATTTGTATATTACGTTAGCGTTAGTTGTTTTTATTTCTTCGTCAGTTTGTATCTCAAATGTGTTGTTAAGTTTGATGGTATTACTTCTTCGATTTGAATGTCATATTTGTCTTTGTCAATGCTGTCAAACAGCCGGATACCGCTTCCTAAAAAAACAGGAGCAATGTGAATAAAAAATTCGTCTACAAGCCCTGCATTGAGAAACTGTTGAATAGTATTGGCACCACCTTGTATTCTTATGTCCTTGCCTTTGGCTGACTGTCTTGCTTTTTCTAATGCGCTTTGTATTCCGTCATTGATGAAATAAAAAGTTGTTGTCCCCTTTTGAACCCAGGGTTCCCGTTTTTCGTGTGTCAGAACATAAACATCTGCTTTGTATAAATCTTCCTTCCAATGCACTTCGCCTTCTTCAAACATTCGTTTTCCCATAATGTAAGCACCTGTTCTTGCAAACACATCATCAATTAATTTACTGTCGGCACCGTATTCTTCACCGCCTTCCATACCAATGTGTTTCCAAAATGCTTTTTGTTTAAACATCCACATGTGAATTGCTGGTGAAACGCCGCCCATCGGGTTGTCTGGACTTCTATTATCGCCGGCAAAAAAGCCATCAAGTGATATTCCGCTGTCGAAGATAATTTTGCTCATGATTTTAATTTATTGTTCGTTAAAGTTAGTTTTTATTAGGATTGATAATCAAATATTTTGAGCGGACGACGAAATTTAATGAGCTCCCAGATGAAGATTTTATAAAAGGGCTGTTGTAAAGATTGGTCTTGAAATGAACAAGCAGGAAGCGAAGATCAGCTTAAATTCATTGAATTTTCTTAAGATCCTGACGAGTTGGTAGGTATAAAATAAAAAAGTCTTAAGACTTCTCTGGTAGCGGGAGCAGGACTAAACTCGAATGTTCCGCATACTGATGAAATTTTATTTACAAAGTTTACATTTTTATTTACAATGCAGATTCGCCAAGCTGAAAAGTATCAAAGTAGATTCGCTAAAATAATTCTAGATAGATATGAAAAATAAAAGAAATGTTTTGTACACTCTGGCTTTCATGCTGGTTGGAGTAATTTATGTTCCCGTACAGGCCCAGCAAAAAAATGGTGCTCATCGCGCTGACTTTTCTGGCGAATGGAAATCCAAAGAGTCGATTGCTATGGGCGGAAATATTGTTTGCTGCTATAACTCGGGTGATCGTATGCTAGCAAAAACAATGAAAATAGCAGCACAGGCAAATTTTTTAGCCGTAGAGGTGTCAAGCTCGTTTCCTGGCGCAGCGCTTGTAACAAGTCAGGAGAACCTGACCTTCGACGGTAAACAAAGCAAAATTGATTATGGCGGAGGAAGAGGAAAGGAGTATGCGGTGAAGTTGTCAGCTGATGGACAAACTATGACTGTTAAATCAATTGTACACCTGATGGTTCCCACTCCTTCCCATGTAAATGTTCAGGAACAACTAATTGTTAACGTAACAGAGGTTTGGAAGTTGAGCAATGATGGCAAGTCTATTATTATTCAGACCAATGCAAAATCAAACGAATTCGGCGAAGAGCGTTCCTGGAAGACCGTATTCGAAAAAGCCACTTAGTATTCAAAAACTTTTTTAGTAGCCCAACGTAGTTCGGGTTGGTGCTTTTTTATTTAGCCTGTGGTCGGTGTTTTCAACGCATCACTAATTTACAAAAAACCTCTGAACGCATAAAAGCCTCAAATCTTTCGACTTGAGGCTTTCATTTTCCGGTAGCCCCGCCCGGACTAAATTCGAACCGTTTAGCTGAAGATATCAGAGTTTTATCAATCATTTAAGGTTAGAGCATTTTTTGTACTTGTCCTCAGACAAAGAAAAATAGAATATATTTTTATAAACGAGGGCCGCGTAGTTTTCTTTTTTGTACTTTTTGATGGATTTCTCGCTGCAGGTGGGGTTCGAGAACGGCCTTCAACCTTTTCATCCAATCTGGCGTTAGCTCAGAAAGCGTAATAGTTTCTGAAGGCTTCGTCCATCGGCCGCAAACCGCAGGCTCGTCAAAAGGCCGGACGTCTATAAAAGTGATTTCGTTAGCTATTTTCAAATTCGCTGTCAATAATGAAAAGGTATTATGGTACATTTCTGCAATGGTATCAGGTGAAACCAGATGTAGGCCAGCTGTGTGGCGTTCAGCGGCGCGATTAAGACATATCGTTATATCATCCGTGTAGTAGAGAATAATATGAAATATATTTTCACTGTTAAAGGCCCTGATCTGACTGGCAAAATCGTAATGACTTTGAAAGCCAAGGTTTAATTCGATGGCAAAATCTTCTCCGGAGACAAGGGCGCGCCGGACCAGATCCTGATACCGAATGTTTCCGATGTCTTTGTAGTCCTGAAAACCCTGCTCCTTATACCGATGCGCGATCATGTCCGCATCCAGGATAACCACATTGTCAGGAATAAACAGATCGCCGGATGTGCTTTTACCGATGCCGGGCGGTCCTGCAATTACATAAACGCGGGCCATACTCAAAGCTGCTTGATCGTACCATCAGCGTACTCTGCTACGAAATGCCCATTCGTTTTATAAACCAGTGGCTGGCCAATGGCAAACAAGCGTTCCCTGATCTTTAGCATACTTTGTTCTCTCCATGCTTTCAATTCCTCGCTGGTCATCGTGAAGGGATCTTTAGTCATTTCTCCCTTTTTGATAAATAGCCTGTCTTCCGCTGAAAAAAGTTGTCCCATAATCAAAATTAGGCAAAAATTTTAAAAACCGCCAACTCGGGCGATTTCGCGGAAGAACTCCTGCGGTCAACATAAGATCAAGTACTGTAATAAGCTTTGTTGCTGTAAAATATTATAATTTATAATGGCTACAGTAATATAAATATATCATAAGGCAGGGCATAGCAAAAGATCGGCGTTTTAGGTGGTTGCCGTGCTCCATAACGAAAAACTGGCAAAATTCAAATGATTTCCTTATTCACGATTTAGTGGTTCAATAAATCCATTTTTTAACCGAGCAGGATTCGAACCCAAAATACGGCTTTAACTCACCGTAAACGCAATTTGATTTTCTTGACTAAAAACAAAGACCGCCTTTCTGAAGAAGAAAGGCGGTTTAGTTATTCCGGTAGCCCCAATCGGATTAAACTCGAACCTTTTTATGGATGATTTGAAGTTTTTAGCCAATTTAATAACCTGATAACGGCTCGGAATAGATTTTTGAACTAATTTGAATACTAGCCTCAAAATTGATACAGGATTATTTAAAATGGATTTAAGTGTCTTTTATCATGCCTATCATTTTATACGGATATGGCGTTTTCATATCGATAAAAAAATGCCACCTGCATCCAGCAGGTGGCATTTCAGCGATAAGAGCAGAATAAATCAATTATATCCGGGATTTTGTTTAAGTACGGTTTTACCTGATTTTACTTCCAGATCAATTTGCGCCTGTGGTATCGGATAATATTCATTTCGCCCGGTTGTAAAATGCCCTCCCGTTATGTCAGAGGTTATATTCCCTTCATATTGCAAAAATGCATTCAGGGCCTGCCCTGCGATTCCCCATCTTACGAGGTCAAAAAATCGGTGGCCTTCCATAGCCAACTCCAGTTGGCGCTCGTAGTAAATAGCTTTGAGCGCATAAGCTGACCCTTGCCCCACAAAAGTGCCGGTCGGATATGGATTTACCAGATAATTGGCAGCGGGTGTAGTAGAAAATCCACCCGTAGGATTTGTATTGTCGACATACTGAAATACAAATCCGTTAGGATTAGCTGCGCGGTTACGCACCATATTTACATAGTCTTCGGCTTTTTGCAGGTTACCTAATTGCGCTTCCGTTTCAGCGGCCAATAATAATACATCGGCAAAGCGGATAATACAATAATTGATGGCCGAGCCCGGTCCCCAGGAATGTTGGTCACCATTAGCATTCTGTTCTGCCTGGGTATAAACATGTTTGATCGGCGAATACGGGCCCGAAAACCCCTGGTCGCGTATCCAGTCATTGCCAGGATGTAAACCCCAGTCTAGATAAGGGATACCGCGGCGGCCCACGGTCCAGTCTAAGCGCGGGTCAATCGTGCCTGCATCAGGAGTAAAGCTGGCAGATGACAGCAAGCCCATATCGGTCTTGATGGCATGCGTATCAAAGTTATCAAGGTACGGCAGGCCGGTAGCCGCATCTGTACGGAAGTGGTTTGCCAGGTCAACAGATGGCTGGTAAAAACTGCAGCAGCTAAATGGACTGGAAGCGCCATAAGGATAATTAAGCCTGTCGCCATCATTTGCCTGTGTTATGCCACCAGGGTCAACATTGGCCAGAGCCTGTATTGCAAATACTGATTCGGAATTATTTTTTGTATCTGCATTAAAATTATCATGGAACTTAGCTACCAAAGCGTACGCTAAACCGTTTGATGTTTGGCCCTGGGTAATAACAGGGTCAAAAACGGCTTTTGCTTCGGCATATTTTTTCTCATACAGATAGGCTTTCCCAAGGTAAGCGCCTGCTGCCCATTTGTTAGCCCGCCCGGCTTCAGATTGTGAAGCGGGCAAATTATTATAGGCATATAAAAAGTCAGCTTCAATTTTAGGCCAAATGTCTATTGTGTTCGGCTGGATTACGTCCGTTGTAGTTTCGTCTATCCATGGCACATTATTAAATATCTTTTTCAGATCAAAATAATAATGCCCTCGTAGAAATCTGGCCTGGCCCAAAATATTTGCCAGATCAGTAGCAGAAAACCCCGGCGTTTTTGTGGCAGCCCTTATTGTATTATTACACCGGGTAATGCCTTCATAATCGGCTATCCACTTGGTATTGAAAAAGGGGTTACTTGGAATTGGCGAAAATACAGCAATGGACGCTATAGGGTCCTGGTCGCCCGAGTTACTTCCTTTGTGGGCATCGCCGCCTGCTACACCGCCATATATCCAGTTATCCGGCGATGATTGCCATGAGTCGCCACCGCCGAACCCCTGCCCATCGGCCTCTACTCCCCGTAATGCGCTGTATGCACCTACCAGTAATCCATTCACACCAACCTTGGTTTGTAAAAGAGTTGGGCTAATTGTCCCTACCTGTGGTGTAACAAGGTAGTTTTTTTTGCATGAATAATTTAACATTATAAAGCAGGTTATTGTCGCCAGCATTATAATAAATCTTGATGTTTTCATATTTCTTATACTTAAAATATTCATCATAATGAAAGGTTAACACCTATTAAAAATGTACGGGAACTGGGATAAGTACCCTCATCAACCCCAAAATCAGTTGTTGAGTTACCAGGAAGCTCAGGGTCAATACCAGAGTACCCGGTAATGGTAAATAAATTAGCTGCTGATACATAAACCCTAAGTTTTTGAATGCCTATTTTCTTTAGCTTATCGGGATAAAAGGTATAACCCAGCACCATATTTTTGGCTCGCAGATATGATCCATTCTCTACAAAATAGGAGTTGGCCACTGCATTGGTACTAAAGTAGCTATTCAATTCTTGTATTGGAGCTACAGCGTTCATGTGCTGCGGGGTCCATGAATTATTTAGGGCCGTATAACTTTTAGCTGTTTGATATGATGAGTAAAAATCCCTCCAGTATTTTACGTTGTTCCATATTTTGTTACCAAAAACCCCGTATAAAAATATACTGAAATCAAAATGCTTATAGCTAACTCCCAGGTTAAAGCCTGTACTGAACTTCGGGTTTGGATTGCCAAGGAAGGTGCGGTCAGCACCGGTGATCTGCCCGTCGCCATTTACATCGGCATATTTAAAGCGCCCTATACCGATATCCTGCTCATAAACAGCATTGGGGTCGCCTGTAGCTTTCTGCGCTTTCGTGTTTGCCGCGTCAATTTCGGCTTGTGAATTCCAGAAACCAATAACCCTATACCCGAAAAACTCTCCTACTGGATTGCCTACCTCGTTGCGTACTAAATTAGTACCAACCCGTCTTCCAAAATCGGTATCAAAATAATTGGCATCAGTAGCTACTTTAATGATCTTATTGTTGTATGTGGTGAGCGATAAAGTAGCGTTAAATCTCAGGTCTGTATTAACCTTGAAATTACCTGTTACCGAAGCATCGATACCACGGTTGTTCATAGCTGCAATATTTACATAAGGTTGTGTAGGATTGCCGTTTGTTCCTGGTAGTTGCGGGTTGAAAAGCAGATCGCGAATATCCTTGCGATAGTAATCGATAGTAATAGAAATCCTGTCATGAAACAAAGTGGCATCGATACCAATATTACTGTTGATGTCCTTTTCCCATATTGCAGCCGGGTTCCCAAGAAAATTTTCATAATATCCCGGAACTAAATTTGAGCCGTCAACACCATAATAAGATTGCCCTATGGAGCTGGAGAATTGAGTATATTGATTGGTAGTGGGTATATTGGTTTGGTTACCCAGTACGCCATATCCACCCCGTATCTTCAGATCTGTGATCCAGGATAGGTTCTTCATGAAAGGTTCCTGCGAGATGCGCCAGCCTGCACTTAGGGCCGGGAACACACCGTATTGTGATATAAAGGCAGATGACCCATCACGTCTGATGATACCGCTTAATAAATATTTATCGTTATAGGCATAATCGATCCTACCGATATAAGAAAACAACGACCTTTTGGGATAATTATCACTGTAATTGCTTTGCCCGGATGCAGCGCCTGTTGAAAGGCTCACATAATTCGGATCAAAAGAATAGTAACCCTGCCGGCTGCCCCCTATATCGCTGCCGCCATTCTGATTAGCTTCTGTGCCTACCACAACCTTCAAATCGTGCTTGCCAAAAGTTTGGTGATAGGTTAAGGTGTTTGTCCAGGTGTAATCATAATTGTTTGTTGAGCCCGCGTTGTATTGATTTACAGATGAATTTTCAGCGTTTTCATATGTAGGATACTGGAAAGAGTGATAAGTACTTGAACCAAGCGTGCCCCCAAAGGAAGTGCGAAGGGTAAAATGCTTTACAATATCTAATTCGGCAAAAGCATTACCAAACAGACGATAACCCACATATTTATTATTTTTAGTACGCTGTTGGATGGCTACCGGGTTCGCGGAATCCCCCAAACCGGGGCCATCGCCGCCTGCATAGTTGCCCATAATATCATATACCGGTATAATAGGTTGCTCTCGCAGAGCATGTGCAATAACCGCATCTGGACTATTGATGGCTACCTGCGGGTTCTCGGTCACCGTATAAGATAAATTTTCACCAACCCTGAAGTTCTTGCTTACATTGTACTGGCTGTTGGAGCGAATATTATACCTTTTTTCATAAGTATCGATTAGTGTTCCCTGCTGGTTATAATAATTTGCCGAAAACAGGTAGTTGCCCTGGTCACTCCCCCCGCTTAAAGCAATGTTGTTATTAATAATGGGGGCTGTTTTAAATATTTCATGGAACCAATCTGTACCTATTTTATTTGCCTTTACTATGCGGTAAAAATTATTATAGTCATTTGGATCAGTATAGTTTGGGTTTACATAATAAAGAGCCGGCTTCACAGACGGATCCCCATTGTGCGCGCCTGCCGGTTCAATATAATCTGGCAATACGTAGGTTGGCCCGTTACCATATTGCTGATCCGAGAAATCAGTCACGCCGGAGTTTTTTTCGGCTAATAGTTTAAGGTCAGCAGTTTGTTGCGAGTTGAGCGTATTCCATACATTACCACCCTTTGGTACCTGGGAGCCATAATAAGCGTCATACTGTATCCTCACTTTACCTGTTCCTTTTTTTGTTGTAATGATAATCACACCATTGGATGCTCTTGAACCATAAATAGAAGCCGCACCGGCATCTTTCAATACTTGCAAGTTTTCCACATCATTAGGATTAATCGTGCTTACATCCGTTGTGGGTACGCCATCAATTACATACAGCGGGGTATTATCACCAAAAGTATTTATCCCCCGGATGTGTATATCAGGTTCCTGGCCGGGTTGGCCCGAACCGGTAATAGAAACGCCTGCCGCCTGTCCCTGTAACTGTTCGTTGATGGAACCGGTAGGTGTTTTATTCATGTCCTGCACGTTAACTACAGTAACGGCGCCGGTCAAGTCCTTTTTCTTTTGGGTTGCGTAACCCACAACTACTACCTCATTCAATGATTTTGACTCTTCGGTGAGCTTCACATTAATAATGGTTTTGCCGTTTATAGGTATTTCCTGCGTCGTATAGCCTAAAAAAGCAAAGATCAGTGAGCCATTCGGGTCTGGGATGGTTATATTGTATTTTCCCTGTGCATCAGTACTTACCGCTATGGTGCTGCCTTTTAATTTAACGGTTACACCGGGCAGCGGCAAATTGGCAGCATCAGTAACTGTACCTGTTACGGTTTGATCTGCGACATTTTTTCCCTGGAGCGGCTTGATTACAATAATATTCCCGTCCATCATCTGGAAAACCAGCGCCTGGTTTTGAAGCACCTGCTTCATCACATCTTCAATAGTGGCATCCTTGACCGTAACCTGTATTTTCTGGTCGAGTTTTACCTGGTCAAGGCGGTAGAAAAGTGTGTACTTACTTGCTTTTTCTATCTTTTTGAACATCTGCTTAACCGAGATACTTTGCTCATTAAAATTATAGGTGCTTTGCGAATACGCAGCTGCATGTATTTGCATAATTCCCGTAAAAAGCAAAAGGATGACGAGTTTCATAATTCTAAGCAGTTTTTGCCATGAGTCCATGGCAATAGAAGGGCTTCTATAAAAAATAATCATATTTTTGTGTGTTAATTAGTTAATACTATGCTTCCCCAAGCTTTAGGGTATTAGCTATTAATTCAATACATTCCCCGGGTTGTTAGCGCATCCCGGGTTTGTTTTTTATGGTGAGTGGTTAGTTTTCCGCCATATTTTTCTTTTTTAAATGATCAATTGGTTTTGGTTATGGTTACTTTTTGCCCGTCAATCGTATAGTCGATAGGCGTGTTCTGTTTGATGATGCTTAATACTTTATTAATATCAGGCACATTCTTAAAATTGCCGGAGTACCTTATATTTTGTAGTTGATTATCATTAAGGGTTATTTGTACATTATACCTGCGCTCAAGTACCCGCGATATTTCGTCTAAAGTGTTGCCATCGAAAACCAGTAGATCATCTTTCCATCCTGCGTAAACATCCATCTTTTCAGAATCGATCTGCGATACACGTACCTCGTTATAAGAATCAGGCAGCGGGGCAATTTCCTTATGGTTATCTTTTTCGGGCCGATAATATATCCTGAGCAGTTGGTGAGGCTTTACATAAATGCGGTTAACATCCCGCGGACTGGTTTCTGAATTACCCTCAACGGCAACCTCGCCTTTCACAACCGTTGTTTCAAAAAACGGATCATTCAGATATGCCTTTAAATTGAACTTGGTGCCTATGTCCCTGATGGTATAATTTTTTGTATTGACAAGGAACGGTATGGATTTGCTATGATGGCCGATATCAAAAAAGGCCTCGCCTTCCAGGTAAACCGTACGATTGGTTTTCCCAAAACCGTCATCATACTTAAGCGTGCTGCCCGCATTAAGCCACACAATGGTGCCATCGGTTAATATGATTTTTTTCACAGAGCCATTTTTGGCGATAACCTGGCGGTTGTTTTCTGGTTTGGCCGGGTGCAGATATATGAACAACACCGACAATAACAGGACGATAATAAGTACAGCAGCGTATTTAAGCCACTCCTGCATGCGTACAATATGTTTTGTGGGGCTTACCTTATCCGAAAATAATTGATAAGCCTTTTCCTCATCAATAGTTTCAGGCTTCAAGTAAAGCATGTTTTGCCAGGCATCGTATAGCTCAATAAAGTAAAGCTCATTTTCGGGGTGTAAACCTATCAAATGCTTTACCCCTTTTACTTTAGCTTCATCCACTTGGTTGGTAATATACTTTACCAATAATAATTTGATGTCGTTGTTATCCATTGTCCTTATATCTTACAGACAACTAAACAAGCTCTTACCCCCAAAACATTCTAAAATAAATTAATAACTTTCTATTCTTATTGTTAAATTGCCTTTATATCTATGTTAATTGTACTTCATTCATCTTTCTGAGTACCTTGTTTAAGATTTAATTTTTGGTCATTTGAAATAATAAATACCCATTCAATGCCGTCGGAGAACGATCTATTTCTCAACAAATTAACCCGGGATGATGCCAAGGCTTTTGAATGCATATTCAAGCTATATTACCCCAGGCTCACACTTTTTGCCAATCGTTTTTTAAATGACATCGCAGCGGCTGAAGAAATAGTGTCTGATATATTCGTTATGCTTTGGGAGAATGGACATGAGATCAATTTCACGGGTACTGTTAGTTCCTACCTTTTTAAATCTGTTCAAAATCGATGCCTTAATTATTTAAAGCATCAAAAAATTGAAAATCTCTATGTTAATTATCTCGAAAGAGAGCAACTTTTAAATGAAGTTGTATTTACTGCCGAAAGCCCTTACCTGGAGAAAGAGATGGCCCAGCAAATAAATATTGCACTGGAAAGCCTGCCCGAAAAATGCCGTGAGATTTTTATGATGAGCAGGTTTGACCACATGAAATATAAAGATATTGCCCAAAAACTAAGCCTTTCGCCAAAAACGGTTGAGCGGCAAGTTAGTATTGCATTGGATAAACTCAGGCGCCTATTAAAGCATGTAACTTATATGCTGTTGTTTTAATTGTTCAAAATCATCTGCATTTTCATTATCGCCCCCAAAATAGTAGTATTCAAACATATCGTTGTTTAACCTGCCATTTTAGGATTAAGGGGAGCATGACCCGAACCTACGTCCGCTTGCTAGCGGATATGAGCCCGGCGAGCTACCAGTTATAAAAAGAAAAAGGGATTGACTTTCGTCAACCCCTTTCGGTAGCGGGAGCAGGACTCGAACCTACGACCTTCGGGTTATGAGCCCGACGAGCTACCAACTGCTCCATCCCGCACTCTATTTTCAATTCTCAACAGCGAAATCGGCGTTTTAAATTGGACTGCAAAGATATAATTCGTTTCTTTGCAGTCCAAATAATATTTTAATTATTTTTCTATGAGTCATAAGGCAGGTTTTGTAAGCATCATTGGAAAGCCCAACGCAGGCAAGAGCACCCTTATGAATGCGCTTGTAGGCGAAAAGATGTCCATCATCACGCCCAAAGCGCAAACTACACGTCACCGCATATTGGGGATTGTGAATGGTGAGGATTACCAGATCGTGTTTTCGGATACGCCCGGTATCATGAAACCGCACTATGCTTTGCAGGAGACCATGATGCACCAGGTAAATGGTTCGCTGGTAGATGCTGACCTGGTTTTGCTGGTAACGGATATCAACGAAAAGCATGACGAAAGCGATATCCTTGAAAAATTGCAAGGGTCGTTTGCGCCGCTATGTGTGATCATCAATAAGATCGATAAGTCGGACGAGGAAACTGTAAAACAAAAAATCGCCTACTGGCAGGAAAAACTAAACCCTAAGGCTATTTTTGCTGTTTCGGCATTAAAAGAGCATAACGTGTTAGCGGTAATGAACTTTGTAATGGAGCATTTGCCGGAGCACCCCGCTTATTACGAAAAGGATTTCCTTACCGATAGGAACGACCGCTTTTTTGCTTCAGAGATCATCCGCGAGAAGATATTTAAGATGTATGAAAAGGAGATCCCTTACAGTACCGAGGTGATCATCACAGCTTTTAAAGAAGGGGATGAGCTGTACCGCATCAGTTCAGAGATTATCGTAGAGCGCGAGTCGCAAAAGAACATCCTGATCGGTAAAGGCGGCGAAAGCCTGAAGAAAGTCGGTACCTATGCCCGCAAGGACATGGAAGAGTTTTTCCAGAAAAAGATCTTCCTTGAAATGTTTGTAAAGGTGATCCCCGACTGGCGCAGCAAAAAAAATTACCTGAAAAAATTCGGGTACGAAGACTAATTTAGATGTGAGATTTTAGACGTGAGATATGAGACACAAAGTCGATTTATATTAAAGACCAGGTGTCTCTTCAAGCTATCTCACATCTCAAATCTCATATCTCAAATCTAAACAAGAATGAGCAACATAGTAGCCATAGTAGGCAGGCCGAATGTAGGCAAATCGACCTTATATAACCGTTTAACCGAAACCCGCAAAGCCATTGTGGACGATTTTAGCGGCGTGACGCGTGACCGCCATTACGGTGTTGCCGAATGGATCAACAAACCGTTTACGGTGATTGATACCGGGGGTTATGTGGCTAATTCTGAAGATGTTTTTGAGGCTGCCATACGCGAGCAGGTGGTTATAGCCATTGAAGAAGCTACTGTAATTCTTTTTCTGGTAGATGTTACTACCGGTATTACCGATCTGGATGATGAGATTGCCGCTTTATTGCGCCGCAGTAAAAAGCCTGTGTATGTGGTGGTCAACAAGGTGGATAATAACGCGCTGCAATCGGATGCTACTGTGTTTTATAGCCTGGGCCTGGGTGAGATCTACAATATTTCATCTATGACCGGTTCCGGAACGGGTGAGTTGCTGGACGCCGTAGTAAAAGATTTTGAGGACGAGCCGCTCGAAGAAGATACACTTCCGAAATTTGCTATTGTTGGTCGACCGAACGTGGGTAAATCATCCATTATCAATTCGCTGATCGGTAAAGAGCGGAATATCGTTACCCCGATTGCCGGAACCACCCGCGATTCTATCCATATCCATTACAATCAGTACGGGCATGATTTTATGCTGGTTGATACCGCTGGGTTACGTAAAAAGACCAAGGTTAAAGAGAATATCGAGTTCTACTCCGTGATGCGTACCATCAAAGCGTTGGAAGAAGCCGATGTAGTGATCCTGATGATTGATGCGGTTGAAGGTATCGAGTCACAGGATATCAATATTTTCCACCTGGCAGAAAAGAATAAGAAGGGTATTGTGATCGTAGTGAACAAATGGGATCTGATTGAGAAGAACAATAAAACCACCAAGGTATTTGAAGAAATGATCCGCAACAAGGTTGCACCATTTACAGATATTCCGGTAGTGTTTACTTCGGTTACCGAAAAGCAGAGAGTATTGCGCGTAATTGAGGTGGCAGAAAAGGTATACGAAAACCGGAAGAAAAAAATACCGACCTCAAAACTGAACGAGGTAATGCTGCCGATCATCGAGAGCTATCCGCCGCCATCTATCAAGGGCAAATACGTTAAAATAAAATACATCACCCAAATCAACGGAGTAGCCCCGATGTTTGCCTTTTTCTGTAACCTGCCGCAGTATATTAAGGAGCCTTATCAACGTTTCCTTGAAAATAAGCTGCGTGAGAACTTTGATTTTACGGGTGTACCGGTACAGATATACTTTAGGCAGAAGTAATTGATGTGCAAATGTGCGGGTGAGTGGATGTGCAGATTAATTTTAATTAATTAATCCGGCGCGACGGTTATTGTTATGGCGAAATTGTTGCCATCGTCATAAAGATAACTGTCAAATAATATTTGTTCGTAACTCCATTTGCCATCAGCTTCCATTACCATACTGTAAGTCGTTTTCCTGTCTTCTTTATTATAAGGGTGTGCAGAATAATCGCCTTTCTTTTTCAAATCCATGTCAATACCGGGTGTTCCAGCACGTTTTTGTCCATACAAGACTGAATCTTTACCGTAATAAGTTAGCGGAAGTGTTTCTAAGGCCACCATGACACCATCTTCTGGCAACTGAAGATTATATTTTGAAACGTCAATGCTTAAACGCGTTTTTCTTTCCGGATTGTGTACAATAATCGTATCAGTAATCAAAGGATGATCGGGAAAGGGATCGTTTTTGTTTTTGGTATATATCCCAACACGAAACGGCATTTCAATTCCATGTAATTCATCATTTACTACATATTGGATAGAAGTTATGATCCCTTTGGTTTTTGCATCATTAGGTATATACTGTAAATATTTCCCGTCTGGACTTGTCCCTATATGACTGTTATATTTTTTCTTAAAGTCCCCCAGAACTATCCCTTTGGATGAGTTAGCATTTATGTAGACTTCCTTTAAAGCAGTTAGAGCAACAGCAAGTCGAATAGTACAAGGGAGTTTGCTCTCTAGACCTGGAATGAATGCTACAGTTTTATATCCAACCGACGAGATGTGTAACGTGTCGCCTTTATGAAGGAGGTCTTTTTTGAAAGCTACTCCGCCATGTTCATTTGTAATAAGGTACTTTTCATGGTTAATTGACACGGTAGCCCGCACTATTCCTTTATTTGAGGCACTATCAATAATAGTTAGATGCCATAAAGCAGGTATATTATTTTCTTGCGAGAAAGCAGCAGTTGAAATGCAAAATGTGATAAGCAGCAGAAAGCACAGTTTATTCATGCAGGTGGTTTAGTAAACCAAAGGTAGCATTTTGCAATTTCTCAGTAGATAGTAGTTTTGATGTGCCCAATATTAATGTGCAAATGTAGGATATGCAGATGTGCAATTATTTGCTAAGCTTATTTAAGACAGTCATCTGCACATTTACTCATTTGCATATCTGCACATCAGTTGATAGCGGAAATAGCTTTTTTCAGCGTCTCGTCGTCATGGTTTAACGCCTGGTAATAAGCGCTGTCGCCCCATTTAAAACGGGCTGCAAAGGCTTTGAGATATAATTTGATGTTATCTTTTGATGCCTTTATCTCTTTAGAGTCCATCTCCTTCAGCGTTTTTGAGGCATAAAGGATAAAATCATCAAATTGGTTATCGCTTACTGTATAATCGTTTAAAAAGCTGTCGTTGGTTTTATAGCTGTTTAATATACCCCGCATTTTATCGATCACGAAGGCGCTAAAAAGCTGCTGATTGCCCAGTTCTTGTATCAGCATCGTATTACCGGTAGTATCAGCCGGAACAAATTTATCAGGCATAATTGCGCCACCACTGAAAACCTTACGGCCGGACGAAGTATGATAAACAGCTGCTTTTTTAAAAGCGCTGTCTTTTAAGTAATTTTCTTCTGAAAAAAGCTCGCCTTTTTGAACGCGTTCATTTACCTCGTTGCGGTAGCTTGCAGTGCCCTCCTGGTATGACTTTTGGATCGATCGCCCTGAAGGAGTATAATATCTTGCTACAGTAAGATTAACAGCCGAACCATCATTAAAAGTAAACTGCTGTTGAACCAAGCCTTTGCCGAAGGAACGTCTGCCAACAATAACTGCACGGTCAAAGTCCTGCAAAGCACCTGCTAATATTTCGCTTGCTGATGCCGAGTATTCATCTATT
>JACXTT010002407.1_pt1 | contig 29747 bp, 25 predicted proteins | sample 9270951 | NCBI WGS metagenome assembly JACXTT01 (sample SAMN15532306, study PRJNA645909) | rock metagenome | isolation source: weathered quartz diorite | place: Puerto Rico | collected 2017-06-21 | reverse complement strand
GGGCGGCAGGGGGGGAAGGGGGGTCTGGGGGGCCATCGAGTGCGGCAGCTGGGACGAGCGGGGCGTCGCCTGCCTGAAGCAGGGTGGGCCGGAACGGCCTGACGCTCCTGTTGAGCGTGCGCCAGAGCCGGCGCCACTTCCGCGAACACCTCCAGATGGCGGTCGATAACGGCTTCGGTATGCGCCACCGAAAGCGTCCATTTCTCGTCCCACCAGTAAGGCTGGGCCATCACGCCGCGGTTTGCCTTGGCGACCAAGTAGTGCGTCCAGAGATCTTCATCCACGTGATACCAGTCGCGATAGTTGCGTACTCGCTTCGGATACAGCATTAGCGCGCCGTTGGCGCCCGCGCCATCGACATACGCGTTGAGCCCCGTGTCGGCGATGATCCGTCGGTAACCTTCCACCAGCTTCCGGCTGATCTTATCGATGTGCGCATAGGCCCCGGGCGTTAACACTTCGCGGAAGGTAGCCAATCCCGCAGCCATCACCACCGGATTTGTATTGTAAGTGCCGGCATGAAACATCTTCTGCGTGGCGATGACGTCCATGATTTCCCGGCTGGCCGCGAATGCCGCCAGCGAAAAACCTCCGCCAATCGACTTGCCCAGGCAGATGATATCCGGCCGGATGCCGAAATACTCGCACGCGCCGCCGCGGGCCAGTTTGGCGCCCGTCTTCACCTCGTCGAAGATGAGCATGGCTCCGTGGCGCTTGGTGATGTCGCGCAGGCCCTGCAAGTAGCCGTCGTCGGGCATGCAGAACGCGATTTTCATCATGATCGGTTCGAGAATCACCGCGGCAATCTGGTTCGGATTCTGTTCGAACAGCCGCTCAAAAGCGGGCAAGTTGTTGAACGGCGCAACCAGGGTCGCGTCGGTTGTGCCTTTCAGCACTCCGGCGCTCGAAACCACGGGTGTAGGATTCTCGGGATCTCCAAACTGATCGGATTTGGGTTTCACGCTGACCGAAATCGCATCGTGCCCACCGTGATATCCCCCCTCCATCTTGATGATCTTGCTGCGGCCGGTCGTCGCACGCGCCAGGCGCAGCGAGTGCATCGTCACTTCCGACCCGCTGTTGCCGAAGCGCACCATTTCCACCGGGAACCGCGCGCAGATTTCCTCCGCCAGTTCCAATTCCATGCTGTGCGGCATTCCAAACAGGGTGCCAAGTTCCAGCCGCTCCCGGACCGCTTTCATCACCGCCGGATGGCAGTGACCCGCCATCAGCGCGCCGTAGCACAAATTGTGATCGATGTACTCGTTTCCGTCCACATCATGGATGCGGCCTCCACGGCCATCCTTCACGGAAATAGGATACGGCGGATAAAATCGGTAATTGCTTGCTACCCCGAGCGGCACCCTCTTTGCCGCTTTCTGATGAGCTTCACGCGAGCGCGGTGTCCGGCGCTCGTAAGTATCGAGTTCTCTTTGTAATGCGTCGTACATCTAAAGTGTTTCCTTTGGGCAAACGCCAAGTTTGTACAGCCTTGTTGCTATGTTTCAGCTTATCAGTCCGCTGGTTCGGCCCCCTCGCTAGAAGTACAGTTTCAGCGCGAATTGAATCAGGCGTGGATCTCGCGCGCGCGTTACGCGGCCGAAGTCCACGCCGTCCGTAATGTTTCCGTCCACTTTGCTGAATTGCGCGTGGTTGGCAATATTGAAGAACTCCGCGCGGAATTCAAGCCGGAACCGTTCACGAATCTTCGTTTCCTTATGCAGCGCGATATCGAAATTGTTGATGCCGGGCCCGCAGCACACGGTTCTGGGAGAACTGCCGATGGTCCCCAGCGCTTGCGGCTGAAACGTATCCTGGGGAAATGCGTAGTTTCCGGGCCCGCGCGGATTCAACCGCTGTAACGGCTTCACGATGTCCGGCTCTCCGGGAAGCTCGAAATCGTAGCTGTACATCAGCTCCAGATCGTCCGAGGATGTGATCCGGATCGGAAATCCGTCCTGGAAGGTAATAATGCCCGAAGTGCTCCAGCCGTTGAGTAACTTTCCAGCCACGCCCCGCAAGTCGAAGGTCGGCAGTTGATAGTAGTAGCTGAACACGAACCGCTGGCGCGCATCAAACAACGACAGCGACCGGCTGAGCCGGTAATTCAGAGGGTTTAGAATGTTCTCAAAACTGGACGCATTGTCGATCGACTTGCTGAACGTGTAGGCCCCCTGGAACGATAACCCCTTCGAAAACCGCTTTTCAACGTTGGCCTGGAATGAATTGTAATTCGAGTTGGAAATGGTGTCTTGCGCGAAGATGCTCGAGAACACGGGCACGCCATCCGGGGGGCATCCGACTCCGGTCGTCGGCTGGCACAACGGCGAAGAGTACGGCCGCAAACCGACGATGGAGATAGGGTTGGCGTTCGGCCCGGTTACGCTCTTTACCGAACCATACGGCAGGTGCAACGTGAAACCGGCGGGGATTTCGTTCGCAGCGATGCTAAATGATGAGTCCGCGTAGAAAGGTCCGCAGGCCAGGTTGGAGTCGTTCGCCAGCGTCGAAAGCTGATTCAGATCCAGACAAGTTTGCGCATTGCCGTAATTCACGTCATGTGTAGCCAGCAGCCGGTGGCCTTGCGTTCCGACGTAACCGACTTGAAGCAGCAGATCGCTGGTAATTTCGCGCTGGATGGTGAAGTTGTATTGATCTGAATATTGCGAACGCAGTTTCGGCTGGAACTGCCCGTAAAGCAGGATCGGCCGGAACCGGGACCAATCTACCGGCTGGCCGCGCGGAGGGTCCAAGATGCCGTTGAAGGGATTAGGATTGATGGTTCCGTCCTGACCCACGAAGGGCGTGTTAAACAAGACGTTGTTGAAAGTGGAGCTGCCTCCGAATGGCGGTTCTGCGCTGAACTGCTCCAGCACTAACTGCTCGACCGGATTATAGAACATGCCCCAGCCCATGCGGATGCTGGTCTTGCCGGGGGCACCCAACAGTTTTTGCAACCAGCCCTGGGATGCCGACGGGCTCCAGGCCAGCCCGATGCGCGGGGCAAACGACTTGTAGTACGTCTGCGTCAGGGCCGCGGGAACGCCCCGGTCTCCCGGAACCACCAGACCTTCAGGGAACACAGACTCACCCGCGCTTCCAGGATTACAATCGGTGGTGCCGAAAGTTGCCACGAGCGGATTTGAAGGGTCCAGCTTGCAGGGATAAATGGATGTGCTCTGGCCGGGCCGGTACGTCTGAACGCGCTTACCAATATCCGTGATCGGTGTATTCAGTTCCCAGCGAAGTCCGTAGTTGAGCGTCAGACTCGGCTTGAGCTTCCAACTGTCCTGCGCATAGAGGTAAACCGAGGTGCTGCGCACGTGTTCGGTTTGCGCCGAACCCTGTGAGTAACTATCTGGCAGGCCCAGTAGATAGTTGGGGAACAGATTGTCGGAACCCACATCATTCGGCCCGCCACCGAAGTAGTTATAGTAGCCATTGATATTGTAGAAGAGTGTCTGATCGAACCGCTGCCGTCTGACGTCGGCTCCGAGCTTGACAGTGTGTGATCCGACGACCTTGCTGAAGTTGTCTGCCCAATGGAAGCTGTTGCCTATCTGCGGCAGTTCACCTTCATAGCTGTTCCCAATGACAAATCCGCCGGAAACAACGATGTTGGGCACGCCTTCGTGGGACACACCCAGTCCCGGCGTTATGCCGAGCTTAGGGTTCGCGGGGTCGGAAAAGCACTGGTCGGCAGGTACGGTCTTACACGAGTTCTGCACCAGACTGGTATTTTGCGGATGGTTGAACCCCAATTGGCCTTCCCTGAAGTACGCGAATCGAAATTCATTCACAGCCGAGGCGCCGAGAACCCACGTGTGGCCGATGTTCCATTGTTGGATTCGTTGATCGTAATTCGACCCAAAACCGGGAATGTTCGCGCCGGCTGCCTGAAAACGTGCGAAAGGTTTGGCGAGCGAGTCGTCATCGGCGTAGTAATAGAAATTCAACTGCTGATGGTCGTTGATCACATGATCGATTCGTAGAGTGCCCTGGTGGTCGCGGTCCCGCTGGCCGGGCACACTTTGATATTGGCTGTCTCCGCGATTTGCCACCGGTACGAACTGATTCAGCAGATCGAAGGCGGTCTGGTCGAAACACGGCGTCGGAATCTTGTTGTTAGGAAAGATGCTGGAGTACGCGGTTCCTGCCGCAATAGGAGCGCCTCCGGCAGCGGCTACCGCCCCGGCACAACCCGGCCGTGCGCTGAGGACGCCCGCCATATAGTCCGTGCTCAGAGTACCTGCAAAGGTGGTTCCCGCGGAAAAGTCCCCGGTCCGCTCCGCCACGGTCGGAACCGTTACCAAGTCGGATGAAATACCCTGTACGACGTGCCGCTCTTCATAGGAGCCGAAGAAGAAGGTCTTGTCTTTCTTGATGGGCCCGCCGAACGTGCCGCCAAACTGGTTCTGCTTGAAATCAGGTTTTTCTGAGTCGAAGAAACCGCGGGTATTCAGAGCCCGATTCCGGAAAAACTCGAACAAGTTGCCGTGAAAGTTGTTGGCGCCGCCCTTCGTCACCACGTTGACCACGGCACCCGAATTGCGCCCGAATTCGGCATCGAAGGTGTTAGTCAGCACGCGGAATTCCTGAATGGTATCGGGCGAAGGCTGAATGGCGGGCACGCCGATAAACTGATCGTTGCCGTCTCCGCCGTTCACGTTGAAGTTGTTGGAACGGCCGCGGCCACCATTGACCGACACCACCCCCGCTTTCTCGCTGCCCGCGAACAAGTCGTAGCCTTGCTGCGACTGAACGCCAGGCTGTAGTTGCAACAACTGGTAAGTGTCGCGTTCGTTGAGCGGCAGATTCGTTACCGTTGTTTCGTTTACGACCGCGCCCAGTTGCGTGCTTGAGGTCTCCACAAGCGCGGCCTTGGCTTCCGCCGTAATAACCTGGCTTACTTCGCCTAACTCCAGCGACGCGTCGGCCACGATCACATGCCCGATGGTGACATCCAGATCGCGGTTCACATATTTCTTGAAGCCGGGGGCTTCGACTTCGATGGTGTACTTTCCGACCGCCAGGGTCGGCAACACGTACTCCCCTCGACTATCACTGCTTGTCGTGCGGTTCGTATTTGTACCCTGTAAGATCGCAGTGACCTTGGCGCCGCCGATGACCGCGCCGGATGGATCCGTTACCGTACCCCGAATGACGCCGGTGGTCTGCGCGAATGCGCAGGGAAGGGCGAAGACAGCAAAGGCCGTCAAAACGTTTAAGCGGAGACGCATAGTGGAGACCTCTGTGGGCGTAGATTCGAAGCTAACGTGGTTTCTGCCCCTTACAACTTAGTTACAGTCGATTAGGAAGAGCCTATCCATAGGTCAGGAGCTTGTCAAGCGTCGGGGGTAGCGGGTCCTGTAAACAAACAGCTGGTGCGGAAGGGTAAGCTGTTTGGGATGTTCACGCTTCTCCGTGCCGCCACAGTCCTGGTCATTCCTGCCGTTTTCGCCCAGGCTCAGGATGGCCGCACCGCCGACCTCATCCTGCGGCATGGCGCCATTTACACCATGGATGCTCCGCGAAGGTGGGTGGAGTCAGTAGCCGTAGCGAATGGCCGGATTATCTTCGCCGGACCGGATGCGGGCGCCGCCCGGCTGGCCGGCCCCTCCACCAAAGTCGTCGACCTCGGTGGAAAGATGGTTTTGCCTGGATTCCACGATTCTCACGTGCACCTCATGGAGGGCGGCCTCGACATGAGCTTATGCGATGTGAAATCGGTCGCCACGCCTCTGGAAGTGCTGGCCGCGGTCCGCAAGTTTGCGGCGGCGCATCCCGATAAGCCCTGGGTCACGGGGTCGGGTTGGGATCTGCCCGTGTTTCCCGATGCGAATCCCCGCAAACAGCAACTGGATGAAGCCGTGGGTGACCGCCCGGCGTACATTGAATCAGCTGACGGTCACTCCGGCTGGGCTAACTCCAAGGCGCTCGCACAGGCCGGTATCACGAAAGATACGCCGGACCTGCTGGCGGCCGCATCGAGCGTGACCCCGTTACGAAAGAACCCACAGGCACGCTGCGCGAGTCCGCCCGCGAACTGGTGACCAGCAAGATCCCGGCACCCACTGCGGAGCAAAACACCGCCGGACTCAAGCGCGCGGTCGAATTCGCCAACAGCCTCGGTATTGTCTCGGTGCAGGAAGCGGATGCCAGCGATGAGATTCTGAATGCCTACAGAGATCTCGAGTCACGGGGACAACTCACCCTCAGAGTGGTGGCCGCACTCCGCACCGATCCGCGAAAAAGTGACGAGCAGGTAGCCGGACTGGTCGAGCGGCGCGCTAAATTCAGCGGACAGCGAATGCGCGCCACCGCTGCAAAGATCTTCGCCGATGGCGTCATCGAGTCCGGAACCGCGGCCCTTCTTGACCCGTATCTCAACCGTGGCGGCAGCCGGGGAGAATTGAATTTCGAACCCGACCGGTTGGCGAAGCTCGTCACGCGCCTCGATCGCGAGGGCTTCCAGGTTCACATCCACGCTATCGGCGATCGTGCCATCCGTGTGTCTCTCGATGCCCATGAAGCCGCGCAAAAAGCCAACGGCCGGCGTGATGCCCGACATCACATCGCCCATCTCGAGCTGATAGAACCAGAAGACATTCCGCGATTCCGCGATCTGGGAATCATCGCGAACTTTCAGCCGCTGTGGGCGTTCGCGGACCCCTACATCAAGGATCTTACGCTGGGCCCGCTCGGGGCGGACCGTTCACGCTGGCTTTATCCCATGGCGAGTATTCTGAAGACGGGCGCCGTGATGGCGGCCGGCAGCGATTGGCCGGTGACGTCCTTGAACCCGATAGAGGCGATTCAGGTGGCGGTGACGCGCCGCGGCCCTACGGAGCCCGAAGGGCCCGCCTGGATACCGGAAGAGAAGATGGATCTTCCCGCTATCCTTGCCGCCTATACGATAAACGGCGCTTATCTCAATCACGAAGAGAAGGAAACGGGCTCCATCGAGGTCGGAAAAGCCGCCGATCTTATCGTCCTGGATCGTGATCTTTTCAAAATCCCGCCCGAGAAGATTCACGAAGCGAAGGTCGTTTGGACCTTGCTTGAGGGCCGGGAAGTTTTCCGCGCGCCGCAGTTCTGAAGAAGTCTTTCTTCGAGCCTTTGCAGATGTTCAAGGCATTCTGATAGAATCCATCCGACTCAAGCCCGGCGCACGCGCAGGCCGTGTCAAGGAGGCCAAGTAATGAGCAGCTACGTGGAAGCTGTGCCAGCAGTCGATCGACCGGTCGATCCTGTCACTCCCCGGCCCAAGGAACGATTGTTATCTCTCGACGTTTTCCGCGGCTTCACACTGTTGGGAATGGTGCTGGTCAACAGCCATCCGGGTGAGATCTATCCTGGTCTCGGCCACGTCAAGTGGAACGGATGGGGTTTCGCCGACCTCATTTTCCCCTTTTTCGTGTTTATCGTGGGTGTGGCGATTCCTTACTCGTTCGCCAGCCGCCTGGCGCGCGGCGAAAGCCGGGAGAAGCTGTTCACGCACATCCTGCTCCGTTGCGTGTTGTTGTTTGCCATTGGGGTTTTCCTCAACGGCTATCCGCGGTTTGATCTTTCAACCCTCCGCGTCATGAATGTTTTGCAGCGGATCGCCATCTGTTACTTTCTCGCCTCCATCATCTACGTCTACATCCGTATGACCACCAGATCGATCGTCTGGCTCTGTGGAACGATTCTCGTACTTTATTTCGTCTTGATGAAATTTGTCCCCGTACCCGGCTACGGCGCCGGCGTGCTCGAGCCAATCGGAAACTGGGGCAATTACTTCGATCGGCACATAATGCTCGGGCACATGCAGCATGACGGCTGGGAAGGGAAGAGCCTGCTGGGCAGCTTCCCGGCTCTGGTTACGATGCTTATGGGGTTGCTGACCGGTGTGTATCTGCGTACGGCCCGACCCGCATACGAAACGCTGACGCACCTGTATTTCTATGGCAGCCTCTGCATGGCGGCGGGTATTATCTGGGGCCTGTGGTTTCCCATCAACCAGCATCTGTGGACCAGTTCGCTCGTGCTGTTTATGGGCGGCATGGCTCTGGTGTTTCTGGCCACGTTCTACTACATCGTGGACACCAAGAAAATCACCTGGTGGACTCTGCCGTGCTTGATCTTTGGAGTGAATTCGCTCGCAGTCTGGGTTTTCTCGCAGCTTGGCATGAAAACCCTCATGGCGATCGATATCACCGGCCCGAATGGCGCCGCCGTGAGTCTGTGGAAGGGCGGCGGCGACTGGCTCGCGACATACCTTGGCCCCCTGAACGGATCGCTCGCCTTCGCCATCCTATATGTCCTGTTTTGGCTCGGCGTGATGGGAATTCTCTACCGGCAGCGGATCTTCATTAAGCTGTGAGGCTCATCGAAGGGCATTCCAAACCGGGAGATCGATTGCGGCACTTCGCGTTCGGTCTCCGCGCATTCTCATTACCCGCGTTCCTGTTGTTGCCCCTTCTTGCCCAGGACATGAGACATCAGCCGGAAGGATCCCAGATCGCCGACCCCGGACAGCCGTCAGGGGACCGCGACCAGGACTTTCCGTCGTGGCTGGCCGATCTGAAACAGTGGCGCCACGAACGGCTTATCCGCATGGGCTATAGCGACGCCGAATACCGCCGGCCCGAGCTGCAATAGGCGCAGCACAATTTCATCCAGCCGCAAATGATGGTCGAGGAGCGATATTTTTACGATCTGGTCGCAGGCCAGTACACCGTGGACCGCTATCTGGACGATCTGGACAAACGGTACGGCGGCATCGACAGCGTGCTGATCTGGCCGGTTTATCCCAACATTGGCATCGACAACCGCAACCAGTGGGACCTTCACCGGGACATGCCGGGCGGCATTCCAGCTCTCCGGCGGATGGTAGAGGACTTTCACCGCCGCGGCGTAAAAGTTTTCTTCCCCACCATGCCTTGGGACACGGGCACGCGAGACGTCGGCGTGCCCTATTGGACCGCAACAGCGCGTTTGATGGCTGAAACCGGCGCGGACGGCGTGAACGGAGACACATTCGCCGGATTGCCGCGCGCTTATCGCACGGCTTCCGATGAAACGGGTCATCCGGTGGTCTTCGAGCCAGAAGGCTCTCCGCAGAGCGATGAAGGGCTGATGTGGAACAACCAAAGCTGGGGAAACTTCAGGTCCGCTTTTGCGCCGCCGGTCAGTAAACTGAAGTGGCTGGAGCGGCGCCACATGATCAACATCTCCGACCGCTGGGCCCGCGACAAGACCGACGATCTGCAGTTCGCCTTCTTTAACGGAATCGGTTACGAGAGCTGGGAAAACATTTGGGGAATCTGGAACCAGATCACGCCGCGCGATGCCGAAGCGCTGCGCCGCGTTGCCACCATAGAACGGAAGTTTGCCGATCTGCTCATCAGCCCGGATTGGGAACCGCACACTCCGATCCTGCAGTACGGCGTGTTCGCCTCCAAATTCCCAGGCGACGGCAAGACTCTCTGGACGCTGATCAATCGCAACGAGTACGACGTGCATGGCGGCCAGATCCGGCTCCCACACAAAGCCGACACAAGATACTACGACGTTTGGCACGGCACGGAACTCAGCCCGGACGTTCAGGGCCCGGATGCCGTCCTGAGCTTCCTAATGGAGGCAAACGGCTTCGGCGCCATCCTGGCGCTTGACCAGGGAGCATCGTCTGCAGGGCTGGAGCCCACGCTACGCCAGATGAAGGAATGGGCGCGCGTGCCTCTGGCGTCGCTTTCTCATGAGTGGCATTTCCTGTCGCAACATATGGTGGAGACTGCGCCGGCGAAGCTTGCCGTTTCCGCTCCGGCGGGCATGATCCTGATTCCGGCGGCCGACTACGATTTTCATGTTACTGGCGTCGAGATCGAAGGGTTCAATTGGATCGGCCTTGACGTGCAGTATCCCTGGGAAGATTCGCCGCGCCGCGTGCACCAGCACAGGCTATCGATCAAGCCCTTCTTCATCGATAAGTATCCGGTGACGAACGCCGAATTCAAGAAGTTCCTGGATGCGTCGCACTACCGGCCGAAAGACGATCATAATTTCCTGCGTGATTGGAAGGCAGGCTCGCCGCTCGTAGGTTGGGAGAACAAACCCGTGACATGGGTTTCGCTGGAAGATGCCCGTGCCTCCGCCGCGTGGGCCGGCAAGCGCCTACCGCACGAATGGGAGTGGCAATATGCCGCGCAGGGAACCGACGGCCGGCTGTACCCGTGGGGCAACACCTGGAACGATAACGCCGTGCCACATCCTTACAAGGGACGGGATCTGCCCGGACCCTCGGAAGTGAATGCCCACCCCGCGGGGGCGAGCCCTTTCGGAGCAATGGACATGGTCGCGAACGTCTGGCAGTGGACCGATGAGTACGTGGACGAGCATACCCGCGCTGCCATCGTGCGCGGAGGCAGTTACTATCAGCCGCAAGGCTCGCATTGGTATTTCCCGCAGGCGTACAAATTGACGGAACACGGAAAATATCTTCTGATGGCGCCCTCGAAAGACCGGTCTGGGGCACTGGGCTTCCGCTGCGTTGCCGATGCTCAGTAACTGCCTAAACGGCGACCAGCGTGCACTTTTTGCGCAGCATATCCAGGGCCATTTGGGTTGCAAAGACGCGGATGCGGGCTCGGTCACCGAGGAACACGCGGTGCACGACTTGGCAGCCGGCAGCATCAGCCAGTCCGACATAAACCGTGCCGACCGGAACTTTGCCGCTGGGCTCGGGACCGGCCTCACCGGTGATCGATAGTGCAAACGTTGAGTTGGTGCGGCGGCGGGCGCCGATGGCCATGGCCTCGGCGGTCTCCTGGCTAACTGCGCCGCAGCGCTCGAGGATTTCTTCGCTAACGCCCAGGAGCTCAATCTTCATCTTGTTGGTGTAAGTCAGGAACCCGCCTAGGAAATAGTTTGAGCTGCCGGGAACGGATGTGATGCGCTGGGCCAGGAGGCCGCCGGTAACGCTTTCAGCCACCGCGAGAGTCGCAAGGTGCTTCTTCAATAGCTCGCCGACGGTCGCCTCCAGCGGCTCGCCATTGCGCGAGTAGATACGATCGCCCAGCAACATTTCGATAGGTCCCGCGACCTCGGCCAGCAGTGCGGCGGCCTCGCCTTCAGTTGCCGTGCGGGCGCGCAGATGGATCTGGATGTCGCCCTCGCCGGCCAGTATCGTCGTGACCGGATTCTCGTATTTCTTGTAAACGGGAGAAATGGTTTGATCCAGGTCCGATTCGGCCATTCCGGCGACACGGAACACGAGCGTGCGGATTACCTGTTTGGGTACTATGCGCGCAAGGCGCTGCAGGCACTGGCGCGCAAACATAGCCTTTAGCTCGTGGGGCGGGCCGGGCAAGAGAATGATGGAGGTCTCCGAGTCATCAATCCATTGCCCGGGGGCGGTGCCGCGGTCGTTGGGCAAAATCACGGCGCCTTCGATGATAAATGCCTGCCGCCGGTTGACTTCCGACATCTTGCGGTTGGCCTGGCGGAAGCGCTGTTCGAGCTGGTCGGCGATTTCGGTGTGAAATACCAGCTTGCGGTCCAGGGCCAGTGCCACGGCGTCGCGCGTCACGTCGTCCTCCGTCGGCCCGAGGCCACCCGATAAGACTACGATCTCGGAGCGGGACATGGCGCGGCGCACCACGTCCGCCACGTGTTCGCGATTGTCCCCCACCACGTACTTGGTGGTTACCTCGATGCCCAGGCCGTTCAGCTCATCGGTGAGGAAAAGCGAGTTTGTGTCGAGCCGCTGTGGTGTGAGGAGCTCGGAACCGACGGCAATGATCTCCGCGTTCATGCCTCAGGCGAGCAATCGGCCCTTAATGTCAACATCTACCCGGTACACGGCATTGGTGGTGGTTACTACCATCGAGCGCGACGGCGTGAACGCCATCCCCACGATGCCCGGTCCGGACAGGAAGAGCTCGGGCTGACCATCCATGCCGATGCGGACCACGCCTTTGCGTCCGCCCAGCGAGGCCGCCACATACAGCTGGTTGTCGGCGTCGAATGCCAGCCCTTGGGGCCGGCCGAGGCCGCGGTAAAACACGTCGACTTCCCCCTTGTGCGAGATGCGATAAACAGAATCGAAGCTCGAGGTGGTGGGCCCGCTGACGTACAGACTCTGCTCCGGCCCGAAAGCGAGATGGTAGGCGGCGATGGACGGTTCGAGCGTGGCAAACACAAAGATCTGGCGGTTGGGTGCGATCTTGAAGATGGTTCCGCTGCGGTCTCCCACGTAGAGATTGTTTTCCTCGTCAAACGCCAGGCCAGTGGCGATGCCCATGCCTTCCACGAAAACCGACATGTTGCCGTTGGGCGTCACCTGGTAGACGACCCCGTCGAAACGGCTGGAGATGTACATCATGCCCTGCGCATCGAAGGCCAGACCGGTGGGATTCATCAAGTCGTTGATGAATGGCTTGACGTTATACCGCAAATCGATCTTGTAAACCGCGACCGCTACCTTCTGCCCCCGTGAGCCGCTGAAGGTGGTGTAAATATTGCCGAAAGTGTCGACCGCCGGGTTAGATACCGGATGGAGACTATCGGCGATGGGAATGCCGATGTCGCAGGTCCAGACCTGGCTGGCCTGTTCGCCCGTCTGCACCACCAGCTCTCCCTCGGAAACGCCCTCGGGCACGCGCACGATCACAAACGAATCCGAACCGATGATCACGGGCGCGGCCACTTCCCCGATGGTCACGCGCGGCCGGGCCGACCGGGCAAAACCCCGTCCTTGGATCTGCAGCTCCCCGCCGGCGATGGCGGCAATAGGCGAAACCTGCGCGATCTGAGGCCGCCCGTTGCTCTCTTTCCGCATACCCATGTTTAATAAAGATTGAAACACCCTGCTATGAATAAGACAAGTGCCGCGTAGATGCCGGCCATCAGATCGTCGGCAACAATGCTGGTGCCGCCCGGTAGTTTCTCCAGTTGACGAACCGGTGCCGGCTTCCAGATATCGAAGAGACGGAACAGGATCAGGGCGCCAACCCACGACTTGAAATTGAGGGCTCTGGCGCCGGCCAGGGCCAGCCACTGCCCCAGCACTTCATCCACGACCACGAGTTGGGGGTCCTTCTGTTGCTGCTGCAATGCTGTAACGCCCGCGGCCCAGATGGCCGGCGCTGTGCCCACGAGCACCAGCAACCCGAACCAGAGCGGCTGCCATCCCGCGTAACGTACTAGCAGCCAGGCGATCGCCAGGGCTGCCAGCGACCCAACGGTGCCCGGCGCGGCGGGAGCATAGCCGCAACCGAACCATGTCGAGATGAGGTTCGCGGCCTTACTCTTCATCTTCCTGATCGGATTCTGGTTGCGCAGCCGGCCGGTCGAGCGGAGTTGAGATGACGTACTTGCCTGAGGCCCAGTTGCCCAGATCCAGGATGCGGCAACGCTCGCTGCAAAACGGGAACTCGGGGCTCTCGCGCGTGATCTCCTTATGGCAGATCGGGCACTTCATAAGGTGGCGATGGGGATCTGGGGGCTGGTGATCTGAACGAGGGGAATCGGCGCTCCAGCGGGCACGCTTGCGGAATCAGCAGCCAGGAGCGTTCCCACTAGATCGTAATCGTGCGTTTCGGTGACGCGCAGGCGCCGGATCTCACCCGGCTGCGGTTCCGCTCCATCGACGTCATTGATCAGCGTTACGCCATCAATCTCGGGTGCCTGCGTGGGCATGCGCGCCTCCCACAGCAGGTCCGTTTCCTTCGACAGTCCTTCCACCAGGACCGGCAACTCGCTGCCAATCAGGCGGCGGTTTCGCGAGCTCGCGATCTTGCGTTGCAAGGCCATCAGGCGCCGCTTACGTCGGTAAATCGTGCGGCCGTCTACTTTGCCGTCGAGGTGGTAACTCGCGCTCGAGTCCTCATCGGAATACGAGAAGACGCCTAGGCGATCGAACTGGGCCGCGCCGATGAACTCGCATAGTTCCGCGAAATCCTCCGAAGTTTCGCCGGGGAAGCCGACGATCATGCTGGTGCGAATGGCCACGCCAGGGATGGTGCGCCGGATGCGCTCGATCAATTTGAGAAAAATGTCGCCCGAAGCCCCGCGCTTCATGCGCTTCAAAACGCGAGCGCTCGCGTGCTGGAGCGGCATGTCGATGTACTTGACCAGCGCTGGATAGGCGGCCATCGTATCCAGAAGCTTCTGAGTAACCTTGTTGGGATAGGCGTAGAGAAAACGAATCCATTTTTCGCCGGGAGTTTCGATCAGCGCCAGGCGCGCAAGCAGAGCGGGAAGGCCATCCTGCAAGCCAAGATCCTCGCCGTAGCAGGTGGTGTCCTGACCGATGAGATTGATCTCCCGGACGCCTTGTTGGAAAAGCCGGGTGGCTTCGGCGACCACGGATTCGAAACGCCGGCTGCGGAACTTGCCGCGGTACTGCGGGATGACGCAAAAGGTGCAGGGATGATCGCAGCCTTCGGCAATCTTGATGTACGCAAAATGGCGCGGCGTGGCCCGCACGCGCGGCGTGAGGTCGTGGTAGAGATACGGCTCGAACGGGTTGGCGGCTACCTCGACGCCCTCGCATAGCGGCACGATCTGCTCGATCTCGTTGGTACCGATCACGGCATCGACCTCGGGCATCTCGCGCCGGATCTGGTCGCGGTATCGCTCGACCAGGCAGCCGGCGACGATCAGCTTCTTCGCGCGGCCGATTTTCTTGTACTCGGCCATCTCGAGAATGGTATCGATCGACTCCTTCTTAGCGGGGTCGATGAAACTGCAGGTGTTGACCACCAGCACGTCGGCCTGGTCCGGATGCGGCGTAAGCTCGTGCCCGTGCGCAGCGAGCTGCCCCATCATGACTTCGCTGTCCACCAGGTTCTTGGGACAGCCCAAGCTGACAAATCCGACTTTCAAGTGTGATGATCCTTAGAGGAGTGGTGCTCCACTTAGGATATCACGACGTGCCGGATAGGGCCCCGGGCTACCAGCTATGGTCGATGGTGTTCTTCTGGTACGACTGCGTGAAGTAGAGATTCACGGCGCGCTGCAGGTCGGCCTTAGTCATCTGGGGCGGCCGTTTTTCGTACTCGCTGATCGAGATGATGATGTTGCAAAGGTCCAGCGGATAGCATGCGCGCAGCTCGCTGCGGCCGTCGGATAGAACCAGGCTGCGCACGTAATCCACCGTTTCGGGATCGTACGGCAATTTCTTTTGAATGGCGACACGCCGCCAGATCTCATTGAACGTCGGCACGTCCACCGGCTCCACGAACACCTTGTTCTGGATGCGCCGCAGGAAGGTGGCGTCGGCCAGATCGTCAGGATTCAAGTTGGTCGAGAAGACCACCATCATCTCGAACGGGATCTGGAACTTGATGCCGTAGGAGAGCGTTAGGTAGTCGACGCGCCGGTCGAGCGGCACGATCCAGCGGTTCAGCAGCTCGCGCGGCGAGAGCACCTGGCGGCCGAAGTCGTCGATGAGGAAGATGCCATTGTTGGCCTTCATCTGCATCGGCGCGGCGAAGACGCCGCCGGCCTCGTCATAGTGCAATTCGAGCATGCTGGCGACCAGTTCGCCGCCCACCATGATGAACGGCCGCTTGCACGGCACCCAGCGCGGGTCGAGCTCCGCGTCTTCGCGATCGATGGACTGATGAACCACGGGGTCAAAAAGCACGATGATTTTGCCGTCTACCTCGACTGCGTGCGGAATGAGAATCGAGTCGCGGTACATGCGGAGCAGGCGCTCCGCGAGGCTGGTCTTTCCATTGCCGGACGGGCCGTAAAGAAACAGCGACTTTTGCGAAATGACGGCTGGACCGAGCTGATCGAGCATGCGATCGGACAGCACCAGGTCGCTCAGCGCGTCGCGCAACATGTTACGGTCTACATCGATGGTGGCGGCCTGAGCCTTGCAGGCGAGGTGATAATCGCGGATAGAGACTGGAGCCGGGCCCACATAACGGCAGATGCGGAAGCGCTCGGCGGCAAGATCGCGTCCGGCATTGGTCAGCGTGAACGCATAATCTTCGCCCACCGCGCCTTTGACTTCGACGAGGTGCTGCTGGCGCAATTCCCGAAACAACGCGTCGAGAATCGGGATAGCGACCTTGATCGTGCGGCTGGTGACCTCGAGGCTGGTGACGCCGTCGAGATGCAGGTGCCGCAAAACCAGGTCCATCACCACGGATTTGGGAATCCGCAGGTCGTTTAAGCGCATGGGAACCGCCGGCCAAAACGCCGGGCGCCGTATGGTTGTCGGGACCGCTTTTTCGGTGACACCGTTAGGGGTAAGCTGTTGGATCACTGGAAAACTCCGAGATCAGATTAGCATAACTCCATAAAATAAATTGCATTAAACCAGTAAATAGAGACAATTAATCTCTAAATAGGATAGCGGCTTCGCATTCATCTTCCGAGATGCCGTTGGTGAGCGCGCCTGATGTTCACCTAAGTTACTATGGACTGAGATGAGTCCCAATCAGCCGAATCAGCCTCCCAAGCTCCCCATCCCTGGCGTGCAGAACCTGATCGCTGTAGGCTCCGGAAAAGGGGGCGTGGGCAAGACCACTGTGGCCGTAAATTTGGCAGTTGCGCTGGCGGCGATGGGCCATAAGGTCGGGCTTATGGATGCGGACGTCTATGGGCCCAACGTGCCCATGATGATGGGGATCAACAAGACGCCCATGGCTTACGGTGAGCGCATCCAGCCCTTGGAGCATTTCGGAGTGAAGCTCATGTCCATGGGTTTTCTCAGCCCTGGCGATAAACCGCTGGTGTGGCGCGGACCAATGCTGCACAGCGTCATCCAGCAGTTTCTGCGCGGCGTTGATTGGGGCGACCTTGAATACCTGCTGATCGACTTGCCGCCAGGCACCGGCGATGTGCAACTCACCCTGATTCAGACCGCGCCCGTTACTGGAGCGGTGGTGGTAACGACGCCGTCCGATGTTTCGCTCGAAGATGCGCGCAAAGCGGTTCACATGTTCAACCAGGTGAAGGTTCCGATTCTAGGAATCGTGGAGAACATGAGTTATCTGGTGTGCCCGCACTGCGGCGAGCGTGTCGATGTGTTCAGTACGGGCGGCGGCGAGCGAACAGCCCGCGAGATGCAGGTCAATTTCCTGGGCGCTCTGCCGCTCGATCCGGCGGTGCGCGCCGGCGGCGATTCGGGACATCCAGTCGCCGGGCGCGGCGTAGAGGACCCGAACGCCCAGGTTTTTCGTGGACTGGCTGAAAGAACGATCCAGAGGATCCAGGAAGTAGGCCCGCCCTCGGGCCCGAAGATCGAGATTTCGGAATAGGAAAAGCCGGTAGTATACAGCTCTACAATTTAGGTTTGGGGGGCGGTAGTTCGCGCGCTTCCACCTGGTGCTGGAAGCCGGTCCGGCCATGAGAGCCATCGCAGAACGGCTTGTTCTGGGATTGCCCGCAGCGGCACAGCGAAATCAGGGTTCGGCCCGCCAGGCCGAAGGACCGGCCCTCGGGATCCAGAATCGCAAAATCTCCTTCTACGCGTATAGGGCCGTTGCTCACGACCGTGATCTTTGCCATGGCACGATCCTAGCAGATCTGCCCCGTTACTTCGGCGGATTCGGGTTTGGTTTCTGCTCTTTGTCTTTGTTCTCGTCCACTGGCGCACCGAACTGGATATTTACGTCGCTCTTGAACTGCTTGTAATCTTCGTACTTCACGATCATCCGCATCTTGATCGGGCCGTTCTGGAAGTGCAGCGTGTCATCGGCGTCGGTATAGACCGGGAACCAGTATTTGCCATCAACCTGTTCGCGCAGCGTCTCGAATTTCGGAAACTGCTGGTCTTCGTTTTTCTTGAGCAGTCCCACGCCTTTGCCGAAAGTCTTGACGATCTGCAGGTCGCGGTCGTCCACCCAGATCTGGCCTTCGAAGTAGCGACGGCCCCGCTCCATTTTCTTGGGTTTCACGGCGAATACGTAGCAGGGAATTTCGTCGGCTTTCTGTTTGCCGAGATAGTGGATATCGTATTGGCCGATCTCGCCTGTGGTGAGCACGAACGGCTGAACGTTGCGAAGGTCCTGGAGGTCTTCCGGGGAAAGTTGCAGGCGAACCAACGTGGGAACCGGGGCACGGACAACCTTCTCCGTCCGCTTCCCATCGGGAGAGAAAATCACGTCCTCCACGATCTCGTAGCGCCCGCCGACGGCGCCCGAGTCATCCAGTTCCTGAATCTTGACGGTCTGGCGATACGTATAGTTCTCTCTCGCGCGCGCGAATTCGGCCTCCTTTGCGGCGAATTTCTGGATGATCTCATCCGGGTTGACGTCTTTGGCGTCAGGGGCCTTGGTGTCCGCGGCCCATACAGGGCTCAGGACCGCCGCCAGCATCAAAGGAAGCGCACGGGAATACATATTTGCCTCACTCTTCAGACGTTTCTACTTCTCCACCAGTTTCTTGGCGATGGTGATCAGCTGCATGTTGCTGGTGCCTTCGTAAATCCGGCCGATTTTGGCGTCGCGATATAGTTTTTCGACCGGATAATCCTTGGTGACGCCCACACCGCCGAGTACCTCGATGGCTTGGGACGCCACGTTCTCCGCAACCTCGGAGCTATAGAATTTTGCCATTGCCGCTTCGGTAATGAACGGCAGACCGGCATCGCGCATGCGGGCGGCGTTGTAAACCAGCAGGCGCGCGGCCTCCACCTCAGTCGCCATCTTGGCCAGTTGGAATTGCACGCCCTGAAACTCGGCGATCGTTTTGCCGAACTGCTTTCGCTGTTTGGCGTAGCCGATGGCGTGATCCAGCGCGCCACGCGCCAGGCCGATCATCTGCGCTCCAATGGCGATGCGCCCTTCGTTGAGCGTCTCGATCGCGATCTTGTACCCCTTGCCGACTTCGCCCATCACGTTCTCGCGCGGCACACGGCAGTTGTCGAGAATCAGCTCGCACGTAGACGAGGCCCGAAGCCCCAGCTTGTCCTCCTTCTTGCCCACCTGAAAGCCGGGAAATCCGCGCTCGATCAGGAACGCTGTAATGCCGCGATAACCCGCGCTGGGATTGACGTTGGCGAAAAGCAGAAACAGGCCGGCCTCGGCGGCGTTGGTGATCCAGAGCTTGCGGCCATTGAGCACGAAGTGATCGCCTTGGTCCTGCGCGTGCGTGGACATGGCGAAAGCGTCGGAGCCGGAACCGGCTTCGGAGAGCGCGTACGACGTCACCGTGTCCGACGCGAGGCGCGGGAGATATTTCTGCTTCTGATCCGCATTGGCCCACCGTAGGATGGCGTTGTTGACGATGGTGTTCTGGACGTCGACGATCACGCCGGCCGACGGATCGACCGCCGACAGTTCCTCCACCGCCATCACGCACTGGAAGAAGCTGCCGCCCTGGCCGCCATATTCCTCCGGAATTTCGATTCCCATCAGGCCCAGCTCAAAAAACTGGCGGATGATGTCCTTGCGGAAAACGCCGGCCTCATCCATCTCGCGCACGTGCGGCGCAATCTGCTCGCGCGCGAAGCGGCGCACGGTGGACTGGAACATGCGCTCTTCTTCGGTCAGCTGCGTTAGCGGCGAAGGGTGGGTTTCAGTTTGCGCGGGGGCTAGCATCCTAACTGGAAGCATAGCGCGCGGGAGCGCCCATTTCCAGCGACTCGCGATTTGCCACTCTCCCCGCGTTTTTCAGATCGTTGTGGCCAGTTCCTTCCACGAGCGGCCCTGCGATTCGGCGACGCCGGGGTGCGTCACGTAACCCTTGTAGGTATTGACGCCTTCGCGCAGCGCGGGATGCTGATCCACGGCGTGCTCCAGGCCATTATTGGCCAGCTCGAGAAGGTACGGAATTGTGGCGTTGGTGAGCGCGAAGGTCGAGGTGTGCGGCACCGCGGCCGGCATGTTCGAGACGCAATAATGCAGCACGCCATCAACGAAATAAACCGGCTCGGTGTGGGTGGTGGGATGCGACGTTTCGAAGCAGCCGCCCTGATCGATGGCCACGTCCACCACCACCGAGCCGCGTTTCATATTGGCGATCATCTGGTGCCGGACGATCCTGGGCGCCGCGGCGCCGGGGATCAGCACGGCGCCGATCACCAGGTCGGCATGTTTCAGCGTTTCGCTGATCGTGAATACGTTTGAAGCTAGCGTGACCACCTGGCCGTTGAAAATGTCGTCCAGGTCGCGCAGTCGATTCAGGTTGCGGTCAATGATCGTGACGTGCGCGCCCATGCCGACGGCGACTTTGGCCGCATTCGTGCCAACCACGCCACCACCAAGGATGACGACGTTCGCCGGCGCGACGCCCGGCACGCCGCTCAGCAGAAGTCCGCGGCCGCCGTTGGGAGCTTCGAGGTACTGCGCGCCCACCTGCACCGCCAGCCGTCCGGCGACTTCGCTCATGGGCGTGAGCAGCGGCAGCGAGCCATCGGTTTCACGGATGGTTTCGTAGGCCACGCCGATCACCTTGGACTCGATGAGACGGTTGGTCAGCTCCGGCAGCGGCGCGAGGTGCAGATAAGTAAAGAGAATCAGATCGGGCCGCAGGAATCCGTATTCGGATGGCTGCGGTTCCTTGACTTTCACGACGAGGTCGGAATTGCGCCAGACATCGGCAGCCTTCTCGACGATGTCCGCGCCAGCCTGCATATACTCACGGTCCGTGAGGGCGCTACCCTCGCCCGCCCTGGTTTCCACCAATACCTTATGGCCCGCTTCGCGGAGCGCCACCACTCCGCTGGGCACCAGACCCACGCGGGCCTCGTGATCCTTGACCTCTTTGGGCACACCGATGATCATGCCCGTATTTTAACAGCGCTGAAGTAGCGAAGCGTGGGCAGTATCCCCGGCATCCGTCGCTTGGTTTTGGAAAGCCACCCGAGAGGATGTCCAATGGCGCGTTTGATCTCCAAGCGGGACACAGTTTTGATATGGTCGCAGTTCGCGAAGAAGCTCTTCGACACGCCTTCGGCTCGCCCGCGGCTCACGTATCGAGCAATTCCCGGACAGTAGTTGTGATCGACGGCAATGAACAGGTCGAGATATTAATGTAAAGTAACCGTAATGAAGTACCGCAGGATCTGGGTGGAGCGGGGCATTACGATCTGGGCGCTTGTGTTGGTTTTGGGTGCGCAGTCGTCCCAGCCAAAACCGCTTACGAGGGCAGAGGTTCTCAGTCTTGTCGCCGCTTGGGAATTCGGCGAATCCACGCAGCACCTGATTCAACAACGCGGCATATCCTTCCTACCGACGGATGAGGACGTCCGGATCCTCGGCCGCGCCAGTGGAGAAAAAAGTAATCCTGCGGCCCTGCAGAAAACCCTTCGCAGCGCAAAGGTAATATCATCAACCAAAGAAGAAGTCTCAACCGAAGCGGTTCTTCTGCAGCACCTCACACGGTGCGGGGAATTGAACAACTCCTCTACTCGGCAGTCCCCCGAAGCGGAAGTGGAATGTCGAGCGGCTCTGTCCTTGGCGCCTCGCGATCCGTTTGTGCTCCTGGCGGTCGGAGTAAGTCTGAGTAATCAGCAAAGGCGAAAGGAAGCTGTAGCCGTATTTAGGCAGGCCCTCGCACTCGATCCCAGCTTGGCTCTGGGACATCTCTTACTCTTCGATGCGCTAACTGGGGCGGGTCCCGAATATCGTGACGAGGGGTTGGTTGAGGGCATTGCAGCTTTGCGGCTCGACCCGAATGGCATCGAAATGGTTGCTTTTTTCGAGCTCCTCTTCGGGGACGGAGGGGTCTCGGCTCGCGATATTGCTACGCTGCGCTCACAGGCCAACGCCCATACGAATGATCCGGTGCCTCATTTAGTACTCGGCCTCGCGCTAAATCACTCACGTGATACAAAGGGCGCGTTCGCCGAGTTTGAGACCGCGAGAAAACTGGGTCTTGATAATGCCTTCCTTCGCAGGCTTTGTGATCAACCCGTCCACCAAGCCAGGGAAGGTCAATTGGCCGGGAAAGTTCACATGATCGATAAAGAAAAATCCACCATCGCGATCACGAGGGCGAACAGAGAATGGCAGGTGGTCTACAACAGCGACACCAAGTGGATCTACGGCACCCAGGAGAGTAACAAGCCGAGCTCGCTCGATGAGCTGAAGGAAAACTGGTTCATCAGCTGCAAGGGTATGTTCGATGGTGGCAAACTCTTCGCAAGCACCTGCCACTTCAGAGAATCGAACTAACCACAAACCGCGAGCGGGCGCTTACCCAGGGTTAGCCTTTGCCACCTGATATCGTATTGCATCATGTGCGGAATTCCTCGGCCGTCGACCAGTCATCGGCGTCGCTCTCCGAATCGTGAAGCCGCCCGTAAGCCGCACGGGTACGCTGCTCTTCCGCTTCCATCAGTGCCCTCAGCAGTGCTTGGCGGATGAACTGAGCGCGCTGGCGTTTCGCGGCCGGAGCCACGCGGTTAAGCAGCCGGAAAGTGGCGTCATCTACCCGAATCAGAATAGACTTCATAGGCCCGGACGGCTCAGTGAATGGTCCGCGTTTTGCGGTTCATGTAATCCATCAACAGATACTGTCCGAGCGTGTAGGGTGTTGTGAAGTATGCTTTTCCGCGGCAGATCTCGGTCACTTTCTGGACGAAGTTCACTAATCCGTAATCGCTGGCCAACATGAATGTGTTGATGAGGATGCCCTGCTTTTTGCAGCGGTTCACTTCTTCGAGCGTGCGGCTGATCACCAGCGGATCGAGCCCGAAGGCGTTGCGGTACATGCGACCGTCATCGAGCGTCAGCGCCGACGGTTTTCCGTCAGTGATCATAACGATCTGGCGCATGTCTTTCTTCTCCTGGGCGAGCAGGCGCTGCGCGAGGATTAGGCCGTCGCGCGTGTTGGTGTAGTAGGGACCCACTTGCACGCGGGCCAACTGGCTGATGGCCAGCTCTTCGGCCGTATCGTGGAACAGCACGCAGCGCAGGCTGTCGCCGGGGTATTGTGTGCGGATAAGGTGCGCCAGTGCGAGCGCGACCTTCTTGGCCGGCGTGAAGCGGTCCTCGCCGTAAAGAATCATGCTGTGGCTGCAATCCAGCATCAGGACCGTGGCGCAGGAACTCTGATACTCGCACTGGTGCACGTGCAGGTCCGAATACTCCATGTCGAGCGGAACCTTGGCTCCCTCACGCCGGATAGCGGAGAACAGTGTCTCGCTGACGTCGAGGTTCAGCGTGTCGCCGAATTCATAAAGCTTTGACGAGCCCGACGCCTCGATGCCGGTGGCGAGGTCGCGCGTGTCATGCCGTCCGAAACTTGATTTCCCGAGCGACCCCAGCAGATCCTTGAGCGTCTTGAAGCCCAGGAAGTCGAGCGATTTGTCGGTGACCTCGAATTTCACCTTGGCGTCAGGTCCGTTGCCGGCTCCGCCGCGCGGGGCTTGCTCGGGGTTTTGTTCGTCGATGCTGATGTGACCGTCGTCGACCATCTTCTGGATCAGGCGGTCGAGCAACTGCTGGAGCTGTTCCTCGGAGAGCCCCTGCAGCTTCTCCATCATCTGCTCCATGCGATCGTCGGGAAACATCTTGCCCTGCTCGAGCGCTTGCTGGATCGCGTTTTTCAGATCCTCGAGCGTGTGCTGGTTCCACTCGCTGAACGGCATGTACTGTGTGTTGAAGCCGCTTTCGAGCAGGAAATCGGAGAGCGCCTGCAGCACGTCTTCGGAGTCGATGCCGAAATCATCTCCGGTGTACCGGGAATACTTGATCCACTTCATTGGGAACCCTAATTAAATTGACGCCGGTACCCTCGCGGCGGGTTGCCCCCTTCTTCGCGGCTGGCCGGCTCGCGCCGTTTTTCTTCCGCCGCGAAGCCACGCTCTTCCGATCGGCTGATCCGCCGGTGGGCGTAAAGCCCTTCCAGAATGAACTCCGCCGCGGCGGCGCGCACTGCGTCCGGTTCGCTCGCGCTCAAGCCTAGGTTGCGCACCTTTTCCATCAGTCCCTGAATGGATGCCAGCTGGCGCGCCATGGTGGCTGAGTCCACGCTTTCATCGAGCTTCAAAGAGCCGCCCAGATCGAACCACTGCACGATCTGCCCGACATTCGCTCCCTCGAAATACTTGTCGTAGATCTTGCCCACCGAAATGCGGATGAGTTCACGGGCCACGGCGTCGCCGCCCTTGAGTTCGCCTTCATATTCCAATTCGAGCTTTCCGGTGATAGAGGATAGGGCCGCGTAGATATCGAGCACGCGCGGCACGGCGACCGGCTCCTTGGAGCGCAGCGCCCGCCGCTCCGCGTTCGAGACCACGTTTTCCAGCACCGAGATCGGCAGCCGCTGTGAAACGCCCGAGCGCTTGTCGACTTTCTTATCCTCGCGCGCTACAAATGCGAGCTGTTCGATGATTTCGCGGATGTACGCCGGTACCACCGTTTGGATCGGCGATGGCCGCTCGAGCCACGCTTCCTGCTCCGTAATCTCGAGGCCCTGATCGAGCGTAGCCGGGTAGTGCGTGCGGATTTCACTGCCAATGCGATCCTTGAGCGGAGTGATGATCTTCCCGCGCGCGGTGTAATCTTCCGGGTTGGCGGTGAACACCAGCAGCAAATCGAGCGGCAGCCGCACGGGGTAGCCTTTGATCTGCACGTCACCTTCCTGCATGATGTTGAACAAGCCGACTTGGATTTTGCCCGCGAGGTCCGGCAGTTCATTGATCGCGAAGATGCCGCGGTTGGCGCGCGGGACCAGTCCGTAGTGGACCGTCAGCTCATCGGAGATGTCGTGGCCCCGGCGCGCGGCTTTGATGGGATCGATGTCGCCGATCATGTCGGCGATCGTTACATCGGGCGTGGCCAATTTCTCGACGTAGCGGTGGTCGGGCTCGAGCCACGCAATAGGAGTCGCCTCGCCTTTCTCCGCGATCAGTTCCCGGCACCGGCGGCAGATAGGACGATACGGGTTGTCGTGGATCTCGCAGCCGGCTACATAGGGTGCCGCCGGATCGAGCAACGTCGTCAGCATGCGAATCAGACGCGTTTTGGCCTGCCCGCGCAGCCCCAGAAGAATGAAGTTGTGGCGCGACAGGATGGCGTTGACCACCTGCGGAACCACCGTGTCTTCATAGCCGATGATGCCGGGGAACAGCGTCTCGCCACGCTGCAGCTTGCAAATGAGGTTGCCGCGAAGCTCGTCTTTGACGCTTCTCGCGGAAATGCGGTCTTCCGAAAAACTGCTCTTACGTAAAATGCCAAGTGTATTGGGGAGTTCCCTGGTTTGGGCCATGACGGAGTATCCCGACCTTTACGGCGATTGTAACAGAGGCGGGAGCCAAGGGCGCATACCAAAACGCGAGGTACCATGAAAAGAATGCGTAAAATCCTTTGGGCGGGCGTGACCGGGATGTTCCTGGCTTGCGCCGCGCACGCGGCAGAAATCGGCCCTGTCCGCAAAGTGACGCTCATGCGCGTTCCCGGCGGCGGCATTCAACCGCAGGTGGCCCTCGACGCGGCGGGCGCTGTCCACATGGTCTATTACAAGGGCGACCCGGGACACGGCGATCTCTATTATGTCCGCTCCCGCAACAGCGACGCGACCTTTTCGACGCCGCTGCGCGTCAACACAACGCCGGAAAGTGCCGTCGCCGCGGGTAATATTCGCGGCGCGCATATCGCCATCGGTAAAAACGGACGCGTTCACGTGGCTTGGAATGGTTCTCATTCGCTGATTCCCGGGGCCCCTTACGGCAAGGAGCCGATGCTCTACGCGCGGCTCAACGATGCCGGAACCGCCTTCGAGCCGCAACGCAACCTGATCCAAGTCGCGTATGGTCTCGATGGTGGCGGTTCGGTGGCGGCGGACAGTAGTGGCAATGTTTACGTCGTTTGGCATGCACCCGCGCCGGGTACCGAAGGGGAAGGGAACCGGCGCGTCTGGATGGCGCGTTCAACGGATGACGGCGCCACTTTCGAGCGCGAACGCCCCGTGTGGGACCATCCCACGGGCGCCTGCGGATGCTGCGGCCTCAAGGCATTCGCCGACCGCAGCGGCGCCCTTTACGTGCTTTACCGGTCCGCGACAGAAGTGGTCCATCGGGACATCTACCTGCTCATCTCGCGTGACCACGGCCGCACATTTGAGGGCGCGGACATCTCCAAGTGGAACGTCGGCTCTTGCGTCATGAGCAGCGAGTCTTTCGCGGAAAGCTCTGTGGGCGTGCTGGCCGCATGGGAGACCGAGAAGCAGGCCTACTATGGCCGCGTTGACGCCGCGAGCGGTAAAATGTCGCCGCCGGTCGGCGCCCCTGGAACCGGCGCGAATCGCAAGTTCCCCGCCGTGGCCGGAAACGCGGAGGGCGAAACTCTATTTGCGTGGACCGAAGGCATGGGTTGGAAGAAAGGTGGCAGCTTGGCCTGGCAGGTCTACGACAAATCAGGCAAGCCAACAGCGGAGCAAGGCAAGGTTGACGGCGTTCCCGTCTGGAGCCTGGTGGCGGCGTTCTCACGCCCGAATGGCGGCTTTACGGTTGTGTACTAAGCCGGGAGCCGAGGCGCTTGGCCCCGGTTCCCGACTTTGAATCAACTGCTTATTTGTGCATGTGGCAGCAGGCCCCACCGTTGCAACAGGCAGAACCATTGCAGCATCCAGCCGTGGCGGACTTCGCGAACGAAGTTCCAAACGTCAACATCATGAGAGCCGCGAGGCTCAGAACGCCCATCGTTATCTTTTTCATAAATACTCCCTAATCTAAAGTTTTGACAGCTGACCCAAGGGACACTGGTGACGCAACACATCCCGCCTCACCAGAAAACGTTCGCTTTAGGTTTGTTCTTAGATCAGGAGTACTCGCACACGCAGGTACAAGCCCGCCGAATCCGGCAGCCTGGTTTCGATGCGAGCCGCGAAAAATTGGTCCGCAACGCGGAAAATGGCGGTAACTGGTTGACAGGCCACTACGGAAACCTGTGCGGTGGTTTGACTCGTCTTGCCTTTTTCCAAAATGAAATACGGACAGTCCTGGACGGAGGGCAGAGGGCAACGCGTAGGTTGCGGCTGAGGGGATTTATGGCAACAGCCGTGGTGGGCGGCAATTTCCGGGGCCATGGCGCACGCCATCAACGGGCACACCGCCAGCAGGCCCACGAGCACCGTAACGACGATCGACGCAACAATCGCCCTCATACCTGAATTATACGCGCTGCGGCGGCGTTCGTTACGCACAAATTGCCACCGGCCTGCCGAGTGCCATCCCCAAGTCCTCTCGTTTGGGGCGTTTCGTCCGTTACACTGGCTAGATCCTTGGCAGACAATTCGGACAGCATAAGCAAACAACACGGCCTGGTTCGCGGGTTCGGACTCCTGCAGGCCACCGCGCTCAACATGAGCAACATGGTTGGCGTGGGGCCGTTCATCACCATCCCGCTGATCATCGCCTCCATGGGCGGGCCCCAGTGCATGCTGGGATGGCTCGCGGGCGCGGTTGTCACGCTGTGTGATGGCTTGGTGTGGAGCGAACTGGCCGCGGCCATGCCGGGGTCGGGCGGCACGTACCTCTATCTCCGCGAGGTCTTCCGCAAGACACGCCTGGGCGGTGTGCTGCCGTTCCTGTTCATCTGGCAATTTATTTTCAGCGGACCGCTCGAGATCGCATCCGGCTACATCGGGTTCGCGCAGTACGTCGGATATTTCTGGCGCGGAATGGGACCGACCGGCGCCAGACTCATCAGCCTCGGCGTAGGTGCGTTGGCGATCATTCTGCTCTACCGCCGGATTACCGCTATCGGAAAGTTCACGGTCGTGTTGTGGGTGGGAATGCTGCTCACCATGGCCTGCATCATCGCCAGCGGCCTGGCGAACTTTAATGCAAAGGTGGCGTTCGATTTCCCACCCGGAGCATTCCACTTTTCCACCGGTTTTGCCATGGGGATCGGATCGGCCATGCTGATCGCCACTTACAATTTCCTGGGCTATTACGATATCTGTTACGTCGGGGGAGAGGTTCGCAATCCCGAGCGCGTGATTCCTCGCGCCATCATTTTTTCGGTCCTGGGCGTTGCCCTGATCCTCGCCGCCACCAACCTGAGCATCATGGCGGTGGTGCCGTGGCGTGAAGCCATGCACTCGCAGTTCATCGCAGCGCAGTTCATGGAAAAACTGTACGGAACGCGCGCCGCCTCCGCGATCACGGCGCTGATTCTGTGGACTGCCTTTGCGTCGGTGTTCGCGCTGCTGCTCGGCTATAGCCGCATCCCTTACGCGGCAGCGCTCGAAGGCCACTTCTTCAAGCCCTTTGCGCGGCTGCACCCCAGCGGCGCATTTCCGCACGTTTCGCTATTGGTCATGGGCGGTCTGTCAATCGCCGCCAGCATGCTGAGCCTCGATGAAGTGATTTCAGCGCTCCTGACTACGCGCATTCTGGTTCAATTCATCGGCCAGATCTTCGCTCTGCAATTTCTTCGCAAGCACCGGCCGGAGATCAACCGGCCCTTCCGCATGTGGCTCTACCCGCTTCCGAGCGTCATCGCCTTCATTGGCTGGGCCTATATTTTTCTGACTTCGGGATGGAGATTCGTGGGCTGGGGTCTGTTCACTCTCGTGGCCGGCTTGGCAGTCTATTGGATCTGGTCGCGGGTTTCGCCGCGAGGGTCTCAGCCGGCCGCGTAGTGTATACTGGCGGCTTCGCGGGAGAGGAATGCCGGACCAACCGACCAACACCGCCGCCAGCGCGACGCGTCTGAGACGCGCTCTAACCCTCAGCGACCTCATCCTTTACGGCATCATCGTAATCCAGCCGGTTGCGCCGATGTCGGTGTTCGGCGTGATCAGCGACCGCGGCAACGGCCACGTCGTCACCACAATCCTGATCGCCATGTTCGCCATGCTGATGACCGCCATCAGCTATGGACGCATGGCGCGCGCCTACCCCAGCGCCGGGTCCGCTTTCACTTATGTCGGCCAGGAGATCAACCCTGCTCTCGGATACATCACCGGCTGGAGTATGGTCATGGACTACATGCTCAATCCGCTGATCTGCATTCGATGGTGCAGCGAACAGGCTGCGGTCTGGGCGCCCGAAATACGCTGGTGGATGTGGGCCATTGTCATTTTCCTGATCTTCACCGTGCTCAATCTGCGCGGCGTCAAAACCTCGGCGCGCATCAACGCCGGTCTGGCAACCGGTATGGGCGTGGTAGTGGCGATCTTCTTCGTCGTAGCGGCCCGCTATGTTTTCGGACATCCGCACGACGGATTCGCCTTCTTCACGCGGCCGTTTTACGATCCCGCGACCTTCAAGGCGAGCGCCGTTCTGGGCGGTACTTCCATCGCCGTCCTCACCTACATCGGCTTTGACGGCATCTCTACTCTTTCCGAAGAAGTGGAAAATCCCCGCCGCAACATCCTTCTGGCCACCGTCCTCACGTGCGTGCTGATTGGCGTGCTCTCCGCTCTGGAATGTTACGCCGCGCAGCTTGTATGGCCGGCTTCAGAGCCGTTTCCGAATTCGGTGACGGCCTACGTGCAGGTTGCGCGTCGCGCCGCCCCCTGGCTTTCATGGGTTGTGGGCCTGACGCTGATCGTGGCCAACTTCGGCTCGGGCATGGGGGCGCAACTGGGCGCCGCGCGCCTGCTCTACGGCATGGGACGCAGCAAGGCGCTGCCGCAGCGATTCTTCGGCGTGGTCGAGCCCAAGCGTCGCATTCCGCGTAACAACGTCATTTTCGTGGGCGTGGTCGCGCTGATTGGGGCCTTCCTGATCACCTACGACCTTGGCGCAGAGATGCTGAACTTCGGCGCGCTGATTGCTTTCATGGGAGTGACCGCTGCCGCCTTCGTGCGCTAGTTGGTGCGTGCCCCAGAGAAGAGGTTGGTGAATA
>JACXTT010002406.1_pt1 | contig 29754 bp, 29 predicted proteins | sample 9270951 | NCBI WGS metagenome assembly JACXTT01 (sample SAMN15532306, study PRJNA645909) | rock metagenome | isolation source: weathered quartz diorite | place: Puerto Rico | collected 2017-06-21 | reverse complement strand
GGGGTAGACGATATGGTACCGAGACGCAAAGTTACCTCGCTCCCATCGAGGCTGAAAGCATCGATCCCATGCAACGGACTCGCCGGAGTAGTAATGATTCAGGCGTTGAAAGGTCAAGGCAGTCGTACGGCTACGATGGTTCACCAATTCCTCCCGTCAATGGCATGGTGTTAAACCTCAGCCACGAACGGATCCCCCTGAGCGCCGCGACCTGCGGCGACCACCCGCGCGTTTCTGGTCCAGCCTCCTGGCGCGCGCTCGCCCAACCATGCATGAAAGTGCGGTGGCCAGGAGTGCTCCGGTCTCCTCGAGTGGAACCGATGATGCTTGGGCTCGTGCCAACACCAGGGCGCCCTCCAGGGCCGCGAGGATCAGCATGGCGATGTCCTGCCGGATGTGTCCCGGCACGTCGTCCAGCCCGGCCGCAATGATCTCCCGCCAGGTGCGGAAAACGGCCTCGCACACCGGGCGCAGGCCCGCCGAGGATTCGTCGAGGTCGAGGGTGACTGCGGCGACGGGACACCCCTTGAGGAATCCGCTTGCCTCGAGCCGCCCCGCCGTCGCGTGGAAGAGCATTCGCACCTTTTGCGAGACGGGCACGGGCTGGCTGAAGATCGTTCGAAACCCGCCTCCCACCGCCTGCTCGGCCTCGTGGAGGGCCGCCGCGACGAGCGCGTGCTTTCCGGCCGGGAAAAAGTGATACACGGAGCCCTTTGGCGCACCGCCCGCCTCCACGATGCTGTTGATGCCGGCGCCCGAAAGCCCGGACGCCCGCAGCAAGTCGAGGGTCGCGAGGATCATCTTGGCCTTGGTCGCGCTTCCGTCTTTCGCCATACAGCGATATTATATAGAATGGTCTAGATGTCAATGGGCAGCGATGACCATCTACCGGGATTCTCGGAAGACCATTTAAACGAGGAAGGCCACGTGGCCAGGTGCGCGACGACATCACACATCGACGGGATCGATCTCGAGCGCGCCGCGGACGGGCCCCTTCACCGGCAGATCGATCGGGCCTTTCGGCGGGCGATCCTCGAGGGACGGCTCTCGGGCGGAAGCCGCATTTCCTCGAGCCGGACTCTGGCGGAGCGGCTCGGCGTCTCATGGCTCACCGTCGTCTCCGCCTTCGAGCAGCTGATCTCCGAAGGTTACCTGGAGAGTCGGGGGGCCGGCAGCCCGGCGCCCGCAGAGTCACGCAGCATGAACGGCCCCGTCGGATCCGGATCTCCGGCGCAATCGACCTCGTTCATGACGCGGTGGTTCCAAGGAACCGCCGCCGAAGATTGACCCGCATGTCAGAGAAGCGCAACGAGCTCGGGGAGTTGCTTACCGATGCCGCCCGGCGAGCGGTTGCATATCTCGACACACTTCGCGACCGGCGTGTAGCCCCGGACGAGTCCGCGCTCCGAGGCCTCACAGACTTCGATGAGCCGCTGCCAATTGATGGATGTGCGGCCCGCGACGTGATCGCCCTCCTTGACCGAGTCGGTTCTCCGGCCACTGTCGCTAGCGCAGGGCCTCGCTATTTCGGCTTCGTGCTCGGCGGATCCTTCCCCGTTGCGACCGCGAGCAACTGGCTCGTGACCGCATGGGACCAGTGCGCGGGCACGACGGCCATGTCACCCACGGCCTCGAAAATCGAGGCGGTCGCGGCCAAGTGGGTCTCCGAGCTCTTGCGCCTGCCCAAGGACACGGCAGTCGGCTTCGTTACGGGATCGACGGCCGCGCACGTGACGGCGCTCGTCGCCGCCCGTCGGGCCGTGTATCAGAAGGTCGGTTGGGACGTAGATCGGCGGGGGCTCGTTGGTGCGCCCAGGATCACCGTCGTAGCGACCGACGATCTCCACGGGAGCGTACTCAAAGCTCTCGGCATCATCGGACTTGGTCGGGACATGGTGATCCGAGTACCCGTGGACGGGGAGGGCCGGATGGTAGTCGGCCGGCTTCCGTCTCTCGATCCTTCCACGATCCTCATCGCGCAGGCCGGCAACGTCAATTCAGGCTCCTTCGACGACCTCGGAGCGCTCGCAGAACGCGCGAGAAGCGCCGGCGCGTGGCTGCATGTGGATGGCGCTTTCGGAGTTTGGGCCCGAACCTCACCCAAGTATGCACATCTCGTAACCGGGCTTGAACGGGCTGACTCAATTGCGACGAGCGCCCACAAACTCATGAATGTCCCCTACGACTCGGCGATCGTGACGTGCCGCGATTCGGGGGTGATCGAGGAGGCGCTCTCAATCACGACGTCCTATGCCGTGCAATCGGGCGAACGAGAACCCAATCACTTCACCCCTGAGGGGTCGCGCCGTGCGCGCGGGATCGACATCTGGGCCGTCCTGAAGTGCTTGGGAGCGAGCGGCTTCGGAGCGCATATCGAGTCGTGCTGCGCGAACGCGCGGCGCTTTGCCGAGATCCTGGCCATGGGCGGCATCCGAATCCTGAACGATGTCGTCTACAACCAGGTCCTCTTTGACTTGGGGCCGGACCCCAGGCGGAAGACGGTCCTTACGCTCATCCAAGCCGAGGGAACATGCTGGATCGGACCCACCGTGTGGCAGGGCGCACCCGCCTGCCGCGCAAGCTTCTGCGGGTGGTCGACGACGACCGAGGATAGCCGGAGGTCGGCGGAGGCAGTGCTCAAGGCGAGGAAGCAGATCCTCACCGAGGGTCCGTAGTGAGTCCTCCAACGAGATGATGCAGTCGACGTGCCTCCCGAAAAGTCCACCACGGGGTGGGCGAGGATTGGGGCTTAGGATACCCGCCGGGAGGGCCCCGCGATGCGGCGGACGCGGTTCACGGAGAGCAGATCATCGGGATCTTGACGGAGCCGCGTCGCCTCGACCTCGTCGTAGCCGTCGCCCGACGCCCACGCGGCCGCTGCGGCCCGCAGCGCGCCCCCCAGCTCCGCGATGCGCTCCAATCCGGCTGAGATCATCGCGGTTCTCCTCTCGCCGCGTCAGACGGTGCCGCTCGCGTGCCCGCCGAATAGCACGCACGGCGAGACCCTGTCAGCGACCGTCGCGTGGCCCTCCCCCTCACGCCATGAGAACGGCCGGCCACTCGATGGGGGCGACTGGCGCGACCAGACGGAACGCGACGGCGCTCGCCGCCGTGCGCACGGGGTGGAGCGATCCCCAGCGGGTGAGGAGCCCCGGCTCCTCGGCAGAGTCGTGGGCGAGCGTCGGGTCCAGCAGCCGGTTGTTGGACCAAGGGCGCCGTCCGAATGGCCCAGGCGGCCGAGGTGCGGCTCATCCTCGCCCACATCGCCCCCAATCTGGCTAATAATCCGGTCGTGGAGAAGGGCATCGGCGACCAGGCACTGCTGAATCAAGCCCTGTAGCGGGGTGAAGAGGTGGAACATGCTCCTTGCGCAGATATCTGACGTCCACGTGCGACCAGAAGGGGAGCTTTACTACGGGGTGGTCGACTCGAACAAGATGCTCGAGTCGGCCATCTCCCACCTGAACGCCCACGTCCCGCGTCCGGATCTCGTGGTCATCACCGGCGACCTGGTCGAAACGGGGGTCGACGCCGAGTACTCAGCGCTCCTCCGGCGCCTCGCGCGCCTCACGCCTCCTTACGTCGTCATTCCCGGGAATCACGACAATCGGGACGCTCTTCGCCGCGCCTTTGTAGATCACGACTATCTCCCCAGGGGAACCGGGCCATTGCACTATACGGTCGACCGTTATCCGGTGCGCATCGTCGCCCTCGACACGGCGATACCGGGAAAGCATCACGGCGAAGTAGACGACGATGCCATCGCGTGGCTCGACAAGACACTCGAGGAGGAGCCGGAACGCCCGACCGTTCTTCTCATGCACCATCATCCGTTCCCCTGCGGAATTCCGTACCTGGATACCTACATGTGCCAGGGGACCGGCCGCCTTGCTGAGACGGTCTCCCGGTTTCGAAATATCGAGCGCGTCCTGTGTGGCCACGTGCACCGACCCATACAGGCCCGCTGGGGCGGTACGGTCGTCTGGACCTGCCCAAGCACGGTCACGCAGATCGCGCTGCGGCTCGAACCGAACGCGACGCCAGCTTCGTATGAAGAGCCGCCGGCGTGCCTATTGCATTGGTGGCGACCAAACATCGGCATGGTGACATACGTGAGTTACATTGGGCGCTTCGCGGGCCCCTATCCATTTGCGTGACGCCACGCACCCGGAGCTACCGTATATGCACGAGGAGTCAACGCCCGAGACGCTTCCGCATAGTATTTTTGGCATTCTCCAGTCCTTGCAGAGGACTGCTGCGCTCATTACGGCCGTCCAGCTCGATCTATTCACGGCGATCGGTGATAGCGGGTCGTCCCCCGACGACATCGCCGCTCATTGCAATGCGTCCGCACGCGGAGTGCGGGTGCTTTGCGACTACCTCTGCGTGCTGGGGCTTCTGCAGAAGCGGCTGGGGCGGTACTGGCAGACAGGGGAGGCGGCGCTATACCTCGATCGACGCTCGCCTCACTTCATCGGGGATGCCGCACTTCAGATGTACGCGGGCGGACCTTTCGTGGAGGGGTGTCAACATCTGACACAAGCCGTACGGAGCGGAGGAACAGCGCTGGCGTCGGCGGGCACTCTGGCACCCGAGCATCCGTACTGGGTGCAATTCGCGCGGGCACGCGCGGCAATCGGCGCGGCAAACGGGCGACGACTCGCAACACTGTTGGACAGCTCTTCGTCCGGAACGATGCGGGTCCTCGATATCGCGTGTGGACATGGCCATCATGGCATCGCGATCGCGAAAGCGAACCCACGCGCGCAGATCTTCGCGCAAGATTGGCCGGCGGTCCTCGATGTGGCGGTTGGGAACGCGCGCGAAGCCGGGGTCTTAGAGAGGTACCATACGATACCTGGGGATGTGTTCGGTGTCACCTTCAGGGAGCGCTACGACATGGTACTCATCACGAACTTCCTGCCCGACTTTGGCCCCGCGGAGTGCGAGCGCTTGCTGACAAAGATTCGGCACAGCCTCACGAACAACGGACGCGCGGTGGCGCTGCAGTGGATACCTGACGACGACGACCGGCTGTCACCTCCCACCGCTCCGTCGCTAGCCTTGTCCTTGCTCGCCGAAACGCCCAGCGGGGATGTATACACCTATCGGGAACTCGTAGAGATGTTCCGACGGGCCGGCTTTACGCGGACCGAGTTGCGGGAACTCGGCCCATCGCTCCAGCGCGTTGTGATTGGTCATCATCAGTAAGCGCCGAACAGAGGAGAATGCTTCCAACCACGCGCCCGCTTGGACCAAGTCAACCTCGAAGGTCACGGTATTCGCTGATGACTCCTGAGCGCGGATCAGCTACCGCACCACAAGCGGGATCGGCGTGCGGAACGGCACGTCGAAGGAGCCGAAGAAGCGTGCGCCTAAGTCGTGCCTCGCAAATGAGGCCTCGTTTCCAGGGGAGGTTGCCCGGGACGCTGATGGACCTCCACCGGCTGAGCCATGGGCTCCAGCGTCACCATACTCGGGGTTGAAGCGGCTTTGAAACGAGCAAGGGCATTCTTGCTCGAACTTGAGGACGTTTGGATATCGGTGGTTGCGGGCCCCTGATTTGAACCAGCGACTAGTCATGGGAGTGCTACCAACCGTTCAGTTGGTAACCCCTGGTATGAAACGACGCACCCGCACGGAACAAGGCAAGTTCTAGCTAAGTCGAGGGCTCGAACGAGCTTCTGCTGAAGCTCGGAAGCGTGCAAGTCTTCGGAATCACGAGAAACAAATGGTGGGCTGGGACGGGATTGAACCGCCGACACCAGGATTTTCAGTCCCTACCCCATCCCACCACGCCGCCGCAGCATGAGACAGCATCTGCAGTAATCCGCACGCTTATCGGCGCGCCCGGCCGGCGTTCCTGCCGATCATGTCCCATCGCCGTCGATAGGACGGGCCGAGTACGGACCGAGTCGGCGGCGCCGGGCGCATGCGGCCGGCGCCCTTGCGGTCCGGGATTCCTGTGCCCCGCGACGAGGATTACCAATCCTGAGCGCGGGGGTAAGTGCGCGACTCTACAGACCCAGTCGATTGACTCGGTCCGTACTCGGCCCGTTCGAGAGAACGCGTGATGACCGCGCGACACCCCCCGAACCGCGCCTATCACCATCACGGCCAAGGCGTCGTGACGAAGGCACTGCCCTACCTGCTCGAGCGCGTGGCGTCGCAGCTCCCCGACGATGCGCTGACGCCGCTGGAGCAGGTGGCGCGGGCTTGGCGAAAGGACGCCGAGCGGGATCTCGGCGGTGAGCACGCAGCGACCAAGCGCGCGCTGCTGGACGCGGCCACAGGCAGCTTGATCCTGCTCGCGTCGTTGGACCGCTACGTCTTCGAGCTAGCCGAGCGGGGCGGGCTGGTGAACCGGCGCAGTCGGCGCGTGTTCCCGGTGGTGGAGAGCCGGATGCGCGTGGCCGACGGGCTCACGCGCCAGCTGCAGGCCCTCGGCCTCGAGGGCCGCAAACCGTCGGCGCCTGCCCTCGAGGACTACGTCCGCGAGAAGTTTGGGCGCGCTGGCGGCGCCGAGCACAACCGTCAGGCCGAGGACGAGGCGCCGCGATGATCGTCCTCTGCGCCTGGTGCCTCGAGCAGGACCGTCCGGCCTTCCTGCGCGAGCTCGCGCCCTACGTCGACACGCGAATTTCCCACGGCATCTGCCCGCGGCACGCGGCCGAGTGGCGGGCAAAGCTCCGGGCCCAGACGCTCGCCACCAGGACTCACACTGACGCTGGGGGCACCCTCGCCCCGCCGGACGGAGCGCGTCCATGACCCCGTCGCCCAGGCCGTTCCGCACCGTGCTTCACGGGACGTGCCTGCTGACCGGCACGCATCCGCCAGGCTCGAGGCTGGCTCGGGAGTGCCCGGTTCTACGACGCGCCAAGCGGCCCGAGAAGGCGACTGCGGGACGGGCCGCGGCGGGCCGGCATGGGGCCGCGCCGGGCGTCCGTAGGCACCCACCGGGGCCGGGGAATACGCAGATAGTCCTCCCCGGCGCTGACGCTGTACGCACGCCGTCTGGGGAGCGCAGGCATCGGAGCCGCGTTCGCCAGATCGAGGCGGCTGGCGGCCTTGAGGCGTGGCGCCGGCAGGAGCGCGAGCGGATCCGGTCGTTGCGAGCGCGGCGGCGCCAGGCGAGCCCACAGCCGAGGAGCGCACCATGAAGGCGGCGGTGCCTAGCATCGTCGAGCTCGTCACCGACTCCCAGTTGCTTGGGCTCAATCTGTCGCTCGCGCAGGAAACCGTGCTCCGCGCCACGTACGGCGAGCCGTTTCCCTCGGCCGAACACACGGCAGTTTGGCAGCAGTGCACGGGCCGCCTGAACGAACCGACGGGCCCCTTCGGCGAGGTCACGGTCGTCGCCGGTGCCCGAAGCGGCAAGGACAGCCGGATCGCCGCGCCGATCATGGTGTACGAGGCGGTGTTCGGCGGCCACCAGGCACACCTGGCGAAGGGCGAGCGGGCCATCGTGCCCCTGGTCGCCCAGGACGCCCGGGCTGCGCGGATCGCCTTCGGGTACGTCAAAGACTACTTCACGCGCTCCCCGCTGCTCGCCGGGTTGGTCGAGGAGCCGCTGACCTCCGAGCTCGTGTTGACCAACCGCGTCACCATCAGCTGCTTCCCGTGCACCCTGCGGTCCCTCCGCGGCTGGTCCATCCCAGCCGCGGTCATGGACGAGGTCGCCTTCTACCGCCTCGAGGGACAGGCTGACAGCGACGTCGAGGTGCAGGCCTCCATCCGGCGCGGCATGGTCGGCTTCCCCCGGACGCGGCTCTTGAAATGCTCCACGCCCTACATGAAGAGCGGCGTGCTGTACGAGGACTTCACGCGGAGCTTCGGCAAGGACGACGCCGACGTGCTGGTGTGGCGGGCCCCGTCGCTCCTCATGAACCCGAGCCTGAAGGCCGAGCGGTTGGAGCGTGAGCGCCGGCTCGATCCCCTGCGCTTCGCCCGTGAATACGAAGCCGATTTCGCCGAGGACCTGGAGAGCTTTCTGCCGAGCGCTTGGGCGGACGGGGCGGTCGTGGCCGGGCGCCACGAGGTCCCGCCACGCCCAGGCGTGCGGTACATCGCGGCAGTGGACCCCTCGGGCGGGGGGTCTGACGCGTTTACGTTAGCCATTGTCCACGGCGAGCCGGAGGGCGTCATGCACGACGTGATGAAGGGCTGGGGGCGGCCTCGGGACGGCGCGCTGGACCTCGAGGGTGTCGTCAGAGAGGTCGCCACCGTCTGTCGTCGGTACGGCTGCGCGACGGTCCATGGCGACCGCTACGCTAGCGGCTGGGTCGTTCAGCGCTTTCGGGCCGAGGGCATCCGGTACGTGCTGCCGGAGGTCAGGCGGCCCGGTGACACGGAGGCGACCTATCTCGACAAGAGCACGGCCTACATCGAGGCCGAGCCCCTCTTCGCCACCGGGCGGATTCGCTTGCTGGACCATCCGCAGCTGCTCCGGGAGTTGAAGCTCCTCGAGCGGCGCCCGCGGGCCGGCGGCAAGACGCTCGTGGACCATCCGGCTGGGGGACACGACGACTTCGCCAACAGCCTGTGCCTGGCGGCCGCGCTGGCAACGCGGCACCGGCCAATGCCGTGGAGCGGGCCGGCGTTGCCACCCGGCGCTATCCACGTCGGCACCCCACCAGGCAAGATCTCGCGGACCGCACCTGGCCAGGTCCCGATGATCCGCGAGGGACGCGTGTCCGGCCAGGCCGGGTGGGTACGCACGCGGTACCGCGACGGGAGGGGGTGATGCGCGGCGGGAAACCCGATAGGGGTCAACCGGGCGTCACCAGGAACTCCCGATATCTGGACCGCGCGGCAAAGGACAAGGTGCAGAGCAGCGTGCAACTCGCGCGGCAATCCTCGGGACGTCAAAACCGCCCGCCCCGTAGACGCCGCCCCGGCGACTGAAAAGGGAGACTGCATGACGACGGAGAGACAACAGCACCGCAATGACGAGTCGGAGCGACAAGGAATGGAGCGGCGGCGGAGCGACGCATGGATCGAGACACCGTATCGTGAACATCCGGACGGCGCCAAGAAGTACCGCCATCCCGTCGCCGGGAAGACGCATGACGGGGAGGTGCTTGACGTAGACGCGGTGTTGTCCGTCGCCGTGCTAGACCGGCTTAACCGCGTTCCGGGCATCGACATCCACAATGTCTGTGCTGGACACGGCTTTGGTCAGAGCTACGGCGTGAATCAGGTAGCGACAATCGGCTTCTACACGGATCGAGACTTCGGGCTATGGCTAGTCCGGCCACCGGCTATGCCGTGCAGCAAGCGCCCTGGCCTTTTCTTCCATGGCGGGCGGTGGTCGGTCCATCTTGAGTGCAACGTATTCGACAAGCACATCAACCACATCGAGTGGTGGAAGCGAGTGGCGGCCACTCTGGAGCGTCGAGTGCGGCGTTACTGCCGCGGAGGGCCAGACCGAACCGGCGAAGAGTCCACCAATCCTGCCGTGACAGGAGGCGAGAACCCCCCGTTTCGGAGTCTCGGCTAGGCTCGGGTGACCTTCCCCATCCGGGCGCCGGCTCTGCGGCGTCTGGCAGGCCGAGTCATGAAGCCATCCGCGCCGGGTGGCAACAGGCGCGGGAGGCCGCACGTTGGGCCCGAGGCCGGACCCGCTCTGATCGCGCTGGGCTACGTCCGCCGTAACAAGGAGTCGGGCGCCCGCACCGTGTCTCTCGAGGACCAACGGGCACGCATTGAGGCCTACTGCCAGGAGCGCGGGTGGCGCCTCACCGAGGTTCTCGCCGACGACGGGGTGTCGGGTGGCCGCCGCGAGCGGCTGGAACGCCTAGCCGAGCGAGTCACGACCACGCACGCCCGCGTCATTGTCGTCTACCCCCTGGATCGCTTCGAGCGGGATCTGGCGGCCACCCTGGATTACCTCCGTCGGTTCTCACGCCGCGGCGTCGAACTGCACGTGGTCGGCCGGGGCCAGGTGGAAGCCGACACCGCCACCGGGTTCATCGTCACAGCCGTAGAAGGCTTGGCAGCCGAGGGCACTACCGGCCCGTCATCTCAGAGAAAACCCGGGATGCCCTCGCCAGGCTCCATGCGACGGCCGGCGGGGTCTGTCGCTTCGCTCGCTACGGCTTCCGGCTGGCCCCCAGACTAAGGCTAGTCGTCAACCCGAGGGAACGGTTGGCCTAGGCCAGATCGTGTCGCTGCGGGACCGGGGTCGCTGAGCACCACAGGAGCTATCACTACCGCCCGGTTTCATCACTCGCCGGCTCTTCCAGGTTGCCCCGCCGTGTAAGGGCATATGGGCCTTGGTCCAAAAATCCCCACCGAGCCATCCTGGGAAGGACCAATCCTGCCCTGGGGGAGGAAACCCCGTGAAGACCCTGACCCGGATTGTCCTAGTCATGGTGGCCACGCTGCTCGTCGGCGGTGCTGACCTCAAGTTGAATCTGCACTATGCCCCCTACGGACAACTTGAGCCCCTTACCGGCGGTGTCCCGGTGACGGTATTCCGGTTCGCTGACGCCCGTGGCAACGAGGGCGATAAGGGCGATGTCTATCGCGTGGGTGGTGTCTACAACGGCTACGGCATGCGCCTGGCCAAGATCCTGAGCCCGACGCCCTGGCCGGAACTCCTCGTGCGCGACCTGGGCGCAGCGCTCACCCAGCGAGGGGTGCAGCCCACGCTGGTCACGGACCGGACGTACGACAAGGGCGCCACAGTCGGTACACCCCTGGTGCTGACGGGGGAGATCCGCAACTTCTCCACCGAGAACCGCTGGGCCGGCTACCTGGCACATGTGAGCGGGGTCGTCCGTCTTTATGACCAGTCCGGAGCTCTGCTATCCGAGCGACCAATCTCCGCACGGCTGCGCCCGACGGACGAAGAATTCAAGACCATCACGGGCCAGCAACTGCTTGAGCAGATGCTTAACCGGGCCGTCGCCGAGTTTGTCCATCAGGTCGTGACTGATCCTGAGCTGAGCCAGCGCCTCGTGGCCATTCGTTAGCGAGGCCCAAGTGAAAGAGACGGTCTGCGACGTGCGGTGGGAAGGACCGGTTAAGTGGGACGAACGACATGACCTTTTGAAGCCGGAGCATGTACTTTACGCCCTATATGGCGCCCATCATCAGTATGGCAACCGAGTGTTGCTTTACGTCGGCAAGACGGATGCGGGTCTTGCCACCAGGCTGGCCGGTCACATTGACTGGGTCACCCAAGAATGGGAAACAATGCGAGTCAAGGCGGCCTCGGTCGGACACTTCGAAAGCGTCGATGATTGGTGGGAGTCGTACGATCCAGAACCGAAATTCCGCTACGGGAAGGCCGACCCGAAGCTCGTCAGTGAAGTCGAATCGCTTCTCATCTACTCTCATCAACCGGCGTATAACACGCAAGGCAAGGCCGGTCTCAAACCAGAGTGCCGCCGGCATCTACGGGTTTTCAGCACGGGCCAAGTGGGCTCGCTGCTACCGGAAGTTAGCTGCGCGTATTTTCACGAGTAGAGCGATGATATTGAGGGCCGTCGGGCGCCACCTCTATGGGCGACCCCGGGGCCCCAGGCACCAGGGCTAGTCGTAGTTACTTGCCCTTCGGCCCCCGGCCGGGTACACGGTCGAGAGGAATACGTAGCGATACGCGAGGGCTCTGGCGAACCCACTCTTGCCTATCGCAAGGCGCCCGGTTCGCGGTCATCCCTGGGTCAAGCTACGACTTCTTTCCCGCTTTCAAGCAATTGCTCATGAGCATGTCTCTGGCGACGTGCTCGCCAAGCCCGTCCCGCGAGAGCCGCGAAGCCTGTCCCGAGAAGAAGCAGGGTCGACGGTTCGGGAGTCGGGCTCGGAGAGAAGTAGGTTGCGCCGGAGTCGGTGATGTACGACGCATCCGGAATCAGCACATCCACGAAGAAGTCAGAGGTATTCGTGAAGTCGGCCGTGCCAACTGAGGCACCAATGCCCTTGAGCACGTCGGCGGTTGCCGTGGCCGCCAGAATCATCTGGGCCTCCAAGTCTATGGTCGACCCGACAGACGAATGAACGAGGCCGCTACCGGTGGACGTTCCCGTGCCGGGCGTCGCCGTGACGTGCAGGACCGTGGGCCCGCCTGAAAGAACACATCTGCCATTCGGGAGTTCGTAACACCAGGCACCACGATCGTCGGCGACAGAAACCCGCTCAATCCGACTCGAAGAGAAAGATCGACCGGCGTGCCTGCCTTGAGAGTCGCTGAACGTGACAGTCAAGCGATCAAGCCAGAACTCATGCAGGTTGTGAGGGGGGGCGGTCCTCCCCGGAAATGCGTCCACCGGGTCCCCCGTTTTGAGCTAGGCTGCGGCCCTCAGCGGCCCCCGCGGGGCGCATCGGAGGACCAGCCGATGCAGACGAGCAAGTTCACCGACGAGCAGGTGGCCCTGGCGCTGCGCCAGGCGGAGGCCGGCACCCCGGTGGGAGAGATCTGCCGCAAGCTGGGTGAGTGAGCAGACGTTCTACCGCTGGAAGAAGCGCTTCGGGGCCCTGGGGGTGAGCGAGCTCCGGGAGCTGCGCCAGCTCCGGGACGAGAATCGAAAGTTGAAAGGGCTGGTCGCCGACCTGACCTTGGACAAGACGATCCTGCACGAGGCGCTCAGAAAAACATGGTAAGGCCCGCCGCCCGTCGCGCGCTCGTGCACTGGGCGCGGGAGGCGTACCCGGTGTCCGAGCGCCGGGCCTGCCACGCGGTGGGAGTCGAGCGGTCGATGGTCCGGTATCGGAGCCGTCGGACCTCCCAGCAGCCGCTCCGGGCGCGCCTGCGCGAGCTGGCCGGCGTGCGGCTGCGGGCCGGCTACCAGCAACGCCACGTGCTCCTCCGACGGGAGGGCTGGCGCGTGAATCATAAGCGGGTCTATCGGTTGTACCCCGAGGAGGGGTTGGCACTGCGCCGCCGACGGCCCCGGCGGCATCGCAGCGCGGTGGCCCGGGTCCGCCTGCCGGCGCCGACGCAGCCAAATCAGCAGTGGGCGATGGATTTCGTGCACGACACCCTGGCCGATGGCCGCGCGGTGCGGATCCTGACCGTCCTCGACGTCTACGCCCGCGAGTGTGTGGCGCTCGAAGCAGCCGGTACGTTCTCGGGCGGAGACGGGGCGCGGGTGTTGACCGCGGCGGGGATCGAGCGCGGACTGCCCCAGCGGATCACCGTGGACAACGGCACCGAGTTCACCTCGCGCATGCTGGATCATTGGGCGTACTGGCCGCACGTCGCGCTGGCGTTCAGCCGACCCGGCAAGCCGGTCGACAATACCTTCATCGAGGCCTTCAACGGCACCCTGCGACGCGAGTGTCTCTCGTTGCAGTGGTTCCTCAACCTCGAGGATCTACAGCAGACGTTGAATGCCTGGCGGAACGACTACAACCATCATCGTCCGCACAGCAGCGTAGCGGACGTCCCGCCGGCCGAGTTTCGGGCCGGCGGCGCATTTAGCCCGGACCGCAGCCGGCTGCAATTCGCGCGGGGCTAGTGGACCAGATTTGGGGAGGCCTGCCCCGGGCTCCCTCCCTCACGTCAGAAATAGTCCAGTTTTTCGGGGGCAGGTCCTCTCCCCCGAGCCACCTTACTCAGTTCGGAAAGCAACAGACGCTATCTACTTGTCGGTAGCTCGGCAACAGTCATTTGTACAAGCGCATCTCTGGGTATCTCCTTGCGCAGCTCTGCCCGAGCTCGAGCACATGTCTCCCTCACATACTTCGCCCAATCGCCATCAAACTCGACTTCATACTCACTCCAGCCCCATACGCGAGGCGTGCCCTCGACTAGCAAAATCTCCACGCCAAGGATGGCGAGATTCGCACCCTCGAAATGTGCAACTAAGTCGCGCGCGATACAGGCGGGCCAGGCAATCTCATTACCTATCGAGATCCCCCGTGCCTGCAGCTCAGGAGGCAAGAAGCTCAAGTCCATTGGCTAGAACGCTCCAATCAAGGACGGAATCCACGTGCGCCTACTTGTATTACCATACCAGTGGCGTCGTCGATCACAACAAACTGCCCGGTCGTGGGATGCACGTATCGAGTAGCCGGCGTGTTGGCACCGCCGAGCCGATTTATAGCCGGGAATCGTTCACCCCTCTCAAACGCCTCAAGGATCGCCTCCTTGGTCCAGCCCCTCGTTCCCATCTGCCGAATGATCTTATCAGAGAGTCCACTCAACTGAGGCGCGGCGCGGCTGGCCGCCGCAGCTCCGCCGATGGCCGCAGTCACAGATTCGCCGCCGGTCGCTACGATCACTCCAGTTCCGGCTCCAACGGCCGCTGCTCCTGCCGAGACCACTGTCATCATACCCATTCCGCATCCCAGCAAGGCTCCGTACCCAGCCTCGTGCAACGTTGGCTTCCGACCAACCATGATACCAATTGAGGCCACTCCAAACGGGGCCCCCACTACGCACGCAGCGCCGAGCATCACTGCTACGGGAGCCACTACATTACCTGTAGGATCTCGAAAGTAGGTTGGCTGATTCAACACGTATGCGAACAGATTCGCGTCGCCCCCGGCAAATCCGCTAGGGTCTTCAGCGATGAACCGCTGAAGTGTCGAATGATAGTAACGTGCACGGTAGTATTTGAGCCCTGTTCCGTCATTTTCACGACCGGTGTATTCGAAACTATTCCCGCTAAGCGTGCCTGTCACACTCGTCGCCCCAAAGGGCTCGTACGTATAGCCGGCCTGCACCGTACCACTGCTGTCGGTCAAAGCTACCGTGCTACCCAGGGCTTCCGTGAGGTACATGCTGGTGGCTGTGCTGTCGGTTCGGGTGAGATACTCGTCCATCGCGAGCCCGGTCAGGAGATTGGCCGTCGGAGTGGATGCGCTCAGTTCCTGCACCGGGTTGAGCCCGTCGTAGAGGAAGCCGGTCTGGGTACTGTTGATCGTCTTGCTCGTGCGCCGACCCAAGGGGTCGTACTGGAAGCTGGCAGTGGCGCCACCCGAGAGGCTGGCCAGGCGGTTGCGGGCGTCCCACGTGTAGGCGTTTGTACCATCGTTCGTCAGGTTCCCATTCAGGTCGAAGGTCTGGGTTGTCCCGCCGAACGCGGTTTGCTGGTTCGCCGCGTTGTAGGTCGCGCTGGTGAGCGCGGCCGGGAGGCCCGTTCTGGCCCAGGTCCCGCCGACGATTGTCCGGTTCCCCGCCGCATCGTAGCTGTAGGTCAGCGTGCCGATCGGGGTGCCGCCCAGCTTATACGTCAGCGCAGTCAGCCGGGGCGCGGCGTCATAGGCATACTCGGTCACCACCCCATTGGGCAGGGTCAGGCTCGTCCGCCGGTTGGCGTTGTCGTAGGCGATGGTCGCCGTGGCCGAGCCTTGGGCGATCTGGGTCAGCCGGTCCGCGTTGTCGTAGGTGTAGGTGACCTGAGTCTGACCCTGCACCGTCATCGTGGCGCGCCGGCCGGCGGCATCGTAGGTGTAGCTGATCGTCCCCTGCGGGGTCACTTCCTGGGTCAGCCGGTCCAGGTCGTCGTAGGTGCGGGTGATCGTGCCGGAGATGGAGTCGACGAGTTGGGTCAGTCGGTTGCCCGCGTCCCACGTGTAGGCTGTCGTCGAGCTGTCCTGGTAGGTCACCATGGTCGGCCGGTCCAGGGCGTCGTAGGTCGTGCTGGTGACCTGGCTCTTCCGGTCCGTGGCGCTGGTCGGGTTGCCGTTGTTGTCGTAGGCGTATGTCTCGACGTGGGTGAGCGGGTCCGTGCGGCTCGTCGCCCGATCCATGCTGTTGTAGGCGAAGGTCGTCGCGTTGCTCCGGGCGTCGGTCAGCGACAGCAGGTTGCCGTTGCCGTCGTAGTTGAACTGGGTCTGCCCGCCCAGGGGGTCCGTGATCTGGGTGAGCTGGTTCAGGGCGTCGTAGGCGTAGCGCGTGCGCTGGCCCAGAGGGTTGGTGAGGGCCAGCACCCGGCCGCCGCCGTCCGTGAACCGGGTCGTCGTTTGGCCGAGCGGGTTCGTGATCGTGTAGAGGTCCCCCAGCAGGTAGCTGAACGTCGTCGTCTGGCTCAAGGGGGTGGTGGCGGTTAGCACGTTGCCCTGGGCGTCGTAGGTGAACGTGGTGGTGTAGCTCAGCGGGTCGGTCACCGTGGTGAGGTTGCCGACAGTGTCGTAGCCGAAGATGGTCGTATGGCTCAGCGGATCCGTGATTGTTGCGACCTGGTTCAAGTTGCCCGTATAGGTCGCCGTGGTCGTCACGGCATTGCCAGTGCCAGCCAATCTCGTGACAGTCAGGACGTTGCCGCTGCCGTCGTACGTGAAGTCCGTGTTACGGCCGAGCGCATCCGCGACACGCGTGGGCAGGCTCGTTGTTGAGTCGCGTGTATACGTGGTCGTTTGGGCCAGGCCGGTACCGTAGGCCCGGGTCGACGTGAGCACGTATCCCGCACTGTTGAAGGTGAGTCGCTCGACGTTGCCTCGCGGGTCCGTCACGTCGGTCTGCGTGACCTTTCCGCTGCCGTCTAGCGTATACGCGAGCTGGTAGGTCGTGCTGTCGGCAAACGCCTGCTGAGTCACTCGGCCGTTCCCATCATAGGTGTTCGTTAGCCAGGTGATGCTCCGAGGGTCGGTAATCGTCGCAATACGCTGACTCGTGCCGTCGTAGGTGTACGACGTGGCCCCACCTCCAGCGTCCGTTACCGACGCGAGCCGCTTGCTGCCATCGTATGTGTAGCTCACTGTGCGCCCGGTCGCCGTGTCTAGCGCCTGAGTGATGAGCTCTTCGCCAGAGGTGGTCGTGTCCACCGTGAACTCGATGCGCCGGCCGTTCGGCGAGATGATCCGCGTGGGGTACCGCAGGAAGCGGCCCCAGTCCCCTAGTCCACCTGGAATAAAAGGGCGCTCGATCGTTAGCTGATTGCCCCGCGCGTCCCGTATGGCTATCAAGTAATTCCCGAAATGACCGCCGAACTCATACTGCGTCCCGTCTTTTCGGGTCACAATCCAGTGGTCGATGGCACTTACGTAGTTCACGCGGGCCTTCTGCCATACGGTCGGCGTCGCTGTATGCTCCCAAATTCGCGACCCCAACGGATCGCTTGGGTTCGTGGCCACAAAGTGCACCCGAGATCCGTCACCATGGACCAGATCCACCTGCGTGTAGTTGGGGTGATCTGGCGAGGACAGCACCATGGAATAGATATCGTGCTGTCCCTTGCCGAAGAGACCCACGCTTGCGTCTGCCGACCGGTGCTGCCGCTGGAGCACGATCGGGATCACATCCGGCAACACCAGGTCCGTCTTCTCCATGGTGTACAACCCAGTTACCGGATCCACGGGATCCGCGCGCAGGATGCCGTCCAAGATCTTCGCCAACCAGGTTGGGGTTTGGCCCAGGAAGATGCATGTCACCCGGAGGAACTGCACTCCTGGGTCTGGCACGATCTGTTTTCCGTCTGCGCTGACCGTGCCCTGGCCGTAGACGTACCACCCCTTCTGGACGCTATGGCCCCACAGGTCCACGCGTGCACTCGGCGGATGCTGCTCGATGTTCGGCACGATGAATCGAACACCCACACTGCTCGGCGTCCCGTCAGGATTCAGCACCTGCGCCCCATGCGCCTGCGGCGTCCACAGGAACGTGGCGCCCTCCGGAACCGGGAATGGCGGCCGCTCGGTCGACAGGCGGGTCAAGGACATCACCGTCAGCGGGCCCTCGCTCGTTTGGAGGATGACGTTGCCCGGGATATGCACCTCGAGCCCGGGGATCCGTGGGCTCGTCACGACCATCGGCCCAGCCGTCGGCACCGGCAGCTCGACCGCGTGCGCCATGTCGATCACCGGCATCCACACCGTCCACGACAGGACCGTCGTCTTCCCCGCCGCGATGTCGACGCCCGGGAAGAAGCTGCCATAGGTTCGGCCCGAGGTGTTCGCCGTCGAGCCGTCCATCAGCAGGCCCTGCCGCCCCGTCGGGACCCCGCGCAGCAGGAAGCGGCCCGTCCGATCGCTCCGGGTCTCCACCGCGCCGATCGCAAACGTCACGTTCGCCAGCGGTTCGCCGTTGAGTCGCAGCACCTGGCCGGATAGCGCCGTCTCCCCCGGGCGGCCCATCAGCGGCGGCAGCTTCTGCCACCGCGACTCCGGCCGCCCGCCCTTGTCGCGTGTCCCCCGCCAGTCCAGGTCGTCCAGAACGACCGTCCCGCCGGCGCGGGGGCGCACCTTCGGCAGGTGCGAGTGCTCGTCGAGGTCCTCGGATGCGACCGAGTGCATGTGAGGCACCGCGCCGGTAACGACGGTGGGGGCCGACGCCGGTCCGGCGGTGGTGAAGCGCGTGGACGTGAACGCGAGGGGCTGCCCGTCGCCGTCCTGGGCGCCGTTGAGGGTCACCGCGTACGTGGCGCCGGATGCGAGGGGGGCCTTCGGGGTGAGAAAGAGCAGCCGGCCGCTTTCCGCGGCGACGACGGTGACAGCCTCCGGACCGTTTGGCCCCGTGAGCGTAACCGCCCCACCCTGCACCGAGGCCGGATCCAGCGGCTTGGATAGGCGCAGAGCCACGCGGGTGTCCCCCGCAACCCCCGTCGCATCGGCGGCAGGCAGCGTGGCCGTGACCTGCGGGGCGTCCCTCGGACCAGGGAAGGTCGGCGCCGTCGATTCCTGGGTGACCGTCAGCGCGGTGGGATCGAGGCGCTCCGTGGTCGAGAGGGCGGCCCCGGCCCGGGTCGTGCCACCTGAAAGCACCACGGACCCATCGGGCATGAGGAGAGCTGTGTGGTGCATGCGATCGCTTGCCACCCCGAGAGCCCGGGTGACGGCTCCGGTGGCTGTGTCCCAGAGCTCGGCACTCACCGCCGGAGCACCGGCCGCTCCCTCGCCGCCGGCTAGCAGCACGCGGCCGTCGGTCAGGAGCGTCGCGGTATGGTCCGCGCGCGCCGCCAGCCCCAGCGGGCCGCTCGCCGTGACCGTCCCGGCGACCGGGTCGATCACCTCGGCGGTGGCGGTCGGCTGGCCCGACGCGGTGACGCCGCCAAACACGAGCACCGTGCCGTCCGGCAGCACCGTGGCCGTGTGCCAGGCGCGCGCCTGCTGGAGCGGCGGCAGCGCAGTCGTGGCGCCCGTGCGCGGGTCGAACAGAGCCACGGCGCCCGTGGGCCCCTGGGCGCCCTGCCCGCCGAGGACCAGGACCCGGCCGTCCGGCAGGAGCGTCGTGGATTGCCCGGGCAGCGCGCTGGCCGCCACCGCCGCATTCTGGGGCCCAGAGGGGCCGGGCCACACGGCCAGGGCAAGGATCGCGAGGATCAGAACCGCCGTCGGAACTTGGCGCACGTTCATGGTCTGGCTCCCATGCCTATGGGCTGGTCACGCTGAGGTCGATGCTGCCGGTGTACGAACCGGGATCGAGATTGATGGTGTGGGTCCCGTTCCCGCCCGCCCCCGTGCCGATGCTGATCGGGTTCCCGCAGACGTTGCCCCAGCCCGGCGCCTGACCGTTCGCCCGGACCAGCTGAAAGAGGCTGAAGCAGATCCCGCTGGTGTTGTTGGCCACGACCAGCGTGAGCGCCTGGCCATCCGTCGCGGTGAAGGTGATACTGGCCTTCTGCCCCGGTGCGGCGAAGGTCAGCGTCAGCGGCGAGCCATTGATGGTCAGCGAGCCGGTCAGGTCCGCCGGGACATCGTAGAGCTGAACGGTCACGCTGCCGGTCTCGGTGTTGCTGGGGTCTACGAACACCGAGTAGGTGCTCGACGTCGAGGGCAAGGTCACCGGATTCATGAAGTTGCCGTTCGTCGGTCCGGTGCCCCCCATGTAGCTCTCGTCTGGGCGCAAGACGGAGACCCAGCCCCAGTACGGGAACGAGCCCGTCAGGATCATGCTCACCCGCTGGCTCGCCGTGCCGCTGAAGGTGAGTCGGGCTCGCTGGCCTGGCCGCGTCACCGAGACCGAGACGGACGACCCGCCGACGCTGATGCTGTTGGTGACTTCACTCGAGAGCCACAGGATGACGGTCCCCGTATTCGGGCCGGGGGGGTCCACCAGAATGCTATAGGTGCCGGTGGTGGGCAGCACCGGGAAGACCTTGGCGCCATCGCCGGCTGTGCCTTGCGACGTGAGCACGCTCCCGTCCGGCTTGTAGACATAGATGTTCGTCGGCCAGCCGGTCGTGACGCTGGTATACCCGAGGCTCAGCCGCTGGCCCGCCGTGCCGCTGAAGGTCGCGCGCGCCCGCTGGCCGGCGCGGGTAAACGTCAGGGTGTTTGAGCTGCCATCGATCGCCAACGTCCCCGCCGCGATCTCCGCTGAGAGCGTCAGGGTCATGCTGCCCGTGGCTGCCCCCTGCGGATCGCCCCAGATTGTGTAGGTGCCCGTGGCCGGCAGGTCCGGCAGGTCAAGCGTGACGCCGTCCCAGACAGATGACGCCGTCAGGGCCGATCCGTCGGGCTTGAGGATGGTCACATCGGCGGCTCCGAGCGTCACGGAGGTGAACGCCAGGCTCACGCGCTGACCGGCGGTGCCGGTGAACGTGGCCGCCTGGTGCTGGCCGGCCCGCGCGATCGTCATCGTCACCGCCGAGCCGTCGATCACGATCGGCACCGAGCCGGGGTCTTCGGAGAGCGTGAGGGTGAAACTCCCCGTCTGCCAGCCGAAGTAGTAGTTGGGCACAAACTGGAGGGTGTAGGTCCCCGTCATTGGAAGCGTGGCGTGCATGCTGTTCTCCGCCCCGCTCGTCGTGGTGGCATTTGCCGTGGCGAGCTGCACGCCATCCGGACGAAAGAGCGTTCCGAAGGCGGTCGCGATCGACACACCGGTAAAACCGGCCGCAAATGGCTGGCCGGCGGTGCCGTCGAAGACCACCAGGGCGTTCTTCCCAGCGGTGGTCATGGAGACCGATACGCCGCTGCCGCCCATGGAAGCCCGCCCAGTAAAGGCCACGTCGGACGCGGCCCCACCATTCGGTGGGATGAAGAAATCGTCGGTACTCTGGCCGCTCCCTGCCGGTGTCACCACCGACAGCCGGCCCGAGGTGCCGCCGGCCGGCACCAGGGCGGTCAGGCTCGTGCTCGTCGGCGAGGTCACGAAGCTCTGGGACAGGTTGAACCGCAGGCGATCGTTGGCCGCAACGGTGTCGAAGTTCGTGCCGGAGACTGAGACGGAGGTGCCCGCGGCTCCGATCGTCGGCGTGAAGCTCGTGATGGTGGGGTTCCCACTCGAGCTCGTCACCGTGAAGGACGTCGCGCTCGTGGCCGATCCGCCGGGCGCCGTCACCGCCACAGTCCCGGTGGTGGCCCCCGACGGCACGGACACCGTGAGACGGTTGGCCGTCGCCGCGGACACGGTCGCCGTAGTGCCGTTGAAGGTGACCGTGTTCTGCGCCGACGTGGTGCTGAACCCTGTCCCCTGGACCGTGACCGTCGTGCCGACGGGCCCACTCGGCGGGTCAAACCCGATGACCGAGACGGTCGACGAGCTCTGCCGGGTGATGCCGAGCAGGTTGCCCACCGTGTCGTAGCTGTAGACGGCGGTATCGCTGCCCGGGTCGACGACCGCGATCAGCCGGCCCAGGCGATCGTACAGATAGACAATGTCTGCCGCGTCAGCGGGAGCGGGCGACAGCGCCTGCACGCCCAGCAGCACGACGAAGGCCGCCAGCACAACGCTGAGCGGCCACCCCTTCCGTCCCTGCCCTCCGCTTCCAGGCCGCGCCATACTCGCTCCTCCGCCAACCGCGCTGTGCACTGCGTCGAGGGTCGCCGTGGCAAAGGCAAGCGCAGTGCCAGCCCGCGCGTGGTGCCGTGTCAGCGCCCCTGCGGAGAGATCGTCGGACGGGGGAGCCGCCGTAATCGTCACGCGTTCCAGGCGCACGAGCGTTCGCTCCCGCCCACGTCGCGTGCCGACCCCTCGCCGCCCCGCCGCTGCGTCGCGTCCGCGCATGGACGTCATCCGTTGAATCCCAGAACTCGTGCATCGCGGCGGACGCGCCACCGACCATCAGGCGTCGCCGCCCGGCCATGACATGATCAGCCAGAGCAGCAGACACGCTCTTCGTGCTCGGTCCGCCCCGCGACGAATCTCCTGCCAGCGAACCTTGCCCCAGCGTCGGGGCCAGGCGCCAAATGCGACCAATACGTGGGCCGCCAGCTCACGCACTTGCGACCATTCAGGCGCGCGATGGATGGCACGGTTCGTCCACAGCTGTGGCGTGTTGCCCAGCTTCATCGCGTGGAAGTGCGCCGACAGCGTCCGCAGGGCCTCGATCTGTGGGCGCGACACCTCGTTGCTCTCGATGAACGCGTCGGCCGCGGCGAGCGCATCCTCATACTCGTGCCGCAGCTCCTCGGCGCAATCCTCGACGCCCAGTCGCGTCAAGTGGCCGACCTGGGCCGCCGCCGGCTGGGCCAGCAGGCGGATCACGGTGAGAAGCCGCCGTCTGACGCGCTCGGAGTCCATGCGGACTTCGTGTCGGCGCAATGCGCGTGCCACCAAGGCTGGTCCGCCCGCGCGATGCTCGCAGGTGACCGTCGATGCTGCGCGCTCGACCGTGACGCACAGTAAGGACACGTGAGCGCTGCGCGTCGAGCCGCGTGGCGCTGATGTCAGCCGGCGAGCGTCACACGCCGGGGGCCGAACTGACGCAGCGAATCGAACGCGTCCCCGCACAGACGATCGAGCCGACGAAACAACGCGCACAACCACACCGTGCAACACGAGCGACCGGCGGCGTGACCGTGGCACCTCTCTTGCGAGCGTCTGTGCGTTCGACTCATGGCACCTCGTGACGATCGCGGCTGCGCCAACGGCGAGCGTCCGGTCCGCCGGCGATGACCGGCCCGGACCAGGGCCCGAGCGCCACCGACAGCCTCCCCTGGCGTTCAGCGGTGGATCTCCAGGTGCCCCTGCCCGTGGTGCAAGGCCTATCGGCCAAGTACCTCCGGGAGCACATCGCCTGCCCGATCGCACTCGAAGGCTCGACCCTGACCCTCGCGACGGCGACCGCCCCCTCTCCCCTGCTGGTGGACGAGCTGCGCGAGGCGCTCGGGATGCGGATCGCGCTGTGCCGGGGCCCCGCTGACGCCATTCTCGAAGCCATCGAGCGCACGTACGAGGCTGCGACGGCGCTTCAGAAGATCGTGGACGGGATCACCCCCGGCGCCGGCGCGCCGGTCGACGGGGATCCCGACCACGATGTCGGCCAACTCCGCGACATGGCCTTCGAAGCGCCGGTTGTCCGGCTGGTGAATCTGCTGATCGAGGGTGCGCTCGCGGCCGAGGCTTCGGATGTCCACATCGAACCGTTCGAGGACAGCCTCCGGGTGCGCTATCGCGTCGACGGGCTGCTGTACGACCAGGAGTCCCCGCCGCGCCGACTGCAGGCCGCCCTCACCTCGCGCATCAAGATCATGGCCGAGCTGAACATTGCCGAACGGCGCCTGCCGCAGGACGGGCGCATTCGGGTCACCGCCCAGGGCCGGCGGGTGGACATCCGGGTGTCCACCGTGCCCACGGTCCACGGCGAGTCGATCGTGATGCGCCTGCTGGACCGGTCGTCGGTGTTCTTGCCCTTCGACCGCCTGGGGTTTTCGCCCCGGACCGCCGAAGGGTTCGAGACGCTGATCCACCGACCCCACGGTATCCTGCTCGTGACCGGCCCGACGGGCTCGGGGAAGACCACCACCCTCTACGCCGCGCTCGACAAGATCAACCGGGCGGATCTCAAGATCATCACGGTCGAGGATCCGGTCGAGTACCAGCTCAAGGGGGTCAACCAGATCCCGGTCCGGGCCAAGATCGGCCTCTCGTTCGCGAGCGGGCTGCGGCACATCGTCCGGCAGGACCCGGACGTGATCATGGTCGGCGAGATCCGGGACCTCGAGACCGCCGAGATCGCTATCCAGGCCTCGCTCACCGGACACCTGGTCTTCTCGACCTTGCACACCAACGACGCGCCCGGCGCGGTCACGCGGCTGCAGGACATGGGCTGCGAGCCCTACCTGGTCTCCTCGGTCCTGAACGGGGTCCTGGCGCAGCGGCTGGTGCGCCGCGTCTGCCCGGCCTGCCGGGCGCCGGATCATCCCGATCCGGCCGACCTGCTCGCCATCGGGCTCACGGATCCCACCGGCGTCGAGCTCTTCCGCGGCAAGGGCTGCAACGAGTGCCGCGGCACGGGCTATCGCGGACGGCTCGGCATCTACGAGCTTTTCCGGGTCACCGAGGATGCGCGCAGCCTGATCCTCCAGAAGGCGCCGACGGGCGACATCCGGCGCTATGCCGTCGAGCATGGGATGACGACACTGCGCACGGACGGCTGGGCCAAGGCCAGCGCCGGCATCACGACCGTGGATGAGATCCTCCGCGTGACGCAGGAGGACGCGTAGATGGCCACGTTCGCTTATCGAGCCGCCGACCGCGGGGGTCGGACCGTCGCCGGGGTGATGGAAGCGCCCGAGGCGCGCGTGGTCGTCGAGCGTCTGCAGCGCGAGGCATACTTCCCGATCGAGGTGACACCCCAGGGCGCGCGCCCGGCCGCTCGCGGCCTGGGCCTGGTCGCCCTGGGGCCCCGGCGGGTTGCCGGTCGGGACCTGGTCGCCTTCACCCAGCAGCTGGCGACGCTCCTCGAGGCCGGCCTGCCCCTCGACCGGGGGCTCGCGATCCAGGCGAAGCTGGCCCCGACCTCCCACCTCCGGGACATCACTGGGTCCGTGCTGGCCAGCGTGCGTGGCGGGTCCTCCCTCGCCGACGCACTGGCCGCCCACCACCCGCGGCCGTTCTCGCGTCTCTACGTCAACATGGTCCGGGCGGGGGAAAAAGCGGGCCTGCTCGAAGCCACGCTCACGCGCCTCGCCGAGTTCCTCGAAGAGGCGCAGGAGTTCCGCGACGCGCTGCTGTCGGCGCTGATCTATCCGGCCCTCCTGACGGCCGTCGGAGCGGCCGCCGTGGTGTTCCTGATGACTTTTGTGATCCCGCGCTTCGCCGACATCTTCCGCGATCTGGGTGGCGCGATTCCCCTGCCGACCCAGATCCTCCTGGCCGTCAGCGGTTGGCTCCAGCGATGGTGGTGGGCGCTGGCGCTGGCCACTGCTGCCGCCACGCTGGGCGCCCGCGCGGTCCTGGCCAACCCCGGCAGCCGGCTGCGCGTCGATGCCGGCCTGCTTCACGTCCCCCTCATCCGCGATGTGGTCGTCAAGACCGAGGTCGCCCGCTTCGCCCGGATCCTCGGCACCCTGCTCAAGAGTGGCGTCTCGCTCATCGCAGCCCTCGCGGTCGTGAAGGACATGATGGGGAACCGGGTGCTGAGGCAAGCCGTCGAGGGTCTGGGCGACGGCGTCAAACGTGGCGCCGGCCTCTACACGCCGATGGCCGACACGGGGTGCTTCCCTCCTCTGGCCATTCACATGGTGCGCGTCGGGGAGGAGAGCGGGCGCCTGGACGACATGCTGCTCAAGGTGGGGATCACGTTCGAAGCCGACACCCGCAAACTGCTCAAGCGGCTCATTGCCCTGGCCGAGCCCTGCATCATCCTGGTGATGGGCCTGCTCGTGGGCTTCATCGTGGTCGCCATGTTGCTGGCCATCTTCTCCATCAGCGAGATCCCCCTATGACGACACGTCCTTCCCTGCGGACTCTGGCCCGAAGCCAGGCCGGCTTCTCCCTGATCGAGCTGCTCGTGGTGATCATCATCCTGGGCCTCATCGCCGGTCTCGTGGGGCCCCGCCTCTTCGGCCGGGTCGGCCAGTCCAAGCAGGCGACCGCCAAGGCGCAGATCGAGCTGCTCGGCGGGGCGCTGGACCAGTACCGGCTGGACGTCGGCGCCTACCCGGCGGCCGGCGTCGGACTCCAGGCCCTCGTGCAGGGGTCCAACGCGCCGAACTGGAACGGGCCGTATCTGAAGAAGAACGCCGTGCCGCTCGATCCCTGGGGGAAGGCCTACCAGTACAAATGCTGCCCGGGCGACCACGGGGACTACGACATCTGGAGCTACGGCGCCGACGGGAGCCCGGGCGGAGAGGGCGAGAACGCCGACGTCACTTCGTGGGACGCGCGATGACGCGGCGGAGGCGGGTGCGCAGCACCGTGCGCGGCTATACGCTCATCGAGGTCGTAGCGGTGCTGCTGGTCTTGGCGCTGGCGGCCGGCGTCGTAGCCCCGTCGGTCGGGCGCAGCCTCGATTCGCTCCGAGCGCGCGCCGGCGTGGCGGGCGTGGCCTCCTTCCTGCGCGCGGCGCGCGAGCAGGCCATCACGAAGGAGGCCACCTGCGAGGTCGTGGTCGACGGAGAGGGGCACGCGCTCACGCTCCATGTGGGGGCGGTCGTCCGAGCGACGAAGCGGCTTCCTTCCGCGCTCCGCATCCAGGCCGACGGCGGAACGTTGCCAATGATCGCGTTCTACCCGCATGGGCGCTCGAGCGGGGGTCAGCTGCGTATCGCGGCACCCGGGCCGACCCTGTATCTGGTCACGGTGGAGCCCATGACGGGTCGCGTCGAGACCCGGCGGGTCCAGTCGTGAGGACGCAGGGATTCACGCTCCTCGAAGTCCTCGTGGCCATGGTCATCCTCGGCCTGGCCGTGGTGACGCTGATCCAGCTCACCTCGCAGGGGCTTCGCCTGTTGAAGCGCTCTGGCGACTCCCAGGTGGCCGCCCTGCTCGCCGACCGACTCGCCCGAGAAATCCAGCCAGCGGCCGAGAGCGCGGATACCGGCCAGGAGGGTGCCCTCACCTGGGAGCGCCGAGTCGTCCTGGTCTCGCTCCCGGTCGAGCTCGATCCGCCGACCGGATCCCCGGCCCGCCTCCTGAGCCTGAGCGTCGTCGTGCGATGGGGCACGCATGGCGTCGTGGAGGTCGCGACCCTGCGGACCGTGCCACCGCCACGATGAAAAGGCGCGGCTTCACGCTGATCGAGGTCGTGCTCGCGCTGGCCATCGTCGGCGCGCTGCTGGGGGTCATGTTCGGCGGGTTGCGGTTGGGCGTGGCTGCGTGGCGTCAGGGCGACGCGCGGGCCGAGGCCCTGCAGCACGCCCGCAGCCTGAGCCAGCTGCTCACGCGCGCGCTCGCGGGGGCGCACCCGTACCGCGCGGGCGCCGATGCGGATGCGGCGCGGGTCGTCTTCCAGGGAGAAGCGGACCGCATCGCCTTCGTCACCAGCACGCCACCGATGCCCTTCGCCCGCCCGATCGCGTTTGCCGCGGTGTCATTCTCGCGCGACGAGTCCGGACTCGTGGTGCTCCAGAAACCGCTGCCAGATCGCGAGCCCCTCGAACGGCTGTCCGCGGCCGTCGCCGACCCGACCGTGACCGCGTTGCGCCTGCGCTACCTCCGGCCCGGCGCCGGCTGGGAACCGCGCTGGGATGGCGCGCAGGAGCAGGCTCTCCCGGCCGCCGTGGAGGTGGCCTTGACCACGACCGCGGTGGACCGACACGGGGAGCTGGCCCCGGTCATCATCACGCTCCGAGTCCTGACGCCGTGAGACGCGAACGGGGCTTCGCGCTGGTCGCCGTCATGCTGGTGCTCACCCTCCTGTCTGTCGTGGTGCTCGAGCTGGTCTTCTCCATGCGGCTCGAGGCGTCGACGGGCCGCGCGTTCACAGACGGTCTGCTGGCCGAGCATCTCGTCGACGCGGCCGTCCAGCAGGCGATCCGCGAAGTGTTGAGCCAGGCGCCGATCCAGGCGCTCGACGAGCCCGGCCGGCTCGTCTTTCTGCGCGCGGCGCCGGGTTCGCCACTGCCGACCCTCGTGCCACCGCTCCCCCGCGAGCGCGTGCCCCTCGGGACGGGTGAATATAGCTACCAGCTCAGCGACGAGGACGCGCGCCTCAACGTCAACACCGCGCCGGGCGAGCGGATGGATCGGCTCCTCCGCACGCTCGGGGTGGAGAAGGAGGCGCGGGACATCATCGTGGATTCGCTCCAGGACTGGAAGGACGCCGACGAGCTCCGTCGGGTGAACGGCGCCGAGAGCGACGACTACTATCTCACGCTCCCGGTGCCGTACCGGGCCCGGAACGCGCCGCTGCAGGACGTCGCAGAGCTACGCCAGATCCGCGGCGTGAGCGAGGATCTCTACTGGGGCACCGCCGAGCACCCGGGACTCGTCGACCTGGTCACGGTCTTCGGCCGCGACAGCGTCAACATCAACACGGCCGCCGCGCCAGTGCTCACCGCGCTCGGGCTCTCCGACGCCGAGATCTCAGACATCCTCGCCACGCGCATCCGCGCGCCCTACACCGCGGTGCCGGGCCGATTCGCCGGGCGCGGGCTCGGCGTGGGCAGCGCCACGTTCCGGGTGGACGCGGCCGGGTGGGTCGGCGGAGTGCGGCGGGCCCACGCGGTGGCCGTCATCCAGCGACGCGGTGTCGCTTCGGTCACCTCGTCCGTGTCCACCCTGGGCATCGTCATTCTCTCGTGGCGCCCGGAACCGTCCCGATGAGATGTCCCCGCGTCGGGCTGATCATCTCAGAGCGGCGCGTCATGGGGGCAGCGATCAAGCGTGGCGGACACATAACGCACTGGAACCTTGACTCCGACGAGAGTCTCTCGGCCAGACTGGCGACCGAGCTCAAGTGGATCGGGTCGCCTGCCGGCCGGGTGCGGGTGGCGCTCGACCGGGCCCTCGTGGTCGTGAAGCCGATCGAGGTGCCCCGAGCGGCCGAACGCGACCTGCCACGTCTGATCACGTTTGAGCTGGAGCGGCGCGTGCCGTTTCCGGCCGACGACGTGCGCTTCGACTGGCTGACGCAGCCGGGAGGACAGGGCGAGGCCCGTCGACTCCTGGTCGCCGCCTGTGAGGGGCGGACCGTCGCCACGGCCCTCCGCTTGGTGGAGGGGCTCAAGCGACGGCCGCGCTCGCTAACGGTCGCTGCGCACGACCTGCGGGCGCTGCTGCCCCGGCGGCTCCTCGCCCGGCGCGCGCTGTGGGTTCATCGAACCGAGACCGGAGCGGATCTCCTGTGCCTGGCCGACGGCGCACTCGTCCTGAGCCGGCGGCTGCCGTCGCAGCCACCCGACACGTTGGCTGAGGACCTCACTCACACACTTCCGCTGGTGGGCTGGGACGCGTGCGACGCGATCTGGATCTCCGGAGCCGACGCCGATCGGTTCGTCGGGTCGGCCGCGCTGGCGCGGCTGGGCTCCCTCGTCTCCACGCCGCCGTATCGACGCCGGGCCGCCGCCCTGATCGCGCAGGTCCCGGTCGAGCAACATGCTTCGGCGCTACCGGCGCTCGGGGTGGCGCTCGGGGTCGTGCCGCCGCGGCTCGACCTGCTGCCGCGCGCGATGCGTCCGCGAACCCCCACCTTGGCGCAGCGGGCCACCGCGAGTCTCGCGGCGCTCGCGGGACTGATGGGCATCGGCCTGGCCGTAACGCACGGGTACATGCAGGAGCGCTACCTGCGCCACGTGAACGACGAGATCCGACGCCTCCAGCCGGAGCTGCAGGCGGTCGAGAAGCTGGCCGGCGAGGTCGCGGAACGCAAACGCCTCCTCGCCTTGGTCCGGACCGCGGAACACAATGGCCTCCACCCGGTCGCCGTGCTGCACGAGCTGACCACCCTGGTGCCGGCCGACACCTGGCTGCAGGCGGTCACCCTGGACAAGCAAGGGGTCGAGTTGACCGGGCAGGCCGGCGCGGCCAGCCAGCTGATTCCCATCCTGGAAGCCTCACCCGACCTGCAGCGCGTGGAGCTCACCGCCCCAGTCACCAAGGCGCAGGGCAAGGAGCAGTTTCGCCTGCGCGCCGTGTGGGAGCGCTAGCGTTGCCGCGCCGACTCGGCGTCGGCGATCGCTCGGTGGGCCTGGCCCCGGGCCCGGCGCCCTGGGGGGCGCCGAGCCCCCCCGTTGGCGGCCACCTCCCCCCCCCCC
>JACXTT010002405.1_pt1 | contig 29762 bp, 25 predicted proteins | sample 9270951 | NCBI WGS metagenome assembly JACXTT01 (sample SAMN15532306, study PRJNA645909) | rock metagenome | isolation source: weathered quartz diorite | place: Puerto Rico | collected 2017-06-21 | reverse complement strand
CGCTCGTGTCCCTCGTTCAGCGGCGCTGGGGTTAAACCTTCCAGAACGTGAAGCGCAAGGGGCTCGACCTCCTCATCGCCGTGGACACGTCGCGCAGCATGCTCTCAAACGATGTTCAGCCAAACCGTTTGGAACGCGCGAAACTAGCCGCGCAGGATTTGATCACTGAGTCACAGGGCGATCGCGTTGGTTTGATCGCATTTGCTGGTCGCGCATTTCTTCAGGCGCCCCTCACGACTGATTACGATGCTGCCGTCGAATCAATCAACGACCTCGATACGAAGACGATTCCAGAAGGGGGCACCAACATCTCGGAAGCAATCGCCCTGGCGACGCGCACCTTTGGAAAGACCGCGACCGGGAATCGCGCCCCCATTTTATTCACCGATGGCGAAGAATTGGACGGTGAGGCGGCGAAAGCAGCCCAGGCCGCAGCGGAGGCGGGTGTGCGAATTTTTACAATCGGTGTTGGAACGCCACAGGGTTCACTTATCCAAGTGGCCGATGAAAATGGCACGACCTCATTTGTCAAAGATCCAAACGGCCAGGTGGTGAAATCCAAGCTCGATGAAAAACGTTTACGCGAAATCGCGGAAGCTACCGGCGGCGCCTATTTTCACCTCGAATCTGGTCCGCCCACGATGCATGTGCTTTTCGCAGAGGGACTCGTGAAAATGAAGGCTGCTGAGATGGACGTGCGTTTGTCCCGGCGCCCGATTGAACGGTACGAATGGCCACTCGGCGCGAGTATTCTCGCGCTTACCTTCTCGATTTTGTTAGGCGAGCGCAGGCGCGCCCGCGGCCATTGGCCGCTCGCGCAACTGACCAGAATGGCGGCACCTGCCGGTGCATCGGTGCTGTTGATTTTTTGTTCGCCGGCAAAAGGCGCCGTTCCGGGAATCGATTTCTATCGGACCGGCAAGTTTCCCGAGGCCTACAACAGCTTTGAGGACGATTTGAAAAACCATCCCGATTCGGCCGTGCGCGACAAGATGCAATTCGACGCCGGCACCGCTGCTTACAAGATGAGCGACTATAACAAAGCGCTTGAATCATTCAGCAGCGCCTTGCTTTCAAAAGACAAAGGCCTCCAGGAGAAGAGCCACTACAATATCGGTCGCACATTGGAAGAGCGAGCAGATATGGACAAAAGCGATGACGAATCATTGAAGGACCTGGAAGATGCGCAGTTGCATTATGAGCAGGCACTCAAGCTCAAGCCGGATGACGAAGCTGCGAAAGCGAATTTGGAAGAAGTAAAAAAGAAGATCGAGCGGTTGAAGAAACGTCGCAAGCAAACACCGACGCCGCCTCCGAGCTCGTCACCGCAGAAAAAAGACAAGAACGAGCAGAACTCTGAAAAGCAAAACAAACAAAACCAATCGGCGCAACAACAGCAACAACAGCAAAACGAGCAACAGCAGTCTCAATCGGAGAACCAGCAGAGCGAGCAAAATCAACAATCAAACAAAGAGCAAGGGCAATCGCAGTCGCTTGCAAAAAACGAGCCGCAGAAAAATCAGCAGTCGCAATCTGGTAACAAACCTTCGCCTTCTCCGTCGCCGGGCAAAGATCAGGGTCAAGCGGAAGATCGGCACTCACAGGCTGGTGAATCTCCCAGTCCGTCATCGAGCGGCCAGCAAACGCCTTCGCCGTCACCTGGCGAAGGCGGAGATGAAAATAAGGAACCGAGCGCGGCACCGGCTGGGACGCCACCACGAAAGCTCGCGGGCGAAATCAAGGGCTCACCCGACGAGTCAAAGAAACCGGCCGACCAGAACGCGCAACTGGCCGACGCCGAATCGGACAATGAAAATCAAATGACGGCGCAGCAGGCTGAGGCGTTATTACAGTCAACGAAAGACGAGGAAGCGCACGTGCAACTTAATGAACGCAAGGCAACGCACCGTGTCTATAAGGATTGGTAAGGACGACGTGTCATTAGTCAGTGGCTGATGGATCTCTCGATGGACAGACGCTTCTTGCTTGCAATTTTGTTTGCCGCGTTACTCGCGTTTGCTGGGAGCCACTATGCCCTGGCCGGGTCGCCCAGCGTAACCGCTGTCTTGGATAACGATCAGGCGACGGTCGGCGAGACGGTCCAATTGCAAATCAAAATCAGCGACGCCCGCGGCGCTGATGCGCCCGACAATATTCCGGTGGACGGCCTGGAAATTCATCGTACCGGGACCGAGCAGCACGTTGAAATGAATAATTTCAATGTGACTACGAGCGCGATTTACAACTACACAATCCTGCCGGAGAGGGCGGGTACGTTCAAAATTCCGCCGCAAACGATCCGTGTCGCAGGCAAGGATCTGACGACGCCGGAGTTGACGTTGCATGTTACGGATTCGGGGGGTGCTGCTCAACGATCTCAGGCAACTGGTGCCCCGCCCCAAACTGTAAATACCAAAAACCTTGCATTCCTCGAATTTATAGTCCCAAAACTCTCCGGTTATGTTGGTGAACTTCTACCGGTCGAAATTCGAATTGGCTTGAACAGCCATGTGCGCTTTCAAAGCCCGCTCGTACCGCCAGAACTCAATCTTCAGGGCATCACATTGCAACGCGCACAAGAGCCAGAACAAAAGATCGAGACGATCGGCGGCGTAGCTTACCAGGTAATTACATATAAAGGCGCGCTGGCAGCAATTCATGCGGGCAAAATCGACTTGCCTCCCCTGGAAACATCTGTGACCGCGCTGCTCCGGCGTCGTGCGCCGAGTTCAAGCGGGCGCAGCCGCTCTCCATTTGATGTTTTCGGAATGCGGGATCCATTTGACGACCCGTTTTTCAGCGACCCATTTGCAGTATTTCCCGGCGAGCCTACAAAAATACCTTTGAAAAGCGAACCGGTTTCGCTCGACATAAAGCCGCTGCCGTCCAATTCGCCACCTGGGTTTTCGGGCGCAGTCGGCCATTTTGCCATGACGGTCGAAGCTAAACCAAAGAGCGTCCAGGTTGGCGATCCCATTACGGTGACATCGACAATTTCCGGCCGCGGCAATTTCGATCGCATGAGCGCACCGGGGTTGGAGGATGAACAGGGCTGGCACAAGTATCCACCCTCCGCCAAATTTAAACAGGATGACGACGTCGGACTTAGCGGCACGAAAACGTTCGAAACGGTCATCTCGCCTAACGAGAATAAATCGAGCGTCCCTTCGCTTTCGTTCTCCTATTTCGATCCGCTGAAAGAAGAGTACGTTACCTTGCAGAGTGATCCGATTTCCATCCAAGTGGAAGGAAGCGTGGTCGCGGCCGCCCAGGCCGCAGCCGGAACGCCAGCTCCGCAAGCCGCGACAACTCCACCACCGAGGGAAAAACCGCCGGACGTCCTCTATCAACTTAATGACTCTGGCCCGGTGCAGTCCTTCGTTCCGATTTACGCGCGTCCGGTGTTTTGGACTGCTCAGATCGTCCCCCTGATCGTCCTTCTCGGGTTAGGAGGATGGAAAATCCGCCAGGCCAAAATCGACAATCGCCAGGCGCGGCGGACAACGGTGCTGCAACACGAGTCAGCTGAGCTCGTGCGTAAACTCCGGAGGACGGATCTTTCTCCGCAGGAATATTTTAGCAATGCCGCCCGGGCTGTGAGGGTCAAAACAGCACTGCTCCGAAATGTCGACCCAAACACAGTGGACGCCGAAATGGCGCAAACGGCGTTTGCGCTGGATGACGCTTCGCGAGAGCGATTACGCCGTCTATTTCAACGAAGCGACGAGCTTCGCTACAGTGGACGTCCCAACGGCGCGGAATCCACTTCGGAACAGGAACGCGAAGAGATTTTGAGTCTTGTCGAGAACCTACCCGCATGAAATCACCCAGGCTGCTTGTCTATCTTTATTGCGCAACGGCCGTCTCGTCCGCGCTCGGACAAATGGATCCACAATTTACCAAAGCCGGCCAGGAATATGCGGCCGGTCATTTCAAGGAGGCCATCGATGGTTACGAGGCCCTTGTGCGCAAGGGGGCAAGGTGTGCGAATTTGTTCTACGATCTCGGTAACTCGTACTTTCACACCGGCGACTTTGGACACGCCATCTTGAATTACGAGCGCGCTCTCGCCCTGGATCGACGTCATCCAGAAGCGCAAGCCAACTTGCGTATCGTGCGTGATGAAGCGCGTGCGCTGGAAATAACGCCTTTCGCCGGGGAGCGCTTTGTTCAATTTGCCGCCACGAATCAATATGCTGTTGCAGCCGCGATTACCTTTTGGCTCGGGCTGTTCTCCGCCATCTGGTGGATCTTCTCGCAGCGGCACCCAGGGTTCGCGATCGCACTCTCACTAATTTGTTTGTCCATCTTCGCCTTCGCCGTTCTCTCGATTTTTTGGAGCGAGACTGGAAACAAAGGACGATCGCTGGCGGTCGTGACCGGGACTGACGTTGAGGCACGATTGGCGACAGCGGACAATGCTCGGAGCGTGCTGGCGTTGCCAGCGGGCAGCGAGATCAGGATTTTGAGTAAACGCGGCGATTGGATTTACGCGGCGTTGCCAAACGATTTGCGCGGCTGGATCCCAGCGCGAAGCGCAGAGAACGTGCGCCTGTAACAGCATTGATGTAGCCCTCGGCTATGCCGGCCAAGCCGTAGCTCGTGCGAAGGCGCCACAGGCTATGGCGTGGCAAGCAGCACGGTAGCTACAGCGACTCCGGGATTTGCGACGATCAGATATCACCATTACAGGATTTATATGAGGCCGGAAATGGACGTCGGCACGAACCGAAAGGCGCTGCAGATCAATCTCGACCGGAAGAAATACGGGACATTTGCCGAGATTGGGGCGGGTCAGGAGGTGGCGCGGCGGTTCTTTCACGTTGGCGGTGCCTCAAACACAATCGCCAAAACCATTTCCGCCTACGACATGACTTTCAGCGACGCGATCTACGGGCCGGCCGATCGATACGTGAGCCGCAAACGTCTCCAGATGATGCTCGATCACGAGTACGGTCTGCTGCTGGAACGGCTGGATGCTAAACTCGGCAGCGAACGGACGTTCTTTTGTTTTGCAGACACGGTATCCGCACGCAGCTTCAAGCAACATAATGAATCACATGGCTGGTTGGGAGTTCGTTTTCAAACGCAGCCACGGAGTGAACCGAGCCAGATTATCATCCATGTGCGGATGTTCGATGAAGCGAACGTCGACCAGCAAGAGGCGCTGGGCGTTATCGGCGTGAACCTGCTTTACGGAGCGTTTTATCATTCGCAGCCTGAAGCTTTGATTTCTTCTCTGCAAGAAAATCTCGCACCCGGTCGCATTGAAGTGGACATGATCAAATTTTCGGGGCCGGCATTCGCCCTGATCGACAATCGCTTGATGAGCCTGCAGCTGGTGAGCCAGGGCTTGACCGATGCGGTCCTGTTTACGGCGGAAGGTGAAACCGTCCAGCCAGCAGAGATCCTTTACAAGAAAGCGATGCTGGTCGAGCGCGGCAGTTTTCGCCCCGTTACCTGCGCGACTAACGAGGCACTAGATGGCGCCCGTCGCCAATTCCTGAAGGAATCAGATTGTTCAGAGAATGACCTCGTCGTTCTGATGGAAATGACGCTGGAGAATCTCCTTTCCGAAGGCCACCTCAATCATGCGGATTTTCTGGCTCGGGTTGACATTCTCGGCGCGCTTGGGCACCCGGTCCTGATTTCGAAGTTCGGTGAGTACTATCGTCTGGCGGGTTATCTGGCCCGCTACACCAACAAGAAGATTGGATTGGTAGTGGGCGTGCCGAGCTTGATCGAGATTTTTGACGAAAAATATTATCTCAATCTCGAAGGCGGAATTCTGGAAGCTCTCGGGCGCATGTTTAAGCACGGCCTGATGCTGTATGTTTATCCAACGGTTGATCGAGTAACGGGAAAGATTTTGACCGCAACGCAATTGAAAGTGGCGCCGAATTTGCAATCACTCTTTCAGTACTTGATTGACAATCAATTCATCGCGGAAATCACCGATTTTCATCCCGAATTTTTGCGAATTTTTCCACCAGACGCACTGGCGAAGATACAATGCGGCGACAGCAGCTGGGAAGAGATGGTGCCACCGGAGGTCGTGCGGATCATCAAGGAGCGTGAATTTTTCGGGTATCGCGCCCCAGTAGCGGCCTGATCTGAGGCGTTCAGTGCGCTGGATGGCTGAGGCGCAGGTTGAATTCGGACAGAGACGGCCCTTCGGCACGGTTCCCGCTACAACGGACTTCGCACCATGGGCAGACGCGCAGATTCTGTTATTGGCCTGGACTTGGGCAAGCACGTTTTCAAAGCGGTAGCGTTTCGTCGAAAGAGCGATTCACGCTTGGTTTTGACCAGCTTTGCCTCGCGCCAGGTACCTGAGCAATTTGCGTCCGCTGATGACCTTGCCCGGGAGATGAAGTTGCTCGTGAAAGAGTTGGGGAGTGGCGCCAGGGCGTGCGCGGTTGCGATCTCTGATCCCGCGATGCTCCTTCGCATCATCGAACAACCTGACACCCCGTTGAACCTGCTCCGCAATGCGCTCCGTTTAAGCGGCCTCGCTCTCCTCAATCAGGAATGCAAAGATTTCGTTCTCGACGTTACGCCGGTGCTGAGTCGCACAGTGACCGATGAATCGACAACCAAGGAGCCAGGCGAAGAGGCCGGAACGGTCGCGGTTCAGAGCGCGGTCCAGACGACAACAAAATATCTCGTCGGCGGAATGTTGCGGCCGGTGGTCAGGCAAGTTTCGGCGGCGATAAGTAAAAACCGCCTCACCGCCGAGATTTTTCAGCTGGCGCCAGTCTGTTCCTTTAACGCGTTTGAATTCGCTTACCCGGAAACTTTCGCCAACGACGCGTTTCTCTTGCTCGAGATAGGACATTTGCAGAGTACAGTGCTGATCGGCAACAAAGGCGAACTAGTCCTGATCCGCAGTATCGATTACGGGGGCAAAGCGCTCATGCAAGCTCTAACGGCGGAGGGCGCTCTCGAGACCGAGGCGGCCTGGTTGATGATCCAGCATGGTGACGAAGGAATGGCGGAGATTTGCCGCAATTCCCTCGAGCGCCTCGCGATCGAGGTGCGCAATTCCATCGGCTTTTTCGAAGGTCAACGGGAGGAAAGTATCAACCGAATTTTCGTTTCAGGCGGACTGGCCCGCGCCGAAACAGTGCTTCAGACACTGAGCGACGAACTGGGATTGGCCTGCGAAATTTGGGACCCACTGGAGACCTGTGAATTGGCCTTACCGGCAGCCAAACGCCAGGGCTTGCCTAACGAGTTTGTATCACTCAATGTCGCCTGCGGCGCGGCTTTTGAATACCTGAAGAACTGACCAAGAGACGATGGCTCTTCATCTCAACCTCCTGCACGAGCAGATTTTTGAGCAGCGGCAGCGGCAACGCGATCCGGTCAAGCTCGGGTTCCTGGTTCTGGCCGGGTGTGGCGCGGTGCTGTTTCTTTATTACGGATGGAACGCGTACCAAACGCTCCAGATCAAGGCGCACCGAAGTGCGGTCGAGCGCGATTGGGCGAAGATCGAACCGGCGGTAACAGCCGCTCAAAAACGCGCTGCCGAATTAACGAGCATGATTAATACGCAGCGAGTCCTGAATAGCTACATCGACAATCGATTCTTATGGGCGCCATTCCTGGAAAAGATTTCACGCTGCGTTGCTCCAAACGCGCAATTGACCGCCATTGAAGGGGCCCTGCAGGATGACAATAAAGGCGTGACCGCCAGTATCGAAGGAGTCGCAGCCGCCCGCGAGCCACGTTCGGCTGCTGAAGATTTCCGTCAAATGCTGCTCGAGCAGCTGGCGCAGAATTATCGCGCTGTCAAAGTAGAGTTTAAAGCGCTCGAAGACGTGGACACCACTGCGAAAATCGATGGAACCGCCATGCCGATGGCCCATTACATTATCGCGGTCACTTTCGGGCTGAATTCGGTTCCAAAACCCAGTCCTTCGCCCGCGATCAAAGCGAAAAAATGAATCTTCCCAATCTGAATCCAGATCAGATTAAGAAAGTCGTCCTAAGCGGGTTCGGCTTTCTTTTTTTGCTGTATGTTTATTTCACGTTTTTTCTTGGGCCGTTGAACAAGAGCCGCCAGGCGGCCCAAGCCGCCATCGCCGATACCCAGCATAAGATCGACACTTCAAAAAGTGAAATGGCCAAGGCCGTCACTCTTGAGCGCCAGGCGAAAGAGTTGACCGGTAAACTGACCGCCCTGAAAGCGCTTAACCCGGAAGGCGCGCCGATCGCCTGGTTTCCGCCACGGATAAAGGCCTTTTTTGCCGAGCAACAGATCGACAAAGCAATGGCGCGCCTTGAGGGAACGACAAACTTTAAGGAGACGGACCTTTCCGGCTGGGCGAAATATGACTGGCTGATCGATCTCCCACAAACTGACTACGGTTCACTTGGTCAGGCTATCGCTGCGCTTGAGAATACAGAGCCGTTACTCTGCATTAGGAAACTGAACATTCATCTCATGGGGCAACAACCGCAATTTCAACAGGTCGCCATTGCCGCAACCACCGCAATAGAAAAACGATGAAGGTATCTGCATTAATCTTCATGTTGATCCTGATACTCGTAGTCTGCGTTCACGCCGACCAGCCGATGAAAATCGAGCTAAAAAACAGGTCGTCTTTTGCGATGGATCCGGGCAGCCGAAACCCATTTTGGCCGATCGGTTGGAAACCGGTGAAGCTGGCGGGTAGCGGCGGTCCAGCTGCAAGTATTCCGCTTACCGCGTTTGTAGTGAGCACGATTACGGTCGATCGAGGGGCCCATTTTGCAATTATCAATGGCAAAACGATGCAAGAGGGCCAGCAATTTGGATTAGCTTTGGGCCCACAAACTTATCAGATCGTCGTCAAAAAGATTGAGGATGGTCGCGTCATCCTCACTCAGGGCGATGAGGAGATCATAATCCCGTTACGGCGGAAGTAACGGATTGCAGTTGCGATCGATTTTGCTGGCGAAAAGCGGCGGCGTCCGCATTTAATCGATTGACTGCTCGCGCCCACGTTGAGCCCGCCCCAGAATACCTTGAAGGCGCGCTCAACCTTCAAATTTCAGACGTTCGCCGAAAGAACCTGTGGAGCCGGGACAAATTCGCTTTCGCGCAGGACGACAGCCTTCGTTCCGCGAATGAGCTGCCACCACTGAATCGCGGACCCGAGTACAATCAGAAATACGAGCAGAAGAAAGAACCCGGCAACAAATGCATCGAACCGCCACACGGCCGCCTGCCGCGCCAGTTCAACCGCCTTCGTCGAACCGACAATTCCCCCCGCCTCACGCAGGACCGACTGCGCACCACTCAAAAAACCAAGCTTCGGGTCAGCAGACAAAATCTTGAGGTAACCGGCGGAGAATGTCACTGCGCACATGAAGACCAGTGGCAGAAGAGTGACAAACAAGTAACGCACCTTCTGCATCTTGATCAAAACCGTTGTGCACAAACAAAGCGCGATCACTGACAGTAATTGATTCGCCAGTCCAAACAGCGGCCAGAGTGTGTTGATGCCGCCGAGCGGGTCGATCACGCCTTGATACAAAAACCACCCCCAGGCTGCAACCAGGAGGACACTGGAAAAAAGGTTTGCGCTCCAGGAACGGGTGTTACCAAGCGGTCGCCAGACATTGCCTAACAAATCCTGAAGGAGAAACCGGCCAACTCGCGTGCCAGCATCAATTGTCGTTAAAATGAAAAGTGCCTCGAACATAATGGCAAAGTGATACCAAAGCGCGAGCGCAGCCGGACTGGAGGAAACGCGCGCGAACATGTGCGCCATGCCAACTGCAAACGTCGGTGCGCCGCCGGCCCGATTGAACATCGTCTTTTCGCCCAGGTTCTGCGCCAGAATCGACATCTGTTCTTCGGTAACTGGAAATCCTGCGTTCGAAACCTTTGTCACTACCTCTGTCGGCGTTCCCTTGGAGTTGATCGCAAAATACTCGCCCGGTTGCAGGACGCATGCTGCAATCAAGGCCATTAGTGCGACCATCATCTCGGTAATCATCGCACCGTAGCCGATCTCGCGAATGCGCGATTCGCGCCCGAGCATTTTCGGCGTTGTGCCCGATGCAATGAGCGAGTGAAATCCAGAAACCGCCCCGCAAGCAATGGTGATACAAACAAATGGAAACACCGGGCCGGCAAATACAATTCCGCTGCCGTCGATGAATCGAGTGAGCGCTGGCATTTGCAGTGTCGGATGAATTAGAATCACCGCGACTGCGAGCGCAGCCACCGTTCCCAGCTTTAAAAATGTGCTCAGATAATCGCGCGGAGTAAGCAGCATCCACACCGGAAGAATCGAAGCCGCCAGCCCGTAAACCATGATCGCCCAAGCGATCCATCTCGCATCGTGGCGAAACCAGGCTTCGATTGCGGGAAAATTGGTCAGAAACTGGCCACCCCAGACACCGAATCCCAAACCGAGCAAACCAAAAATGGTGACCGCCATCACGCTCGTTTTCCCGGTGCGTAATCCGAAACCCATGATCAGCGCAACCGGAATCGTCATCGCGATGGTGAAAACGCCCCACGGACTTTTGGCCAGGGCTTGAACAACCACGAGCGCCAGCACCGCTAGCAGAATAATCATAATTGCCAGCACACCGATCAGCGCCAGAGCCCCAACGCCGCGACCAATCTCCTCCTTCACCATTTGCCCCAGCGTTTTACCTCCGCGCCGCACCGACGCGAAAAGCATGACCATATCGTGGACGGCACCGCCTAACGTCGCGCCGATCAAAATCCAAAGCGTTCCTGGTAAAAATCCAAACTGCGCCGCCAGAACCGGTCCGACGAGCGGCCCCGGTCCGGCAATCGCGGCAAAGTGATGACCAAAAACCATCCAACGATTCGTGGGGACAAAATCTTTGCCATCGTTTTTGACCACGGCGGGCGTAGCCCGTCCGTCATTTAACGCAAGCACTTTTGTCGCAAGCCATTTGCTGTAGAAACGATAACTGACTACTGCCGCACAGAATCCTGCCACGACGATCCACAGCGCGCTGATTTGTTCGCCGCAGGAAAGTGCCAATACGCACAACGCAGCAAAACCGAGAACTGTTACTGCAATCCATAGCAGCTTTTTCCAGAGACTCATCGGACCTACACTTTACACAAAGCGTTCGCCGCGCGCGAACTCTGGGTAGCGCACGCGTCTCGCGTGCTGGTTTTGGCGTCCCGCCAAAACTATCTTCCGGTTGCGTTCGATTACAGGAAAACCGTCGCCCGAAAAAAGTCCGCGATGGCACGACGCCATCGCCAGACACGCGGGACGCGTGCGCTACCCGAGAGTGTCGCGCGCTTGCTTCAGTTTCGACAACTGTTCGGCGAAATTCCTCTGTCTTTGCCTATGCTCCTCAACAACCTTCCCCGGGGCACGATCAACAAACGATTTGTCCTTCAATTTTGCTTCAACCGCACGCAACTCACCTTCAACTTTGGCAATCTCTTTATCGAGTCGTTCACGTTCGGCTTCCCTGTCCCCCGCGCTGACGACGAGAAAGATTTCACCTAGGTACGTGACCGCCATCGGAGTTCCCGGAGGGCTCTTGAACCCGGCATCCAACTCCACCTCGGACGCATTCAGCAATCGTGCAATCGTCGGGATCTCGTTCCCAACTTCCGGATCGACGGTCCGGAAAATGAATTGCACTTTCTTATTAGACGGAATTTTTGCCTCTGCCCGAAGATTGCGGCCTGCCTGCACCGTTTCATAAATTGCGGTCACAAGCTTTCGCTTTTCCGACAAATCAGCCGTCTTAAGGGGCACCTTCGCCGGCGGCGCAGCAAATTGAATGGATCCATCCCCAAAACCCAGCAGCGACCACAACTCCTCGGTAATGTACGGCATGAACGGATGGAGCAAGCGCAGGACTGTCGACAGGACGAAATCCATTACCGTAAGCGCCGATTTCTTTTTTGCTTCGTCTTGACTGAAGATTTCAGTCTTCGCGGCTTCGACAAACCAGTCGCAATAATCGCCCCAGATAAAATCATAGAGACGCTGGGCAACGGCATTAAATTGGTATTCGCGGTACGCTTTCTCGATCGCATCGATCGTCTGATTTAACCGCGCCAGAAGTTCAACAGCGAAAATCGACAAATTTTTACTTTCGATCTTTGCTGCAGCCTGACCCGGTCCATGTCCCTGGCGGAACCGCGCTACGTTCCAGAGCTTGGTCGCAAAATTGCGACCCTCCTCGATTTGTTTTTCGTCGAAGCGAATATCCTGGCCCCTCGGCGCAATCCGCATCAGGCCGAAGCGCAACCCATCTGCACCATACTTGTCGATTAATTCAAGCGGGTCCGGCGAATTGCCTAACGATTTCGACATTTTTCGTCCCTGTTTGTCGCGAATCAACCCGGTAAAGAAAACATCCCGAAACGGAATGTTGTCTTCTATGCGGTCCGACCTGCCTGGCCTGAACTCGAGCCCGGCGATAATCATGCGCGCAACCCAGAAGAAAATAATGTCCGGAGCAGTCACGAGCACGCTCGTCGGATAAAACTTCTTTCGCGTCTCTTCGCCCATCGTCTCGTAGGCCCAAAGCCATGATGAGAACCAGGTGTCCAAAGTGTCTTGTTCTTGGGTCCAGTTCTCCCGATCGGGTGGCGGTTCCAGCCCGACGTAGATTTCCGGTGTCTGACCTCCGACCTCCGATCTCTGACCTCCGCCTTCTGACCTCTGGTTCCTGTACCACGCCGGTATCCGGTGTCCCCACCAGACTTGGCGGCTGACGCACCAGTCCTGAATATTTTCCAGCCACTGTCCATATACTTTTTCCCAGTGATCAGGAAAAAATCTGATAAGATGCTCGCGGACAACTAACAATGCTTCTTTTGTCTTCGGGTAGCGCAAAAACCATTGCTCGCTTAACCGTGGCTCGATCGGCACTTCGCTCCGTTCACTTAAGCCGATATTGTTTTCATACGGCTCGGCCTTGGAAAGCAATCCACGCGCTTCCAATAACTCTGCGGCTTTCTTGCGCGCCTCAAATCGATCGAGCCCATTCAACTCCGGAACCGCAGGACAGTTGATCCTGCCATCGGGGTGGAGGACATCGATGATCGGCAGGTGATGGCGTTGCCCAATTTCAAAGTCCAACTTGTCGTGCGCCGGCGTCACTTTCAAAATGCCGGTGCCGAATTCCGGATCAATCGCTTCGTCTGCGACGATTGGAAGTTTTTCCCGCGCAAGCGGACGCCACACCTGCTTGCCGATAAGACTGACATATCGTCTGTCGCCTGGACGAACCGCAACTGCTGTGTCGGCCATGATGGTCTCCGGTCGCGTCGTCGCGACTTCCAGAAAGCGGCCGGGCTCCTCGACGATCTCGTAGCGGACAAAATATAGAATTCCCTTTTGCGGCTTATTAATGACCTCTTCATCAGAGAGCGCTGTTTGCGCCGCCGGGTCCCAGTTGATCATGCGGCGGCCCCTATAAATGAGCCTTTTATCATAGAGATCGACAAAAACCTTTTGGACAGCCAGCGAATAGGCTTCGTCCAGGGTGAAACGTTCGCGCGACCAATCGCAGGAGCAGCCAAGCCGTTTGAGCTGCTCGATGATGATGTGGCCGTGCTTCTTTTGCCAGTCCCAAACTCGCTTAACAAATTCGTCACGGCCGAGACCGCGCCGTGAAACTCCTTCAGTTTTGCGAAGCCATTTTTCGACTGCAGTTTGGGTGGCTAGCCCGGCATGATCCGTTCCCGGCAGCCAAAGCACTTCAAAGCCTTGCATGCGCGCGCGTCGCGCCAGAATATCCTGGATCGTGTTATTCAAAACGTGGCCGAGCGTAAGCACGCCCGTGATGTTCGGTGGCGGAATCACAATCGAGAACGCTGGCTTCAACGACTTTGGATTTGCTTCGAAATCGCGATTCTGGATCCAAGTGGCATACCGCTTCGGCTCGACCGTTTTCGGCTCGTATGTTTTCGGCAGTTCAACCATAAAGTAATGTCAGCCTCTGGCTTGCGACCCGTAACAAACGCAAGCTGGAGGCTTGCGCTACTCTATTCGCTCCATCACTTTCCCGCTGCATGCAAGACTCCCGTCCCATCGGTGTTTTCGATTCCGGACTTGGCGGCCTAACGGTTGTAAAGGCGCTGTGTGACTTGCTGCCTAACGAGTCTGTTTCTTATCTTGGGGACACCGCACGTGTGCCGTATGGAAACAAAAGCGGGGAGGCAGTCGAGCGCTACAGCCTTGAGCTGGCCGATATGCTCGCGAAAGAGAACGCGAAAGTCATTGTCGTCGCCTGCAACACGGTTTCCTCGGTCGCTCTCCCACGGTTACGCAAACATTATTCCATCCCGATCGTCGGCGTGATTGAGCCGGGCGCGCGCGCTGCCGCATCCGCGACGCGCAATCGTCACATCGGGGTTATCGGAACTCGCGCCACCATCCGCAGCGGCGCGTACGAGAAAGCGTTGCTTGCGCTTAAGTCCGATCTTCGGGTAAGCAGCCGCCCGTGCCCGCTGCTTGTGTCGTTGGTCGAAGAAGGCTTGCTCAACGATGAAGTGACTGATCGCATGATCGCTCGCTATCTTGAACCGCTGATTGCTGATGGCATCGACACGCTCGTGCTCGGTTGCACTCACTATCCCTTATTGACCGGCGCCATCGCGCGCGTGTTAAAACGTCAGATCATGATCGTCGATTCGGCTCAGAATTGTGCCCGGGCTGTGGAGCAGCTTCTCGATCGCAAATCCCTGCGCGCGCCGACATTGAATTGCGGCGAACTTCAAGTCGCGCTCACGGATGCGGCCGATAACTTCCTCGGCGTCGCGCGAGACGCTTTGCAGTTGAAGATCGGCAAGATCGAGCTCCGCCCTTTGCCATAGACCGACTGCCGAACTTTGCGAGAGTTCTAAAAATGAGAGGAGAAAAATGAACCGAATGAGCCTGCTTTTCGTTGTCGCTCTGATCGCTCCGAGCTGGCGTTTTGCTCGAGCCGAACCGGAAAACAAAATTGAAAACAGGATACTGTCGGAAGCGCAGGCAATAGCACGGCAAGCAATTGACAAAGGAAATGCGCAATGGGTCGAAGCTTGGGATAAAGCTGATGCTTCGTTGATCGCGACGCTATTCGCACCAGACGGAATTTTGCTGGCGGAAAATGGTAAGTTTTTCAAAGGGCCTCAACAAATTTTCGATCGACAGAAAACCGTGATGGAGAGGGCCGGAAAAGGCGTCAAAGCCACGGTCACAACTGTCGATCTTTGGTTGGTCGGCGAAACGGCATACGAAACCGGAAAGTATAGTTACAAGTTTCAAGAGAAAGGCCGGCCGGTCATCGAACAAGGCCGCTATGTCACCGTTTGGAAGCGCCAAAGCGACGACTCGTGGAAAATCATTATGGATATTGGCCTTCCGGAGGACTAGCTCCAAGCGATCATTCGACGCGAACCAGATCGCCTGGTTCGTAGAGCCTTGGGCAGTCTCTTAACCACGAGATCGTAAGAATGGTCGATCATTTTCCGCAGCTCCAGATCAGGAATTCCGCTTTCGAGCTCGACGGTGTTCCAGTGTTTCTTGTTCATGTGGTAGCCGGGGCGAACGTGTTCGTAGCGATCGCGTAGCTCCAGCGCGAGATCGGGATCGCATTTCAGATTCGCCATTGTCGGGACTTGTTCGAGTGACGTGAGCGCGAACATTTTGCCGCCGACTTTGAAGACGAGCACACCATCGCCAAATGGAGTGTCTTCGACCGCGTTTGCTTTGCTCAGGCAATATTCGCGAAACTCAGCCAGATCCATCCCCGAAATTAATTCCACCGCGCAAGATCGGCAATCGAGGGCGAATCGTTTGCCGGAGATTCAGGCGATTTGCGAACGCAAAATGTCGAGCAGATCTTTGATTGCAACCCGCTCCTGTTTCATCGAATCACGATCACGCAACGTGACCGTGTCGCGCAATGCGGCGTCTTTTTCGCCAAGCGTTTCGAAATCCACGGTGACGCCGAACGGCGTACCGATTTCATCCTGACGACGATAACGGCGGCCGATCGCGGCGCTTTCGTCGTAAAATACGTACATATGGGGCGTCAAAAGATTAACGATCTCCCTCGCTTTGGTGACGAGCGGCTCCTTGTTTTTCAAAAGCGGAAAGACCGCGCATTTGATTGGAGCCATGCGCGGATGAAAACGCAAGACGATGCGCGTTTCCATTTTTCCTTTCTCATCTGGTGCCTCGTCTTCCGCATACGCCTCGCAAATCAGCGCCAGCACCGTGCGATCGACGCCTGCGCTGGGCTCGACGACATGCGGGATAAATCTCTGCTTGGTTTCTTCATCGAAATATTCGAGCGATTTGCCGCTGGCTTTTTGGTGCTGCGCTAAATCGTAATCGGTTCGATATGCCACGCCTTCCAGCTCCTGGCGTCCAAATGGAAAGTCGTATTCGATGTCGTAGGTGCCCTTTGAATAAAACGCGCGCTCTTCGTCGGAGACAGTCTTCACGTGCAATTTCTCATGGGGAATTCCGATGTTTTCGTAAAACTTGAGGCGTTCTTCCTTCCAATACTCGAGCAACTCCATTCCCTGCTCCGGCCGGCAAAAGTATTCCAGCTCCATCTGTTCGAACTCGCGCGAGCGGAATGTGAAATTGCGCGGATTGATCTCGTTCCGAAACGCTTTCCCGATCTGGGCGATCCCGAAGGGTAACTTCTTCCGCGAGACTTCTAGGATGTTCTTGAACTGGACGAAAATCGCCTGTGCCGTTTCCGGTCGAAGATAAGTGATTGATGATTCGTCCTCGGTCGCACCAACGTAAGTTTTGAACATCAAATTGAAGGCACGGGGTTCGGTCAGATCTTTGCTTCCACAAATGGGGCATTGCCTGCCTCCGTTTTTCTCTAGGAGCTGGTCAGCACGAAGTCGCGACTTGCAAGAGCGGCAATCGATCATCGGATCGGTGAAGGTGTCTTCGTGGCCACTCGCCTTCCAGACGGCCCGGTTCATCAAGATCGACCCGTCCATTCCGACGACGTCATCGCGCTCGTGCACCATGACGCGCCACCAATAGTTCTTTAGGTTACGCTTCAGCTCGACCCCGAGCGGGCCGTAATCCCAGAGACCATTCAGTCCCCCATAGGCCTCGCTCGATTGAAAAATAAAGCCGCGCCGCTTGCACAGGCTGACGATCTTTTCCATGCTTGCCGCGCCGTAGCCGGGCAAAGGCGGGCGCTGCGCGTCAGATGGTGCCGTCATGATTTTTGCCACAGATGAACACAGATTGGCACAGATTCAATGTGGAGAATTGGAGAGATGCGCTCAATCGCGCGCGTGATTCCCGTCCTAAAATGCGGACAACACAGGCTTCATCCCTCCATCTGTGTTGATCCGTGTAAATCTGTGGCTAACCCTGTGGCTCGACCGTGATCTCGGTTTTTACCGAGCTGGCAATAAAACAGTTCTCATGCGCGGCATGATGCATTTTATCGAGGTCTTCCTTCGTTGGCTGTTTTTCACCCGAAAATTTGATTCGAGGTTTTAGGGTCACCCGCGTGATCGCCAATCTACCTTCGCTGTTTTTCTCCATATGGCCGACTGCGTCATCGATATATTCGTCCATCACAAACTTCTGCTTACACGCGATGGCGAGAAATGTGAGCATGTGACAACTCGCAAGCGAAGCAACGTATGCTTCCTCCGGATCGACATTTTTGGGGTTCCCGAGATAGGCCGGCGCAGCCGAGGCTGTCATTTCGTGACCGCCATCGAACTTCCAGGTATGATCGCGCGGATATTTTGGGTACTCGAACGGCGTGTTACCCCGTTCCCAAGTGAGCGTAACTTGATGTTCGGACATGCTTGTAAATAGAACGCGAATTGTTGCAGGGCAAGCGCATCCGCTTGCCGGCTAAAGACATTGGCAGGCGACGCGCTTGCCCCACAATAGGCTAATCGCGCGCCGCTTAGGGTAAGCGCTCCGCCAGAAGAGACGTGCGCGATGCTGGTTTCGAACCAGCGACCCCTTGCGTGTGAAGCAAGTGCTCTACCACTGAGCTAATCGCGCTCCCGGAACGCACAAATTAGAGAGGAGAAATTCGAAATTACAAGTCAGCGAATCTTTGCAGTTTTGTGTCCGATCAAGCAGACGCCATGGCGACAAGTCGCAGGTTCAAACCGTGCATCGCGCATCGCTTGCAGGTTTCGGCGCCGCCGCTTTCGCATTTCGGTGGCTGAAGCAGTGAGCCCCGGGAAAGCCAAAACCAAGCGCCTAAGATCCGATAGCCAGAGTAGGATAATACCGTAGTTTAAAGTAAGGTAAAACCTTATATTTTTGCTTGACACTCTTGGCACTCTCCAAATAAAAAGCGTCTCAAAACAAGGAGGTTAGAATGAAAACAAATGAACAAACTTTGATCTCGAGGGTGGTTTTGCGTGCATTTGCCGTCGCTCTAGGCACTTATATTGTTGCGAGCAGCGCATACGCGACGGTCATCATCTCCGATGGGACGTTTAACCCGTCTGATTGGGCCGTGAACGTTACCGTCAGTACAGGCGGGGCGACCCAGACCGCCCAGCAAAACCTCAGCGGCGGAAATCCCGGCGCTTACCGATACATGACTCATCCGCTACCCCTCGGCCCCAGTTCAATCGGCGTCGCGCACTTATTTCAGCCCGCGTCCTACACTCCATCGACTCAGGGCGCGATTATCTCGATGGATTACTCGGAAGACCACATTCAGTTTAATCCATCGATCATCGGCGCGCGTCCATTACTGATGCAAGGCAACACCTTATTTATTGGTCCAAGTATTAACTTTACCGACCTTGCGTGGACGACAGTTAGCCTGACAGGATTGACCGCTGCGGCCTTCAGCAACGGCAGTTCTCATCCGGATTTCAGCGCGTTGGGAACGACCATTCAGTTCGGGTATGGGCGAAGCAACACAAACAACCCGGGCGACCCACCATTGACCACGCAACACGGGATTGATAACTGGTCGTTTACAATCCACAACGCGGTTCAGGGGGTGCCCGACTCCGGCGGCCTGTCGCTTCCTTTGTTGGGACTTCTTGGGATCATCACTTTTGGTCACTACTCGCGCAAAAAATTCGCGCGGACAGAATAAGAGGGACGTCAGCTCTATCAGGCTTCGCAGCCGGTTTACCAAGGCGAAGGCGCGCGCGCGCCTCATCCCGAGTGATCCCAGTCAACCGCCGGTTTTCGCTTGCGCCACGTAGCGCTTGATCTTTTCAACGTCGGCGCCGACTACGGTGCCGACGAGACGGCCGCGGCGGTTGTAAATGTTAACCTGCGGAACGGAGTGGATGCTGTGTTGCCTTACCACCGCCGTGTTCCAACTGACGATGTCCACCTTGCGCAGCGCGATCTCTGGATCGGTGCTAGCCATCTGTTCCAAACTCGGTGAGAGTCGCCGACAAGGACCACACCAGTCGGCATAAAAATCGACAATGGTCACGTGACCAAGCGCGAGGTGCCTGGTGAGGTCCACCTGCCCGCCGTGAGCGATCGTTTCGACTTGTTGGCCACGATCAGCGACGGCCGCGGCAGCTGTCCGAGACCTGTCCGGCTGGGTTTGGGCCGATGTATGATCGACCCAATATTTGTTGTTCTGCTCGGCCAGTTTCCGTCGTAATTCCTCTTGCTGCTTCTGAAACGCTTCCTGACTCGCAGTTTGTTGTGATGAATATGCGGCGGCCTTCGTCACGTCATAATGAAAACGTTGCTGAACCGATTTCGGTAGCTCGGTGAAATAAACTTTGGAGACTCCCCAACTCGTGATCAGCACAATGCCGTCGGGTTCCACCCGGCTTACGGTCACATTTCTGTATTCTTTCCCGTCGATCGTTTTGAAATCATCGCCGAACGCACCTGCTCCGATTAGCGAGAAAACGGCGACCAAATTCCACGTCTTCACAACTTATGAAAATGAGCCAGCGATTATAGGCGCGTGCAGGAACAGTCTCCAGTTGAAAAAAGGTGGCCGCGCGCGGCCAAGGCCGCGTCGCTGCGAATCTCAGGCGGAGGATTGAGCGCGTCCAAACCGCGGGTGGACAACAAGAAGGGCTTGATTGCTTGGCGAATATGTACCACAATCGGTGTGACTTACAGGGAGGAAAGGTGTCGGCCAGGGACTGGAAGACTGACGCCCCATTGTATCGGATGAATCTGGAGGACAAAAATAATTCCAAAGTTTACATCCGCTGACGTGATTTTTTTCGAATCCCATAAGATGGGGAGTTGATTCCGCTTTTCTATACAACCCGAAGGCTTCGAAATAATATTGTGAGACTGAGGAAATACCGTGTGATCTGCCTTCCGCAGTTTTGTGGACCGAAGGCGACCGCAGCCAGGATCACGTTGAGGCGTCGAAAAGTCGCTCGTGTAAGGATTCTCGGTCTGATGTTCGCATCCATTCTGCTTGCAACTGCTCCTTGGGCAAATGCGATTCCGGGCCTGCAGTTGGATGCGACAGGTGGCGTATACAACAATACGGTGGAGTCCACCAGCATCAGCAGTGATGTGATTGAGTTGTGGGCACTGGTGAACGGCGCCCCGGCGTCATCCGGCACATATTGGGTCGACGTCGCCATCACTCCGAACACGACCAGCGCACAGAACCTCGGATCTTTTATATTCAACGGTACCCCGGTGAATGTGACCTCAGGCATGACCTTAGGGAATCCAGGTCTTCCCCCCCACGGCGTTTACAATACATACTACAAGGAGTTTTCGTTTACGTTTAATCCAAGCCACAAAATTACTCCGTACGATGTCTCCCTGGGCGCCGGTCAGCCGGCCACGCATCTGAATTCGAGCGGTACTGGATTTTACAACGAGTTCTCGGTTAATCTCAGTGGCCTTTCGGAAAATGTCGAGGTTTGGTTCGACCTCTACCATAGGAACACATCTGGTTCAGTAGACGCGAAAGCGCCGTTTTCGCATGATGTTTTCACCGTTTCAGGATCGGGACCAGGAACTCAGATCCCCGAACCGACAGGTTTCGTTCTTACCGGCATAGGGCTGCTGACGCTTTTCGCGGTCATCCGCCGAAGGAAAGCATAATTTCGACGCGGCGAACCTAAGCGCCGACACTTGCGCGCTGTCAAGCTTGCGCCGCGCAATTGTTTGAGTTGTTCGAACTCAATCAAAACCTTGTTACACAACCGGCTGCGGAAACAATCGGCTGCGGCCAACAACGCGAGCCCAGCGAAATTCGATCGCGGTCGCGATACAACCAAAACCGTAGCGCACGCTTCGCCGAAAATTAATCGATGAGGCCTCCGGTAAATAACTGGCCGGACAGGTCACTTCCCCTACCCGACAACCGAGCCAAAGCACTTGCGCCAGGATCTGATTGTCAAAGACAAAATCGTCTGAGTTGTTTTCGAACGACAACTGTTCAAGCAGCTCGCGCGCAAAGGCGCGATACCCGGTGTGATATTCCGACAACTTCGCGCCCAGCAGAAAATTTTCTACCAATGTGAGAAAACGATTGGCTATGTATTTCCAGAGCGGCATTCCGCCTCGCAGCGCGCCGCCGCCAAGAATACGCGAGCCTAAAACACACGGATACAAACCGCTTGCCACGAGTGAGGCCATCGCCGGAAGCAATAACGGTGTGTATTGGTAATCAGGGTGAATCATGACCACGATGTCCGCCCCGGCGGCAAGCGCGAGCCGATAGCAGGTTTTCTGATTTCCGCCGTAACCGCGATTTTCCGGATGCACTTCTACCTGCACATGCGGGAGGGTCCGCGCGATCGCCACCGTTTCGTCGTGACTGGCGTCGTCCACCACGATCACAAGATCGACGATTCCTTGCGCCATCACTTCGTCGTAGGTCCGGCGCAAAGTTTTCTCCGCATTATACGCCGGCATCACCACAACAATCTTCTGGCCGTTTAACACGGCTCTTCTTTACATTGGCTTGCCGTGAACAAGCAAACCGACTCTTTCCATCGAACGGATTTAATACCGACGCAAGTCGCCTCCATCAATAGGCTAAAATGATCATTGTTCACGACCCGCACTGCGTCGAGTACTCCATTGCTGGTCATCCAGAGCGGCCGGCACGAGTCGAGCGCGCTGTGCCGGTGCTCAGAGACCGGCATCCGGATTGGGAGTGGCGCGTGCCGCGCGCGGCTACGGATGGCGAATTGCTCCGTGCGCACCCGCAAGAGCACCTTGATCGAATCGCGAATCCTTATCGCGATTTTGATGCCGACACGCCAGCGTATTCAAATATTAATGTCCATGCCCGGCAATCGGCCGGTGCAGCCATCGAGGCGTCGCGTGCGGCCCTCGGTGGCAAGCGCGCGTTTAGCCTGATGCGTCCGCCAGGACACCACGCCACCCGCGATCGCGCGATGGGCTTTTGCTATTTTAGCAACGTGGCGATTGCCGCATTGGACGTTCTCGCAGTAGCCGGGTTCGAACCGAACCCGCCTTCCGGGTCGGCGAGGCCGGCTCCAACGATTGAGCGCGTGGCAATTTGGGACTTCGACGCCCATCACGGCAATGGGACCGAGGCGATTGTGGCTGGCGATTCCCGAATCGCATTCGCATCGATCCATCAGTTTCCGGCTTATCCCGGAACCGGCACGAGATCTTTTGCTAATGTTTTCAATTATCCGGTCGCGCCTTACACGCCGCGAAAACATCATGTGGAAGTTACAAATCGTGCCTTGGAAAAGCTGCTCGAATTCGAACCGAATCTTTTACTTGTCTCCGCCGGTTTCGACGCATTTGCGGGAGATCCTCTTGTGCAAATGACCCTGGAGCACGAGGATTTCTCAACGCTTGGCAGATGGTTGAGCAAGATCGATATCCCTGTGGCCGCTATTCTAGAAGGTGGTTACAGCGACGAGTTACCCGAGCTTATCGACGCGTTTCTGAGTAGCTGGGATTTTCAGGCCACAGATCAGCACGGATGAAACACAGATACAGATGCTGAATCAGTAAAAATCTGTGCTAATCGGTGGCCGTCCTCTAGTTTTCGAAAGCAGCGGTCACAGACCGCCACCGCAGCTAAGGCACCGAGGTGGCTTGCTTTTTCTCCGAATGAATCATTTCGAGCAACTGAACCGCGGCGCTTTCAATATCGGCATGGCCGTGCTGGTGAGCCCTGCTTTTTATCGCAAGCAGAGCGCTGCGATGGACATTTTCAAAGTCTCCGTAGGGAAATTTGTATCGCCCCTTGGTATTTTCGGTTTGTCTTTCGTCGATTCCCAAATGCCATTGCCCATACTCGTTGAAGCCACGCCGGCGAATGAATTCATTCCCGCTTTCTGTTGAAGGTTGACCCTGAGACCAGTCACCGTGGCTGTCGATCACCACGTGTCCTGTCTCGATAAGCTTTTTTGCATGTTCCAATGCCAGCAGGTTGACCTTTACCGGATCGATCATCTGCCGGGCATCGCCAATTGTGGGTGATGCTGGACAAACGATCCCGAGTACCGCGGTAAGAATGGATGCGCTTGCGTATAAAATTACTCCTTTCATCGGCGGCAGAACTTAGCCACGGATTTACACGGATGAAACACGGATAAATTTATGGATCCGTTCATTTCTGGCCAGCTTCAGGCTTGTTTTACAAGATCGTCTCAATCCGTTGCATTACACCATCATCGAAGCCGATCGACAAACTCGGTGGCCCCTCCTCGCAACTGAAGACGGAAACCGCTGATAACGCGGATCTCAAGAACAGATGAAAACACAGAGGGAAGTCACAGATTGACACCAACCTTCGTATAAACTACGGCTCGGCAGGCAAATGAAACACTGATCAGAAGAGGGTTGCCCTTTTGGATCTGTGAAAATCTGTGTTTATCTGTGGCCCAATCTATAAGTCTCCGACCCTGATTATTTTTCCCTCTTTGCATGCGTTCTAATCAGCGTAATCACCGGTTGTCGTTTTCCTGAATCGATGCCGCCGATGCCCACCTGTCGTTTGGCTTTTGAGAACGTAAACGTAAAACATCTGCGCATAACCTTTTACAAGATCGGGCTGGCGGGATTTGAACCCGCGACCTGTCGCCGCGGCGACCGTTCTACAAATTCATTCGATCGAGTTCCTCCCGGCCACCGCCTTACAAACATCGGGCTGGCGGGATTTGAACCCGCGACCTCTTGAACCCCATTCAAGCGTTCTACCAAGCTGAACTACAGCCCGATTTCAGCGAATAAAGTCGCGACGTAGGGATGAATTGTCACGTTGAAAAGCAAACGCCCCGCTACGGCAGGAAGGCTCACATCCCGCCGGCCCGCCGTTTCTTACTCATGCTCATGCTCCTGCTTTTTCTTTCTCACTGCACGCGATGAGAAAAGGCAAAGATAATTTTTTGCGACGATCGCACACCGCCGCTACAGGAAAACATGCTCAGCGCCGGAATCGTCGGGTTACCAAACGTCGGTAAGTCCACGCTTTTCAACGCGGTTACGCGCACCCATAAAGCACCGGCCGAAAATTATCCCTTTTGCACAATCGATCCGAACCTCGGGGTCGTCATCGTGCCCGACGCACGACTGGCAAAGATCGCAGAAATTTCGCATTCCCAAACGATTGTCCCAACCGCAATCGAATTTGTCGATATCGCCGGTCTGGTTAAAGGGGCAAGCGCAGGCGAGGGCTTGGGTAACCAATTTCTCAGTCACATCCGCGAAGTGGACGCCATTGTCCAGGTAGTGCGTTGTTTCGAAAACCCGGACATCCACCACGTGGGCGCAACGATTGATCCGATTCGCGACATCGAGGTAATCAATACCGAGCTGGTCCTGGCGGATCTCGCTTCCCTTCAGAAACGGCGCGATAGATTACAAAAGGACGTTCGCGCCGGCGACAAAGTCGCGAAGACCGAAACCGTCATTATTGAGCAGTTGCTACCGCATTTGAATGCCGGAAAGCCGGCGATCACAGCGAAGTTGACGCCTGAAGAAAAGGCGATTGCGCGCCAGTTCTTTTTGCTGACTTCCAAGCCAATGATTTTTGCCTGCAACGTCGCCGAATCGGACCTTGCCGCTGCAGCCGGGGTCGGTGACCCCGGCAGCAACGCGCCGCTCCCATCGCAGCCAGCCGGGGTCACCGACCCCGGCTACAACAAGGCGGCTCAATATGTCAATCTTGTCCGCGATTACGCGCGACATCACTTCGGCACCGAGGCCGTGGTCATTAGCGCGCAGATCGAGAGCGAGCTGGTTGATCTTAGCGAAAAGGAAGGGCTGGAATATTTACGCGACCTTGGGGTTGAAGACAGCGGGGTCCACGCGCTCATTCGCGCCGTCTACCATTTGTTAGGCCTGCGCACTTTTCTTACGACCGGTGAAAAGGAAACACGTGCCTGGACGATTCACGCTGGGGAGAAGGCGTCCGTTGCGGCGGGTGTGATTCACTCAGATTTCGCGCGTGGATTTATCGCGGCAGAGACGATTCACTGTGACGATCTCATTGCGCTCGGCTCATTCGCAAAGGCACGCGAAGCGGGCAAGCTGCGGATTGAGGGAAAGGATTACGAGGTACGCGACGGCGATGTGATCTTGTTCCGATTTAATGTGTAAAAAGACTGGTTAAAAGAGTTACAAGGTTAAAATCTTAAAAAAGTCAAACCTGGTGTGCTTCGCCCGTTTTAACGATTTAACTTTGTAACTTTGCAACCGTCGGTTAGGCCGCTTCGTAAAGAATTCGGCCGCACTGCTCGCAACTGACAATTTCCCTGCCCGCTCTGACGCTCATCGCAGTCGCGGTGGTCACTTTCATGTGGCAACCGGTGCAAACTTCGTGCTCAAGCGCAACGACGGCAGCGTCCCCCTTGCTTTTGAAAAGACGGTCGAAGCGATTGAGTAAATCTTCCTCAATCGCCGTCGCCAGTTCGGCGCGGCTCTTGGACAATTCCTGCAATCGCGATTCCAGCATTTTGGATTTCTCGTCCAGATCGACGAGTTGACGTGAAATCGAGTCCTTCACCGTCGCAGCTTTTTTCTCCTCTGCCGTCAGGTGACTTTTGAGCTTCTCGGCCTGGTCCATTACTTCGAGCTCATTGTCCTCAATCTTGCGGATCTCGTTCTCGTAACGCTCGATTTCATGGCCGATTGCCTGGAATTCGTCATTCTTGCGAGTCTGATATTGCTGCGTTTTCAATCGGGCAATGCTCTCCTGGCGCGTGCCCGCATCGAGCTCCAGCTTTTTGCGATCGACTTCGAGTTGGCGACCCCGGTGCTTCAACGTCTCTATTGCTGCGGCGCTATCCGCCAGCTGGCTCTCAAGATTTTTGCGCTGGAGCGGAACGGTTCTGATTTCATTCTCGATCTGCCTGATTTTTTGTTGTCGATCTTGAAGAACGAGCAGCTGTTCCAGTTCCGGATGCACGGGCAACGAAGTTATTGGCTGCCCGACGCGGCGTCAATAATCCCTCGCTTCTTACTCGTGCTCCCGCTCGTAATCGCGCTCGAGTCCCAGCCGTCGATCATGAGCACGAGCAAGAGCACGAACAGGGGAAGAACGCATCTGCAGTCGTGTATTCCCGTCGGAGTGGCTTCCCGCTTTTAACGGACTGTGCTGCGTGCCGCTCCCATCCGCAAAATCCAACGATACAAAACCACCGCGATTACCGCGAATGCGAGGCCGCCAATAATGATCGCGGCAGTTTCGAAGCCGGGACCGACCACCGCCAACGGGGCCGAGGCGCCGGAGAAGACTACGATCGCCGAGATGACCACGCCAATCACGCTCTCGCCAACGATCAATCCCGATGCGAGCAGCACCCCAAGTTGCTTGGTCGCTTCCGGCTTGGGAGTGCGGTCGGCACGCCTGTCGAAAAACCAGCCGGCGATGGCACCGACGACAATCATAAGCGTGCTCTGCGTTGGCAGATAAATTCCAAGACCGACCGCCAGCGGTGGAACTCGCATGTGTCGAGTAGTGCGCGCGAGGATCTCATCCAGCAGGATGATACCAACACCGATCAATCCCCCTGTTCGAATCAAGCTCCAGTCGATGTCACCGGTGATCACGCCCTGCGCGAGCGAAGAAATCAGACCCGCCTGCGGCGCCGGTAATGGCGACGGCCGCGATTCAGCGCCCGGAGCGCCCACGAAACCGTAAGCGTGATTCACGAGATCGAGGACCGGCGGAATCACAAATGCGCCCGCAATCACTCCGATCACGAGCGCGACCTGCTGTTTCCACGGCGTCGCATCAACCAACTGACCGGTTTTCAGATCCTGCAGGTTATTGTTCGCGATCGCCGCGACGTTGAAGATCACCGCCGTGGTGAAAAGTGCGAACGCCATCAGTGATTTGCCCGCGTCCGGCGACACATGAGGTTTTACACCCAGCACGAGCAGTAACGCAGCGCCGATCACTACCAGAATGCCAATGCCCGATAGCGGGCTGTTGGATGAACCGATCAGCCCGGCCATGTAACCGCAGACCGCCGAGACAAAGAAGCTCATCAACACCACGTAAGTCACCCCGCCGATTGTGAGGGTTACCACATGCGCGCCGAGGCCGCTGGTGTTGCCGAAATAGCCGAGGAGCCAGGCAATCGGCAGCATGCAGAGCAGCGTGGCCAGACCGACGATGCCGATCGGAATGTCGCGCTCGGTAATTGGAAGCGTGTCCGCTTTGCCCGCTTTGCGCGCGCGGGAGGCGGCCATCGCGCCAGCGAGGCCCGTAGCGACGGGCTTGATCAATTTGAGTAACGTCCAGACAGCGGACACGCCGATCGCGCCGGCACCAAGAAAGCGCACCTTGTGGCTCCACGTACTCTGCGCGAGTGCAACTACGCCTGTGCTGACATCGTGAGCGAGCGCAGAGTAATGCGGTATGCCCCAGCCCCAGCCAATCAGAGTGCCTATGAGCATTGCAATCCCGACTGAGAGACCAACCAGCTGTCCGATCGCCAACAAGGCGAACGACAAGGCGAAATCATAACCGCTCACTGCTCCTCGCCTGCCGATGCGGAAGGTCTGCGCCACATCGGAAGCAAATAGTTGTGTGGCTACGATTACGGCAAACACGGCTGCAACGATCGATCCCCACAACACCGCGAGCAGACCTGCGCGGCCGTGCTCGATGTCGGAAGCATGCGTCCCGACATCTTTGTCGGGACTACTCCCAACCTTCAGCACTTCGGCGCAGGCGACCCCTTCCGGGTATGGCAAATCGGAAGTAGTCACCAACGCGCGGCGCAGCGGAATCGAGTACATCACGCCGAGGATCCCGCCCAATGCACAGATCGCGAACGAAATCCAAAACGGGAACTCGGTCCACCATCCGATCATGATCAAACCTGGCAGGACGAAGATGATCGACGACAGCGTGCCAGCCGCCGAGGCAACCGTCTGCACAATGTTGTTTTCTTGAACGGTCGCATCCCGAAAACTGCGCAGCATCGCCATCGAAATCACTGCCGCCGGAATGGATGTGGAAAAAGTGAGGCCGGCCTTCAGGCCGAAATACACATTGGCTGCGGTGAAAACCAGGGTGATGATGATGCCTATGATCATCCCGCGGACGGTAAGTTCGGCGCGCGCGCCCGCGTTTGTTTGTTGGTTAGCGTTCACGATGTGACTTCCAATCCTCCCACACGTGGCCGGCTGCACTGGCCGACAACGCGAGCGGAGGATAGTGTGGAATCGGCGCCGCGGTCAAGACGGCGGGGTTCAGCTTAGGTGCCGGGATAGGATTGACGAATTGTCAGTTAGCCTAATCGATCGGGATCGAGACCAACTCGTGAGCAAACGTCCAACGCTTAACGCCCAACCCGCCTCCGCCATGGACGGGCTCCGCCGTGGCGAGCGCCCAACGTTCAATTCAGCCAAGGTGCAACTATGGCTCACTCCGCCGTGCTCCTGTCGCCTGCTCATTGTATCTGTGTAATCCGTGTAATCCGCGGTTCTCCTTCGCTGCGGCGGAGCCGTGCTGAACACGCATCAATTCTCAGGTAAGCCAGTTTTCGGTTACGACCCCCATGCGCGCGAAATGTCGCGTGTTGCCCGTCACTACGGTTGCTCGCCGCGCGCGGGCAATTGCGCCAATCCAAAGGTCTGCGTCCGGCAATCGTTGACCGCGCGACTCCAATTCCGCGCGCAATATTCCAAAAAATTCCGAAGCCCGAAGATCGAAATCCAGAACAGGCAGGCTGTGTAGAAACCGATGGGTTAATTCCCGATTTCCAACCGGATCGCGCGACCTCGCCGCTCCGTAAAACAATTCGCCTGCTGTAATCCAGGTTGTCGCGATATCGTCCGCCGCGGCAAGACGCCGTTCTATGGCAACCTTCAGTCCACGTAAAATTCCGATGCAGGTGTCGCTATCGAGAATCTTCAAAACTTGATTTTTCGGCCACGTTTTCGAGCGCGGTAAAGCTGATTGATCTCCTCTTTCACGGTCAGATCAGATTTCCACTTTCCGGAAATCTTCGACCAGATTGCCGCCTGTTTTCCCGCCCATCCGTACTTATCACGATTCACCGGCGCAACCGACTCCTCCAATCGCGTCAATACCTCCTGCGTCACGCTGCGCCGCGATCGGTGCGCTTCTCGTCTCAATGCGGCGAGTAGTTTATCCGGAAAATCTTTTATCGTAAGGGCTGGCATGCGAATTACCTGCACAATACCTGCCTTTTGGAATCAATGCAAGTCTGGACAATGGATTTCCTGATTAAGCACGCGATCCGCAACGGCCTAACCGCGACGGCAACTGCCCGAATGGGGAGCGCGAGCTTCCAACGTACCCTTCGCGGCATCTTGCCGCAAACCCTTCCCCGGCCACTCACCGGCGATTTCCCCACAAGTGATTGT
>JACXTT010002404.1_pt1 | contig 29771 bp, 22 predicted proteins | sample 9270951 | NCBI WGS metagenome assembly JACXTT01 (sample SAMN15532306, study PRJNA645909) | rock metagenome | isolation source: weathered quartz diorite | place: Puerto Rico | collected 2017-06-21 | reverse complement strand
TTCACCGCGCCGCGCACGATCGGCAGATTGGCCTCGAAGTCCAGCTCGAACACCCGCAGCGGCTGGCGCACATAGGTGGCCGGCGTGGCGATCGCCACCAGCGGCAGGATCACGTCGCACTTGCGGATGTTGTACTCGATCCACTCCTTGTTGATGGTGATGTCGCCCTCGGAGAAGTGCATGCGCGGATGGTTCACCAGGTCGCCCAGACGGTCGGACGACATGTCCATGCCGTAGACCTCCCACGGCGTGGTTTCAAGGATGCGGCGCGTCAGGTGGTGGCCGATGAAGCCGTTGACGCCAAGAATCAGGACTCGCTTTTGTGCCATAGACAGTGCCTGCGGACAGGCGGATAAGACAGGAATGAAAGGCGCGCGGCGCGCGCCGGATTAGCTGGGTTGGCCGAATTGAGACCGGGCGCTAGCGCCCGGCCGGCACGGACGCGTCCGGCGGGAAGTTGGCCACCACCACGCGGCGCCAGTCCCGCGCCACGACGTGCATCGCGAGTTGTCCGGACAGATCGCGATAGGTGTCCGGCGACATCACGGCCAGCGCTGGCTTGCCGTTACGCCAGGCCGTGGCAAAACCGGCGAGATCGGGAATCCAGCGCTCGGGCTCCATGCGCGTGCCGAAGGCCAGTTCGTCCGGCCCCTCCACCATCCTCAGCGGATGGCCGAGGTAGAACGGCAGCGTGTGGTCGAGCATGCGCACGCCGTAAAGCGGCATCTCCGGCGTCAGCACGCGCGCAATCTGCGGCGCAATATCGGCGCCGGAAGCCGGGCGGCCTACGGTCTGGTGGCCCAGCAGCGCCAGCGAGAAGCCGACGAACAGGCTCACGGCATAGCACATGATGCTCGGCATCAGGCCGCGCCGGCGCAGCAGCCAGCCGGCCAGCAGCACGCCGACCAGCATCAGCGCAAAGGCTGCCGCGACCCAGACCGCGAACAAGCGGTAGAACTCGTTGGGAATATGGTTGGCCTTCAGCGTTGCCACGATCGGGCTCGCCAGCAGGCCGCAGGTCATCACGATGGCCATCGCCACCAGTTGGCGCCGCCACGCGCGCACGTCGATCCGGTTGAGCGCCACGGCGGCCAGGATTGCCAGCGCCGGGAAAATCGGCACGATGTAGCCCGGCAGCTTGGAACGCGAGAGGCTGAAGAACACGAAGATGGCGATGGCCCAGATGCCGGCCAGCAGCGCGGGGCGGAATGGCGTGCCCTCGCCCGCCGGCACGCGCATGGCGGCCCACATCCTCGGCAGCAGGCCGATCCAGGGCAGGAACCCGGCCAGCAACAGCGGCACGAAATACAGCAACGGGCCGGAGCGCGAATGCATGTTCGACGTGTAGCGCTGCCAGTGCTCCTGGATGAAGAAGAACTGCAGGAATTCAGGATTGCGCTCGGCCACCAGCCAGAACCACGGCACGGTGACCGCCAGCATCACGGCGACACCGCCTAGCAGGTGCAGGCGCCGCCAGAGCGCGAAGTCGCGCGCCACCAGCGTATAGACCACCAGCACCAGCCCCGGCAGCGCCAGGCCGACGAGTCCCTTGGTCAGGATCGCCACGCCCATCGCCGCCCAGCACGCGAGCATCCATCCCCGGCGCGCGGCCGGCGTGGCCCGCGGATGCTGGGCAAGCAGCATGAACGCCAGCACGCCGGCCATGGCGCCGGACAGCGTGATGTCGAGCGTATTGAAGTGGCTGGCCACGCTCCACATGGGCGCCGCCAGCAACACCAGGCCAGCCAGCCAGCCGGCGCGCGCGCCATACCAGCGGGCCGCCGCCAGCATCGTCACGATCATGCCGGCAAAGCCGGACAGCGCCACGACCAGCCGCGCCTGCCACTCGCCGATACCGAACAGCGTATAAGCCAGCGCTGTCACCCACATGTGGAACGGCGGCTTCTCGAAGTATTTGAGATCGTTGTAGCGAACCGTGACCCAGTCGCCGGAGGCGAACATCTCGCGGGCGATCTCGGCATACCGGCCTTCGTCCGGGCCGATCAGATGCCGTATGCCAAGCGTGCCGAACCAGACGCCCAGCACCAGCAAGACCACCAGCACCACCACCGCCGGGCGTACCCGCGCATTGACAGGCGACACTACCGGCCCTGCCGTGTGCGCCGAGCTGGGCTGCCCTGGAGCTTGCCCCTCGAGAGGTAGAGGTTCGTGCTGCATGAGGGAGAATGGAGGGTGGATCGCGGCCCGCGCGGCGAATCTTGCCTGCGTGGATGGCCCCGCAAGATGGGAATCGCGCAGAATAAGAGGCCAACATTAACGGCACATTAATGAAACATGAAGAAATGTTCCAATTTGTCTTGATATGTGCGCAATAGTGCATCCACCTGCATGGCGCCGCCAACCGCACTGACCGCGCCCGAACCCCAAGACGACAAGGCAAGATGAGAATTCTTATCGTAGAAGACGACCCCATGCTGGGTGACGGCTTGCAGCGCGGCCTGAAGCTGCTGGGGCACGCCGTGGACTGGTTCGACAGCGGCCCGGCCGCCGACCACGCCGTCGGCGTCATGCACTACGACGTCATCGTGCTCGACCTCGGGCTGCCCGGCGACGACGGCATGACGCTGCTGGCGCGCTGGCGCGAGCAAGGACGGCAGACGCCGGTCGTGGTGTTGACGGCACGCGATGCCATCGGGTGCCGCATCGACGGACTCGATGCCGGCGCCGACGACTACCTGATCAAGCCGATCGCCCTAGACGAACTGGCCGCGCGGCTGCGCGCGGTGAGCCGCCGGGCGGCGGGCATGCCGGAACCGGTCTGGAAACACGGCGCGTTGGAATACCACCCGGCGGCACGCCGGGCCTACTGGCAAGGGCAGGCGGTGGAACTGACCGGCCGGGAGGCGATGCTGCTGGAACTGCTGCTTTCCCATCCGAGCCGGGTGCTGACGCGGGAATTCCTGCGTGACAAGCTCTACGAGTGGGACAAGACCGCGGAGAGCAACACGCTGGAGGTGCACATCCACCACCTGCGCCGCAAGATCCATCCGGCCATCGTGCGCACGCTGCGCGGCGCCGGCTATGCCCTTGGCACGCTCGACGCCATCGGGGGCGACATCCGGGGCGATGCATGACGCTGCAGCGGCGCCTTGTCTTCGCGGTCCTCGCGGCCGTCGCGCTCGCCTGGGGGCTGGCCAGCATGCTGACCTACCAGCGCGCGCAGGAAGAGATCAACGAGCTGTACGACACCGACATGGTCCGCATGGCGCAGCAGATGCAGGCCGTACTGCCGCTGGTGGACGCCGGCGCACCGTCATCGCGCCCCGCCCTGCCCACGCCGCCGAACAGCGATCTTGGCGCGGCCGGCCTCGGCGACCTTGCCATCGCCGTGTGGCGGCCGGACGGCAGGCCGCTGCATATCGACCCGGATGGCGACCGCCTGCCGCGCGCGCCGGAGGGCAAGGGGTTCGCCAACATGCGCATCGATAACAGGATGTGGCGGCTCTACTATCTGGAAGACGACGAGGCCGGCTGGCGCGTGTGCGTCGGCCAACTGATGGGCGAGCGCGACGAACTGATCCTGTCCTACCTGCAGGCACAGGCGTTGCCGTGGCTGTTTGGCCTGCCGCTGCTGCTCGGCTTGCTGGCCTGGGCCGTGCGGCGCGCGCTGGCGCCGGTGCGCGCGCTTTCGGCGGGCATCGCGCAGCGTTCGCCCGACGATCCCACGCCGCTTGCCATCGCGCCCGTGCCGGGCGAGTTGCGCCCGCTGGTCGAGGCGATGAACCAGTTGCTGCACCGGGTCTGCGCGCTGCTGGAACACGAACGGCGCCTGACCGCCGACGCCGCGCACGAAATGCGCACGCCGCTGGCCGCGCTGAAGGCGCAGTGGGAGGTCGCCCGCCGCTCCGGCGACGACACCGAACGCGCGCAGGCCGCCGACAACGTGGAGGCCGGCATCGAGCGGATGAGCCATCTGGTCTCGCAACTGCTGACCATGAGCCGGCTGGAGGAAGCCAGCGTCCTGGCTGCCAGCCTCGCGGCGGACTGGCCGGAGATTGCCCGGCAGGCTCTCGGCGATTGCCTCGCGCTCGCGCAGCGCAAGCAAGTGGACGTGGAGCTGGCCTGGCCGCCTGCCGGCGTGGCCGCGCTGCCCGTCAACGGCAATCCGGCGCTGCTCGCCATCATGCTGCGCAACCTGCTGGACAACGCCATCCGCTACAGTCCGGCCGGCACGCTGGTGCGGCTGGAGTTCTGCGCCAACGCCATCGTCGTGCAGGACAACGGCCCCGGCGTCGCGCCGGAGGCGCTGGCCCGCCTGGGCGATCGCTTCTTCCGTGAAGCGGGCCAGCGCGAGCCTGGCAACGGACTGGGTATCTCGATCGCCCGCCGCGTCGCGCACCTGCACGGGCTTACCGTCAGCTTCGCCAACCGCGGCGGCGGCATCTCCGGACTGGCGGCGACCATCGCGCGCGCCGCCGGACAGGACAGCGGCCAATAGGCCCGCGCGACGCCGTATCGATCGATTTCAACACCGCGCTTGTGCTCGCCGCAAAGTCTCTCTATAATCCGCGCCTTCACTAGGCTCGTAGCTCAGCTGGTTAGAGCACCACCTTGACATGGTGGGGGTCGTTGGTTCGAGTCCAATCGAGCCTACCAACGCACACATCCGGGACGATCACCGTCGTCCCAACATTGCCCCAACGGGCATCTCGGGCAGGCGGCACCATCGGTGCCCGCCCGGCACCTTGACCCAACATCGGGCCAGGAACCGGCCCGCCGTCACTCCCCTTCCGCACCGGCTAAAACGACGCGCATCCTGCTCGCAGTCCGATCGCAATGGTCACGTCGCCGGCACGCGGCCGTGCGCGCCCTCGCCATCTGGCATGCGAATGCGGGAACGCCCACGGCGGGAAGCGGTCAGGAAGATGGCACGCGTTGCAACTTCGACCGCCAGGTGCGCCGGCCAACGATGGCGCGCCGACGGCATCGCCCTCCCCAAGCACCGACACCCAGGAGCCAGAACATGACCGTAGAAAAAGCCTCCGACCTGAGCCTGCGCCCGCTGGAGCGCAGCGACCTGCATTTCGTGCACGGCCTGAACAACGACGCGAAGATCATGCGTTACTGGTTCGAGGAGCCCTACGAAACCTTCACGGAGCTGTCCCAGCTCTACGACCGCCACGTGCACGACCAGCGCGAGCGACGCTTCGTCTGCGAGAACAGTGCGGGCGAGGCCGTTGGTCTCGTCGAACTGATGGAACTGAACTACATCCACCGGCGCGGCGAATTCCAGATCATCATCGCGCCGGACTGGCAGGGACGCGGCTACGCGGGCACCGCCACGCGGCTGGCCGTGGACTACGCGTTCATGGTGCTGAATCTGCATAAGCTCTACCTCGTCGTGGATGTCAAGAACGAGAAGGCCGTTCACATCTACGAGAAATGCGGCTTCCGGCGCGAGGGCGTGCTGGTGGAGGAGTTCTTCAGCAGCGGCGCCTATCACAACGCGCTGCGCATGTGTATTTTCCAGCGGGACTTCCTGGCGGCGCGCCAGGGCTGAACCTGCACGCCGGCGCCGCCGCGTCTTTGCGACCGGCTACCGGCGCACCCCGGCCCGCCTCGCGGCCGTCTGCACGGCATGCACCGCGACGGCCGTCACCACACCCATGGCCGCCACACCGGCCACGCCGAGCAGGACCGCGACGATGCGGCCAATCGACGTGGTGGGCACCACGTCTCCGTAGCCGATGGTCAGTGCCGTGACCGCGCAAAAATAGAGGGTTTCGCCAAGCGGGGACGGCGTGCGGGTAGCCGTATCGACCGGCCCGCCTAGGTAGTACATGGCCAGCGCCAGCAACAGGAACATGAAATTCAGCGCGATTATCACCGCGCGCAGGTGCCAGAGGGCCCGCGCGAATTCGGCAACGACAGGGCGCGCCCGGAGTCGGGCAGCGGCGGCGTGCTGGTTGGCGGGCTCCATCCCGAAGTTCTCTCGCTGGCTGTGAATATGGCCGCCAGTATAGTGGGATGGAGGCCAGACTCCGGCCAACCCGGCGGCAATTCTCACGGACCCGCAAGACGAAAAAAAGGCCGATCCATGAATCGGCCCAACGATCCCTGCAATGGAGGCAAGGTCGATATGATCGTATGCCGGCCGGCCACGACGCCCGCAAGCGAGCGGCGGCCGGCCGGAAGCGATGCGCGATGGCGCCGTCAGCCGGCGCCGCAAGCTCAGAAGCGGTGACGCAGGCCGATGGTAGCGCCGGTCTGGTTCTCGCCCGGCGCGACAAAGCTCGAACCGGAACCGTTCAGACCCTGGGTGGAGCCGTTCTTGTTGCTGGCGTAGCCAACGTTCAGGTAGACGTCGGTGCGCTTGGAGAACGAATAGTCGGCCGACAGCACGAACAGCCACGGATCGGCGCCGCTGTTGCGGTTGTCCGTGTAGTAGGCGGCGCCGGTCAACTGGAAGGCCGGCGTGAAGCGGTACTGGCCGCCGAGCCAGTAGACGTTGGTGCGGGTCGTGGCGGCAGTGGCGCTGGCCGTGCCGTCGTCGCGCAGCCAGCGGTAGCCGGCGAACACCTTGGCGTCGCCGAAGGCATACGACGCCCCCACGGCGGCGCGCTTGGCGCTGCGATCCTGCAGGGCCACGGTGGCGCCCTGGAACTGGTCATAGGCGGCGCCAACCGAGAAACCGCCAACGGCGTAGGCCAGACCCAGGCCGTAGTTGCGGGCCACCTTCGGCGAGCCCGGCACTTCGCCGTTGTTGTCGCGGCCGAAGCTGTAGAAGCCCGTGGCGGTCAGGCCGCCGAACTTGCCGGTGTACTTGATGGCATTGTCGGCGCGGCCGTTGAAGGCCGAGTCGACGCTGTTGAGCGAGTAGCGCGGGCCAACGCCCATCGGGTCATAGGCGCCAAACAGGTCGTACAGTGCGTTCTGCTGACGACCCAGCGTGAAGGCGCCAAAGCCGCCCTGCACACCGACGAAGGCCTGGCGGCCGAACAGGCGGTTGCCCTGGCCCGAGGTGCCGGTGTCGATGTCGAAGCCGCTTTCCAGCGTGAAGATCGCCTTCAGGCCGCCGCCGAGATCCTCGGCGCCGCGCAGGCCCCAGCGCGAACCCGACAGGTTGCCGGAGTTCATGCGGGTCACGGTGCCGCTGGAATTCGCGCCGTTGGGCACGTTGTTGATGACTTCGATGCCGACGTCGGCGATCCCGTACAGGGTCACGCTGGACGAGGTCTGGGCAAACGCCGCCCCGGAGACGCCGCAGGCTACGGCGGCGGCCGTCATTGCAAGGAGAGCTTTCTTCACTGTCAATCTCTGTTTTATGTTCGGATCAAAGGATGCCGTCTGCCACGGCCGGCCATACAGGATGGCTCGAAGCCCGTCGGCTTCCGACCGTGGCGGCAGGGCGGATTCTGGAGACCTTCCGTGAAACCTCCGTGTCGAAATGTCCGCACTTTAAGAGTTTGTGGCGGCGATGCCACGGCCCCCTGATAGCGGCGGCACGGTGCGCGCATCCGCTGCGGCCCACAGCGCTTCGTCACGTTTTGGTAGCATTCAGGCTTTTCCACCGACGGTATGCTTGTGCGCAGTGCAGCCATGTGTTCCAGCCTTAACATGTTCACGGCATGAGGCTGGCCGAGATCAAGACCCGGTTGGCTCCGGCATGGGCGCGCGTGCAGGCCGTGCTGGTGCCACGCCTGCGGCGGCTGCGGCACCCCACGCGTCGCGGCGTGCTGCTCGGCATGACGGCCGTGCCCGCGCTGTTCCTGCTTTATGTGCTGGTGCTGATCCCGTTTACCCCGGGCATCCGCGACATCCGCAAGGCCAAGTCGGAGCAACCCGCGCAGGTGCTGTCGGCCGACGGCAAGGAACTGGCCGTCTACAAGTGGGCGAACCGGGACTGGGTGACGCTCGCGCGGATCTCGCCCAGCGTGGTCGATGCGCTGATCGCCACGGAAGACCATCGCTTCTACCAGCATCACGGCCTGGACTGGCGACGCACGGCGTCCGCCGCGCTGCACACGTTCTCGGGCGACCGCCAGGGCGGCTCCACCATCACCCAGCAACTGGCGCGCAACCTGTACCCCGACGAGGTCGGCCGCTCGCCAACGCTGACGCGCAAGCTCAAGGAAGCGATCACGGCGCTGAAGATCGAGGCGCTGTACTCCAAGGATGAAATCCTGGAGACCTATCTCAATACCGTGCCATTCCTGTACAACGCGTTCGGCATCGAGATGGCCGCACGCACGTACTTCGACAAGCCCGCGCGGAAGCTGGACGTGCTGGAGAGCGCCACGCTGATCGGCATGCTCAAGGGCAACAGCTATTACAACCCGGTCATCAACCCAGAGCGGGCGCTGGAGCGCCGCAATACGGTGCTCGCGCAGATGGTCAAGCGCGGGCGGCTCGATGCGGGCAAGCTCGCGTCGCTGCAGAAGCGGCCACTGCGCCTCGACTTCGAGCGCCAGACCGAGCCGCCGGGCCCGGCGCCGCACTTCGCGCAGCAATTGCGCAAGTGGCTGATCACGTGGGCCGACAGCAACGACTACAACCTCTACACCGACGGGCTGGTCGTGCATACGACCATCGACGCGCGCCTGCAGGCCATCGCCACGCAGGCCGTGGCACGCCAGGGTAACCAGTTGCAGGCCATCGCCAATGCCGCCTGGGCGCCGCGCGCGGGCTGGGCGGAAAACCAGGCGCTGGTGCGGTCCTTCGTGCGCGAATCGCCGGAGTACCGCAACGCCGTGGCGTCCGGCATGAACGAAGACGCCGCGCTGAAGACGCTGCTGGCCAACCGTGCGTTCATGCAGGCGCTGCGCAAGCAGAAGACGCGCGTGCAGGCTGGCTTCGTTGCCATGGACCCCACCAACGGCGAGATCCGCGCATGGGTGGGCAGCCGCGACTTCACCGACGATGCCTTCGACCACGTGCAGCAGGCGCGCCGCCAGCCCGGCTCGACGTTCAAGCCGTTCGTCTATGGCGCCGCCTTCCTGCAAGGCGCGACGCCGGACCAGACGCTGATGGACCAGCCCGTGGAAATCGAGGTGGCCGGCGGCGAAGTCTGGCGGCCCACGGACGAGAGCCCGCCCACCAATCGCGCCATGAGCCTGCGCGATGGCCTGGTCTACTCCAAGAACACCATCACCGCCCAGTTGATGCAGCAGGTCGGCCCCCAGCGCGTGGCGCGACTGGCGCGCGTGATGGGCGTGCGCGACAGCAAGCTGGAAGCGGTGCCGTCGCTCGCGCTCGGCACGAGCCCGGTCACGCTCAAGGAAATGGTGTCGTCGTATGGCACGATCGCCAATGGCGGCGACTACATCGCGCCGACCATGGTGACCCGCATCGAGGACCGAAGCGGCAAGGTGCTGGCCGAATTCCGCCCGTCCCGCCCCGAGCGCGCGTTGCCGCGCGCGACGGCACTCGCCCTGCTGGACGTGATGCGCGATGTGATCGACCGCGGCACGGGCGCGGCCATTCGCAACCGCTATGGCATCCGCGCCGACGTGGCCGGCAAGACCGGCACCACGCAGGACAACGCCGATGGCTGGTTCATCCTGATGCACCCGCAACTGGTGGCGGGCGCGTGGGTCGGCTTCAACGACAGCCGCGTGACGCTGCGCAGCGACTACTGGGGCCAGGGCGCCCACAGCGCGCTGCCGATCGTTGGCGACGCCATCCAGAAATCACTGCGCCAGCGCATCATCGATCCGCGCGCGCGCTTTGCGGAAGAAGAGTCGCCGGGCTGGTTCCGCGCGATCACCGACCAGGTGCGCGGCTGGTTCCGGCGCGTGTTTTCGTCTTCGCCCGCGCCCGAGGGCACCGCCCCGCGCCCCGCGCCGCGGCGGCCCGTGCTGCCACAGCCGGATGTGGAGCCCGCGGGTGGCCCGTCGGCCGACGTGGCCACGGACAGTCACGCCGTCGAGCCCCCCGTTGCCGACCCCGGGCTGGCGCTCGACCCGGGCGAGATGCTCGAACAGGCGCCTGCGTCCTCGCCGCCCACGGCCGCCGCGACCCCGGCGGTACCTGCGCAGTAAGCCGCGCGCGCCGCGTCAGCCCGGAAACGGATAGGCGGCGTCAAACGCCGCGAACCGTTCCTGCAGGAATTCGATCAGCCGCCGCTGCCGCAGCGACGGAAAACGGCTCTGCAGGAACACCAGTTGCAGCGGCATCGGCTCGACATACCAGTCCGGGAACAGCAGCACCAGCCGGCCCGCGCGAATGTCGTCGGCCACGTCGAACCAGTTTTTGTAGGCGATTCCGTATCCGGCCAGTGCCCAGTCGCGCACGACCGCGCCATCATCGCTGCTGCGCCTGCCGTTGATCTCCACCTCCATCTGCGCGTCCCGGGAACGGAACAGCCAGCGCACGCGCGGCTGGCCGCCTGGCGCCACGCACAGCATCTCGTGCTGCGCGAGTTCGCGCGGATCGGCCGGTGTTCCCGCGCGTGCCAGGTAAGCGGGCGCGGCCACCGCCACGCGGCGCGTGGCGGACAACTGCCGCCGCACCAGGCTGGAGTCTTCCAGCCAGCCGACGCGCACGGCCAGGTCGACGTTGCTGCGGTACAGGTCGGTGAGCGAATCGCCGATCGACAACTCCAGCGATACGCCCGGGTGCGATTCGAGAAAGTCGTCGAGCCAGCCACGCAGCCACGAGCGCCCGAGGTCAGACGGCGCCGACAGCCGCAACGGCCCGGCGAGGGCCTGACGCTGCTCGGCCAGCGCGCCCTCGCCCTCCTCCAGCGCGGCCAGCGCCCTTCGCGCGGCCTCAAGGAACACACGGCCCTCCTCGGTCAGGCGCATGCGCCGCGTCGTGCGGGCAAAGAAGCGGGCGTTCAGCCGCTGCTCCAGCCGGATCAGCGCCGCGCTGGCCGCCGCCGCCGTCCGGTCCAGCTCGCGCGCCGCCGCGGAAAGGTTTTCCAGTTCGGCGGTACGGACGAAGAGTCTGAGGTCATCGAGGGAGTACATGGCGGGCGGGAGTCGTCGCGGCACGGCGGTCCGCCATTATCCACGAGCGTTTCATGCCGCCCGCTACAGCAGATCCAGATCCCGCGGCCTGGCGCCCGGAAACACCTGCGCCAGCCGCGCCTCGTCGAGTCCATACATCCGCCGGAACACACCACCAAGCACCGCGCGGTACTCGTTCAGCACCGGCCAGTCGCGATTCTGGTTCAGCGTGCCCGCTTCCACCGCCACCTGTTCTCCCGCCACACGGCCGCCGCGAACCGCCCCGCCGGCAATCCAGTAGGCGGTGCCGTGGCCGTGGTCGGTGCCGCGCGTGCCGTTCTCGCGGAACGTGCGGCCGAACTCCGAGATCACCACGACCGTGGTCTTGCGCCAGGCCGGGCCCATTTCCTCGACGAAGCCGGCCAGGCCGCGTCCGAGGTTGTCGAGCAGGTTCGCGAGCTGGCCCTGGGCGCCGCCCTCATTGACGTGCGTATCCCAGCCGCCGACATCGATAAAGCCCACGTTGAACTTGTCGCGCATCAGCCCGGCCATGCGGCGGGCCTCCACCTCGAACCCGCGCGCGGACAGCGAGCGGCGGTTGGCGGCCTGCATCTCCTGCTGTCGGGCGGACATCATGTCCGCGCCGCCCGCCGCCGTGGCGGGCGCGGCCATGGCGGCCTGGCGCCGCTGCATGGCCTGCGCCTCGTCGGCCACTGTCTGGCGCAACTCGAAACCTTCGTCGATCAGAGACGCGAAGCGTGTGCCCTCGTACATCTGCGCCAGCACGCGGCTCTGGCGCGCATCGAACGGTGTGCGGCCGGTGCCCTTGAGCGAGACGTTGGGCACGTTCTGCGAGCCTGACAGCACGATCGGCAGGCCATCGGTGAACGCCACCGGCGCCGCGCGTCCGCCCATCGCCTGCACCAGCCGGTTCAGGAAACCGGTGCCGCGCAGCGAGGCGGCAGTGCTGCCCTGCCCCGGCAGCGGCAGGCCGGCCTCGATGCTGTCCTGGGTCTCGAAATGGCTGCGCGAGAGATCGTCGGTCCCGGCGAACGGCACGAAGGCCAGTTCCTGCCGTGCCCACATCGGCAACACGGTCTCGCGCAGGGCCGGATGGAGCGCCCAGCCGCCGATACCGCGCGCCCCGCTGTCCGCGAAGGCGGCAGACAGCGCCAGCGCCGCGCCGGGGTCCGGGGACGCATCGCGCGCGGGCGGACGCCGAATGGCGATATTGGGCCGCGAGGCATAGTAGAAATCGCTGCCGGCCGGTACCAGCACGTTGGCGGCGTCGTAGCCGCCGCGCAGGAACACCAGCAGGAAGCGCGCGTCGGCCTGCGCGGGCAGCGCGTAGACACGGGACACCACGCCCGGCAGCGTCAGGCCAAGCCCCAGGCCACCGGCCGATTTCAGCCAATCTCGACGATTCATCGTCCTCTCCTCGTCAGCAATCCGCGTGCGCGGACCGCATCGACGTCATCTCAACGCTGCATCCACTCGGGCGAGCTCAACAGCACCGTGTTCCACTCCGCCTGCGAATCGGCCTGCGCCAGCGCGGCGCGCGTGGCAGCGCCGAGCGTGGGCTCGACGCTGTCGTAGAACGCGCGGTTGGCGATCACCGGGAAGCCGCGCTGCGACGACGGCTTGCCATCCTCACCGGCGAACAGCCCCGCCGGGCCGGAGCCGATCGCGCGCGCGATCTCGAAGCGCTTGACCATCTGCCCCGAGCTTGCCCAGGCGCTTTCCGCCGACGGATAGCCGTCCGGCGTCACGTGCCCGTACAGCGGCTCGCCGAGCGCGGAGAGCCAGTTGATGACGGGCCGCAGGTTCGGCACCGGGCGTCCGTCATAGGCAAGCCGCATCGACGACACCACGTAGGCCATCGGGTCCTTGAACTTGCGCGCCGGGGCCGCCAGCGCGCGGTCCAGTTCCGGAGCCAGGAACAGCGTGGTCAGCACGGCGGCGATGTCGCCGTCGGTGCGCGTGAAGGTGGCGGCCATGCGCTCGACAAGCGCCGGCGGCGGGTTGTCGGCCACGAAGTACTGCGCGAGCCTGGCGCTGATGAACCGTGCCGTAGCCGGCTCGCGCGAGAGGATCGTCGCGGCCTGCTCGACTTCGCCAAACCCGGAAGGCTCGATGCGGTGGCCGAGCAGCGTCTTGGCGCCGAAGTCGTGCCGGTTCGGATTGAACTCGAACACGCCGTCGGTCCGGTACAACGCCGCGCGCTGCGGCGGCAGCTTGGGCGGCTCGCCGCGGGCATTGACGCCCACGCCGGTCAGCACGCGCGCCAGCTCCTGCACATCCTGTTGCGTGTAGCGCGAGCCGCTGGGTCCGCCCGACACGCCCAGCGTATGCAACTCCATCAGTTCGCGCGCGTAGTTCTCGTTGATGCGCCCGGCGGCGCTCTGCGCGTTGTCGAGGTATTCCAGCATCGCGGGCGACGTCATGGTCGCCAGCAGCAGGTCGCGGAACTTGCCCAGCGCGCGCGGGCGCACCGCCCGCTCCTCATACTCCGGCAGCGCCCAGCGCACCTGGCCCTTGCCGGCGTAGACGTTGAAATGGTTCATCCAGAACCACGTCATCTGCTCGCGCAGTTGCGCGGGGGAGTACAGCGCGCGGATCAGGTGCCGCCGGCTGGTGTCGAGCACCAGCTCGCGGCCCTGGCGGTTCAGTGCCTCGCGCGCCGGCTGGCGCGCCGCGTCGTCGGGCAAGGCGTTGATGCGCTGGCGCTCCTCGCGCAGCGTGCGGATGCGCGCCTCGGTGGTCTCGCGCGAGACCGGCAGCGCGGCGATGGCGGCGGCAACGTCGGGCGGATCGGCGGCCGGCATGCGCAGTTGCTCTTCCAGATAGCGCTGCCGTCCGAGCGTGCCGAGGCGCCGGATGCTGGCCTGGTCCGCGCCGAAGCTGACGGTGTTGAGCCAGTGCAGATCGGCCGCGCCAATGGCGGCCGGCCCCTGGGCGACAGGTGGCTGCGCGCACGCGGCGAGCAGCGCCACACTCAGCCCGGCCAGGCCAACCAGCAGCGGCGTCAGCCGCCCCGCGCGTGCGCTTCTTCCATGATTGCGACAACAGACATTCAAACGGCCAACGCTCATGCGAGTTCCCCGATTGCGGCCCAGAGCGGCCCAGACATCGCTCTGACGCCCGAACCCACCGGAACGTTGACGGAAAATGCCGACGACGATGTTACGAAAGCTTACCCGCGACCGGCCGACCCCTGGTCTGGCCCCGACCCCGCGAACCGGGGCATCGCAGGAAAATCCCCGCCGCCAGGTATATGAATCCTCCAACATAATTAAATAGTTCTAAAAGAAACCTGGTTTTTATAAACAAATACTGAAACAATCTCTTTAACCTCGACGCTATTTCCGTCCAGACTTGAGACCGATGACGGCAGTCCCTGCGTCATTTATCCCTTGTCAGGCCAGTGGATTGCGTGCGCCAGCCCCGACCGGGCCTGGGGTGCGCAATCCGTCACCAGCAGAATCGACGCCGATCCTGCGCCGGGACGGAAATCGCCACCATGGCGCCACATGCCCACAAGGACAGGCGCACAAGACCTCACCTACCGGAGACAAAAAGACATGAGTGAAGATTCAGAACAGTTGCATCGCGGACTGGGCGAACGCCAGATCCGGCTGATGGCGCTGGGCTCGGCCATCGGCGTGGGCCTGTTCCTGGGTTCCGCCAATGCCATCAAGATGGCGGGCCCGGCCATCATGCTGGCCTACCTGATCGGCGGCGCCATGATCTTTCTGATCATGCGCGCGCTGGGCGAGATGGCCGTGCAGAACCCCGTCGCCGGCTCGTTCTGCCGCTACGCGCAGGACCACATCGGCCCGCTGGCGGGCTACCTGACCGGCTGGAACTACTGGTTCCTGTGGCTGGTGACCTGCGTGGCGGAGATCACCGCCGTCGCCATCTATATGGGCGTGTGGTTCCCGGACGTGCCGCGCTGGATCTGGGCGCTGGCCGCGCTCGCCGCGATGGGCTCGGTCAACCTGCTGGCCGTCAAGGCCTACGGCGAGTTCGAGTTCTGGTTCGCGATGATCAAGATCGTCACGATCGTGCTGATGCTGATCGGCGGCGGCGCGATGATCGCGTTCGGCTTCGGCAACGGCGGCGTGGCCACCGGTATCGCCAACCTGTGGCAACACGGCGGGTTCATGCCGAACGGCGCCAGCGGCGTGCTGATGTCCCTGCAGATGGTGATGTTCGCCTACCTCGGCGTGGAGATGATCGGCCTGACCGCCGGCGAGGCCAAGAACCCGCGCAAATCCATCCCGGACGCGATCAACTCGGTGTTCTGGCGCATCCTGATCTTCTACGTCGGCGCGCTGTTCGTGATCCTCTCCCTCTATCCGTGGAACGAGATCGGCTCGCAAGGCAGCCCGTTCGTGATGACGTTCGAGCGCCTGGGCATCAAGACCGCCGCCGGCATCATCAACTTCGTCGTGCTGACCGCCGCGCTGTCGTCGTGCAACGGCGGGATCTTCAGCACGGGCCGCATGCTCTACAACCTGGCGCTGCAGGGCCAGGCGCCGCGCACCTTCGCCGTGGTGGACCGCAACGGCGTGCCGCGCCGCGCGTTGCTGGTCTCGATCGCCGCGCTGCTGTGCGGCGTGCTGCTGAACTACCTGGTGCCGGAAAAGGTGTTCGTCTGGGTCACGTCGATTTCCACGTTCGGCGCCATCTGGACCTGGGCGGTGATCCTGGTCACACACATGAACTTCCGTCGCGGCCTGTCGCCGGCCGAGCGTGACAAGCTGGCGTTCCGCATGCCGCTGTGGCCGTATGGTTCCTGGATCGCGCTGGCCTTCCTGGCACTGGTGGTTGCATTGATGGCCTATTTCCCGGATACGCGCGTCGCGCTGTACGTCGGCCCGGCCTGGCTGGTGCTGCTGACGGTGCTGTACTACCGCCTGGGTGTGCAGGCGCGCGGGCCGGTCTCGTACCAGACCTGACCCTGCCTTTCTGGCAAGGCGCGACGGGCGCCATGGCGTGCAAGGCACTTTGCCCTGTACATCATGGCGCCCGTCGCTACAATGGCATCCGCGCCCCGTCCACCGCAAGGAACGACAATGCCCGATGCCACTTCCGCGCCAGCCAGACCGGACTCGCCAATTCCCGTCCCCAATACCGCCGCCGATGCAGTGGCCCGCGCCACGGCCGTTGCCGGCACGATCGCCCGCACGGCCGTCGAAGCGGCCGACCACGCGATGCGCCATTGGACCGACCCGTCGCCGGATCCCGTCCGGATCGGCTCGCCCGCGCACCTGCGCATGTTCTGCAACATGCTGCTGCAGACCCACAACCCCTACAAGCCTGCGGTCATCGACTGGCCCGTGCTGCCACCCGACGCACTGCATCGCGTGACCTCCCTGCCGATCTGGGACATCGCCGTGCAAACCGAGGGCCGCGCGTCGGTGCGCGTGCAGACCTTCGCCGCCACGGTGCATGAGCCGCTCCTGCGCGAGGCGCTGGAGATGGACGGCGGCGAGGAGGCCCGCCACAAGGTCGTGCTGTCCAAGCTCGTCCAGGCCTATGGCATCCCGCTGGCGCCCGAGCCCGACTACCCGCCGCCGGCGGACCCGGAATGGGGCTGGCTCGTGACCGGTTACAGCGAGTGCATCGACAGCTTCTTCGCCTTCGGCCTCTTCGCGGCGGCCAGGCGCTCGGGTTTTTTCCCGGCCGAGCTAGTCGAAACCTTCGAGCCGGTGATCCAGGAGGAAGGCCGCCATATCCTGTTCTTCGTCAACTGGGCGGCCTGGTATCGCCGCAACCTGCCGTGGTGGCGCCGGCCGCTGTTCGCGCTGAAGGTGTGGCGCGTGTGGGCGTTCCTGATCTGGGAGCGCATCGGCATCGCGCGCGGCATCGACGCCGATGGCGCGGCACAGGACGCCAATTTCACGATGAACGGCTCGGAGGCGCTTGGCGAAGCGCTGTCCCCGGCCACCATGATCGACCTGTGCCTGGCCGAAAACGAGCGCCGCATGGCCGGCTACGACGCCCGCCTGCTGCGCCCGGAAACGGTGCCGCGGCTGGCCCGCTTTGCCCGTCGCTTCCTGAAATGACCCCACTCCCCATGCAGATCGCTGTTGCCCTGTCGTGGCTCACTCTCATCGTCTGGTGCGTGCTGCTGTTTGCCCGCGCCGGCTTCTGGCGCGTGCGCAAGCCACGGCCCGCCCCGCCGCCCGCCGCATGGCCCGTGGTGGCGACGATCATCCCGGCGCGCAACGAGGCCGACGTGATCGGCCGCGCCGTGACCGGCGTGCTGGGGCAGCAATACGCCGGGTCGCTGCGCCTCATCGTGGTCGACGACCACAGCAGTGACGGCACGGCCGACGTGGCGCGCGACGCGGCGGCGGCGATCGGCCGCGCCGACGCGCTGACCGTCATCGCCGCCCGCGACCTGCCGCCGGGCTGGGCCGGCAAGGTCTGGGCGCAATCCGAGGGGCTGGCCGCCGTCGACGGCCTGGCGGCGCCACCGGAGTATGTGTGGCTCACCGATGCCGACATCTGGCACGGCCCCGACGTGCTGGCCGGCCTGGTGGCACGCGCCACGCAGGAAAAGCGCGACCTGGTGTCGCTGATGGTGCGGCTGCGCTGCGCGTCGTGGTGGGAACGCTTCATCGTCCCCGCCTTCGTGTTCTTCTTCGCCAAGCTCTATCCGTTCGCGCGCGTGCGCGACCCGCAAAGCCGCGTGGCCGCCGCGGCCGGCGGCTGCATGCTGGCCCGGCGCGAGGCGCTCGCGCGCATCGGCGGCTTTGCCGCCATCCGGGCCGAGCTGATCGACGACTGCAGCCTGGCCGCGCAGATCAAGGCCGGCGGCCCCATCTGCCTGGATCTGGCCGACGACAGCCTGTCGCTGCGCCCCTACGACGACTGGAAGAGCCTGTGGGACATGATCGCCCGCAGCGCCTACACGCAACTGCACTATTCGCCGCTGCTGCTGGCCGGCGCCACGGCCGGCATGGTGCTGACCTACCTGGCGCCGCCCGTGCTGGCGCTCGCCGGCGGCGCGGCCTGCTGGCCGGCATGGCTGGCGTGGATCGGCATGTCGGTGGCCTACCGGCCGATGCTGCGCGAGTACGGCCAGCCGGCGTGGCTTGCGCCGCTCCTGCCGCTGACCGCGCTGTTCTACCTCGGCGCCACGCTCGATTCGGCGCGCCGCTACTGGCTGCGCCGGGGTGGGCAATGGAAAGGCCGGGCGCAGGCGCCGCTCAGGTCATGAACGGGCGACCCACTCAGGCCCGGCCGAGATACCCGGCCTCCCGAAACCAATCCAGCGCATCGCGCAACCCCTCCTGATAGGGGCGCGGCGCGTAGCCCAGGTCCCGGCGGGCCTTGTCCGAGCTGAAGAACATCCGGTACTGCGACATCTTCAGCCCGTCCACGGTCAGGAACGGCTCCTTGCCGGTCAGCCGCGCCACGGCCTGCGCCGCGTGCGCCAGCGGAACCAGCGGCCAGCGCGGCAATTGCAGCGTGGGCGCCTTGCGGCCGGTCAGCGCCGCGATGTCGTGCAGCATCTGCCGCAGCGTCACGTCCTGCCCGCCGAGGATGTAGCGTTCGCCCACCTGGCCGCGCGCCAGCGCCAGGAAATGGCCAAGCGCCACGTCGTCCACATGCGCAAGGTTCAGGCCGGTGTCGACAAAGGCCGGAATCTTGCCGGTCGCCGCCTCGACGATGATGCGCCCCGTCGGCGTGGGACGCACGTCACGCGGGCCGATCGGCGTGGACGGGTTGACGATCACCGCCGGCAGCCCGTCCTGCGCCACCATCCGCTCCACGGCGCGCTCGGCCAGCACCTTGCTGCGCTTGTAGGCGCCGATCGCCTCGTCGCCGTCCATGGCGGCGCGCTCGTCCACCGGGGCGGTGGCGCCGGCCACCCGCAGCGTGGCGACGCTGCTGGTGTAAACAATGCGCTCCACGCCAGCTTGCCGCGCGGCCCGCATCACGGTTTCGGTGCCCGCCAGGTTGGTGCGGACAATTTCTTCCGGGTCCGGCGCCCACAGGCGGTAATCGGCGGCCACGTGGAACAGGTAGCGCACGCCGGCCGCCGCCCGCGCCATGGCGTCCGGGTCGCGCATGTCGCCTTCGGCGATCTCGACGGGCAGCCCGGCCAAGTTGGCCCGGGGGCTGGACGCCCGCACCAGCACGCGCACGCGGCAGCCGCGTGCCAGTGCCTGCCGCATCACGGCAGAGCCAAGGAAGCCGGCGGCCCCGGTCACCAGGACCAGGTCGCCGGCGCCGGGAATGGCATGCGGGGCGGAAGACGGGGCGGCATCGGCAAGGCCATTCATGGGCGTCTGGGTCATGGAAACGTCTGTCGTAAGAAAGCTAGAGTACTGTTGGCTCACACTAAACCGCTAAACAAAGAAATCGGCACGGGTATATAGTAACCACCGTGCGTCCGAAATGTGATCCCGGAAATACCGGAAAAATACTATTCAAATGCTGAAAGCCCGTTGGTGGGTCGTGGAGCCGTTTCTATGCAGGTGATTCTTGCCCAGCCCCGTGGCTTCTGTGCCGGCGTCGTGCGTGCGATCGAAATCGTCGATCGTGCCCTCGTCAAGCATGGTGCCCCGGTGTTCGTGCGACATGAGATTGTGCACAACAAGCACGTCGTGGAAGGCCTCAAGCGCCAGGGTGCGCGGTTCGTCGAGGAACTCGACGCCGTGCCGACGGGCGCCGTGACCATTTTCAGCGCCCACGGCGTGTCGCGCGATGTCGTGGCGGATGCCGCCCATCGCCAGTTGCATGCGATCGACGCCACCTGCCCGCTGGTCATCAAGGTGCATAACCAGGGCCGCCAGTATGCGGCAAGTGGCCGCACCGTGATCCTGATCGGCCACGCCGGCCACCCCGAGGTGGAGGGCACAATGGGCCAGATCCCGGGCAAGGTGATCCTGGTCCAGAACGAAGCCGAAGTGGCGCAACTCGACCTGCCCGCCGACGCCCCGCTCGCCTACGTGACGCAGACCACGCTGTCGGTGGACGACACGCGCGGCATCATCGCCGCGCTCACGCGGCGCTTCCGCGACCTGGTCGGCCCCGATACCCGCGACATCTGCTACGCGACGCAGAACCGGCAAAGCGCGGTGCGCGAACTGGCGCAGCGCGTGGACGTGATTCTCGTCATCGGCGCGACCAACAGCTCCAATTCCAACCGCCTGCGCGAAATCGGCACGGAAATCGGCGTGCCGAGCTACCTGATCGCCGACGGCAGCGAACTGGACCCGGCCTGGGTGCATGACGCCAAGGTGGTGGGCATCACCGCCGGCGCCTCGGCCCCCGAGGAAATGGTCGAGGATGTGATTGCGGCGCTGCGCAGGCTGGGGCCGGTGGAGGTCTCGACCATGGAAGGACTGGAAGAACACGCCGAGTTCCGTCTGCCCGCGGAACTGGCCGACCCGGCTTTCGCGCGCGCCCCCTCCTCCCAGACCCAGGCCGCCAATAATAAGATCGAGCCCGCGCTCGCCACCCAGGCCGCGGAGAATTAAAATGCGGGCGGCTCCGCCCGTCGCCTCCCGGCTCACGAAGCCGGGCTCGAACCCTCCAAGCTGAACCAGATACAAGGAAGTCTCCCTTGGCCATTCCATTCCTGCAGGTTGCCCGCGTGGGCACCTACATCGTCCGCAAGCATCTGTCCGGGCAGAAGCGCTACCCGCTCGCCCTGATGCTCGAACCCCTGTTCCGCTGCAACCTGGCGTGCAACGGCTGCGGCAAGATCGATTACCCGGATCCCATCCTGAACCAGCGCCTGTCGCTGCAGGAATGCCTGGAGGCAGTGGACGAGTGCGGCGCGCCCGTGGTCTCGATCGCCGGCGGCGAACCGCTCCTGCACAAGGAGATGCCGGAAATCGTCAAGGGCATCATCGCCCGCCGCAAGTTCGTCTACCTGTGCACCAACGCGCTCCTGATGGAGAAGAAGCTGGACCAGTACGAGCCCAGCCCCTACTTCGTCTGGTCGATCCACCTCGATGGCGATCGCGAGATGCATGACCATTCGGTCAGCCAGGAAGGCGTGTACGACCGCTGCGTGGAAGCCATTCGCCTCGCCAAGGAGCGGGGCTTTCGCGTCAATATCAACTGCACGCTGTTCAACGATGCCCAGCCCGAGCGCGTGGCGAACTTCTTCGACACCGTCAAGGCGATGGGCGTGGATGGCATCACCGTCTCGCCGGGCTACGCCTACGAGCGCGCGCCCGACCAGCAGCACTTCCTGAACCGCGGCAAGACCAAGCAACTGTTCCGCGACATTCTCAGCCGTGGGCGCGGCAAGAAGTGGGCGTTCAGCCAGTCCACGATGTTCCTCGACTTCCTGGCCGGCAACCAGACCTACCACTGCACGCCGTGGGGCAACCCGGCGCGCACGGTGTTTGGCTGGCAGCGGCCGTGCTATCTGGTCGGCGAAGGCTACGTCAAGACCTTCAAGGAACTGATGGAAGACACCGACTGGGACGCCTACGGTGTCGGCAACTATGAGAAGTGCGCCGACTGCATGGTCCACAGTGGCTTCGAGGCCACCGCCGTGGCCGATACGTTCGCGCACCCGCTCAAGGCACTGGGCGTGAGCCTGCGCGGCGTGAAGACCGACGGCCCGATGGCGCCGGATATCTCGCTGGACAAGCAGCGTCCGGCCGACTACGTCTTCTCGCGCCACGTGGAGATCAAGCTCGAGGAGATCGGCCGGGCCAAGTCCAAGTCGGCGAACGCTGCCAAGACGTCGGCCGAGGCCGCGTAAGCGCACGATGACCGAAGGGATGTTGGCCGTTGCCGGCGCCGCGCTGACCTGCGTGGCCACCGGCTATGCCGTCGTGGCCGCGTGGCTCACGCGGCGGGCCGGCGCTCGCCCGTGCGCAGACAGCGCCGAGCCGGCCGGCTCGGCGGCGCCGGTGTCCGTGCTCAAGCCGCTGTGCGGCGCGGAGCCGCGCCTGTACGACAACCTGGCCACGCTGTGCCGCCAGGACCATCCCGAATATCAACTGGTCTTTGGCGTGCGCGCACAGGACGACCCGGCGATCGCCGTCGTCGAGCAATTGCGCCGCGACTTTCCCGCGTGCGATATCGCCCTGGTGGTCGATCCGCGCGTGCACGGCAGCAACCTGAAGGTCAGCAACCTGATCAACCTGGCGCCGCACGCGCGTCATGACCGGCTGGTGGTCGCCGACAGCGACATCGCCGCAGGGCCGGACTACCTGGCTCGCGTCACCGCGCCGCTGGCCGATGCGCAGGTGGGCGTTGTCACCTGCCTGTACCGCGGCCGGCCGGTCGGCGGGCTGTGGTCGCGCATTGGCGCCCGCTTCATCGACGACTGGTTCGCGCCGTCCGTGCGCATTGCCCACGCCGGCGGCTCGCGTCGCTTTGCCTTTGGCGCGACCATCGCGCTGCGGCGCGACACGCTGGCGGCCATTGGCGGCTTCGCGGCCTTGTCCGACCGCCTCGCCGACGATTTCTGGCTCGGCGAACTGACCCGCCAGCTTGGCCTGCGAACCGTGCTGTCCGATGTCGTGGTCGACACCGACGTCACCGAAACCCGGCTGGCCGACCTGTGGGCCCACGAATTGCGCTGGCTGCGCACGATCCGCTCGCTGAACCCGGCAGGCTTTGCCTTCACGTTCATCACGTTCACCTGGCCGATGCTGGCGCTGGGCCTGGCCCTGTCGCCCTCGCCCCTGACGCTCGCCGTGGCGCTGGCCGGCATGGCGGCGCGTAGCGCACTTTCCGGCAATGCCGGCGCTGCCCTGCTCGCCCCGCTGCGCGATACGCTGCTGCTGGCCGAATGGGTGGCCGCCCTGCCCGGCTCGCGGGTGAAGTGGCGGGAGCAAGTCATGTCGGTACGCGACAAGCCGTTGGAGATCCGGCCATGACAGCCTGGTCCCCGTTTTCCTCCCATTCCTGCCGCGGCACCACCGCAGGCGGTCCCGGGGCTTGCGATTGCCGCCAGATCGGCTACATTCGTAGCCTTTCCGGCGACAACCGCCTGCCGGGCCGCCAAGCGGCGTCGATGCAATCACAAGAACTCCCCTGAAGCGCTATGAAAACCCTCTTCCTCCAGGCACCCTCCTTTGACGGTTTTGACGGCGGCGCGGGCTCGCGCTACCAGGCCAAGCGCGAGATCAAGTCGTTCTGGTATCCCACCTGGCTCGCGCAGCCCGCGGCGCTGGTGCCGGACAGCCGCGTGCTGGACGCGCCGGCCGACGGCCTGTCCGTGCAAGAGTCTCTCGACATCGCCGCCGGCTTCGACCTCGTCATCATCCACACCAGCACGCCGTCGTTCCCGACCGACGCCAAGTTCGCCGAGGAGTTGAAGAAGCGCAAGCCGGGCGTGATGATCGGCATGGTCGGTGCCAAGCCGGCCGTGGACCCGGGCGGCACGCTGGGCGCCAGCGAGGCGATCGACTTCGTTTGCCGCGAGGAATTCGACTACACCTGCCAGGAAGTCGCCGCCGGCAAGCCGCTCAAGGACGTGCTGGGCCTGTCCTATCGCCTGCCCGACGGCTCGCAGGAGCACAACGGCCCGCGTCCGATGATCGAGAACATGGACGAGCTGCCGTTCGTGGCGCCTGTGTACAAGCGCGACCTGAAGATCGAGAACTACTTCATCGGCTACCTCAAGTACCCGTATGTGTCGATCTACACGGGCCGCGGCTGCCGCTCCAAGTGCACCTTCTGCCTGTGGCCGCAGACCGTGGGCGGCCACCGCTATCGCACGCGCTCGGCCGAGAGCGTGATCGCCGAGGTGAAATGGATCAAGGAGAACATGCCCGAAGTGAAGGAGATCATGTTCGACGACGACACCTTCACCGACTTCAAGCCGCGCGTCGAGGAAATCGCACGCGGGCTCGGCAAGCTGGGCGTCACGTGGTCGTGCAACGCCAAGGCCAACGTGCCGTACAGCACGCTGAAGATCATGAAGGAAAACGGCCTGCGCCTGCTGCTGGTCGGCTATGAGTCGGGCGACGACCAGATCCTGCTGAACATCAAGAAGGGCCTGCGCACGGACATCGCGCGCCGCTTCACCGAGGACTGCCGCAAGCTCGGCGTCCAGATCCACGGCACCTTCATCCTGGGCCTGCCCGGCGAGACGCAGGCGACCATCGAGAAAACGATCGAGTACGCCAAGGAAATCAACCCGCACACGATCCAGGTCTCGCTCGCGGCGCCCTACCCCGGCACCACGCTGTACCGGCAGGCCGTGGACAACGGCTGGCTCGACGAGAACAAGGTCATCAACCTCGTCAACGACAAGGGCGTGCAACTGGCCGCGATCAGCTATCCGCACCTGTCCAAGGAAGAGATCTACCACGGCGTGGAGCGCTTCTATAAGCAGTTCTACTTCCGCCCGAGCAAGATCTGGGAGATCGTGCGCGAGATGCTGGGCAGTTGGGACATGATGAAGCGGCGCCTGCGCGAAGGCGTGGAGTTCTTCCGTTTCCTGCGCTCGCACGAGGCCTGATCCTGCCGTCGTCCACGCCGCCGCGCGGCCGGGGCACCCCCCGGCCGCGCGCGCTGATCATCACCGCCGACGACTTCGGCCTGCATCCTGCCGTCAACGAGGCGGTGGCCCTCGCCCACCGCGACGGCGTGCTCAACGCCGCCAGCCTGATGGTGGGCGCGCCGGCCGCCGCCGAGGCCGCGGCAATCGCACGCGAGATGCCCTCGCTGCGCGTGGGCCTGCACGTCGTGCTGGCCGACGGGCCAGCCACGCTGCCGCACGCCGCCATTCCCGACCTGGTCGACGCGCAGGGCCGCTTCGGCTCTGCGATGGCGCGCGACGGCTGCCGCTTCTTCTTCCTGCCGCATGTGCGCCGCCAGTTGGCCGCCGAGATCCGCGCGCAGTTCGAGGCCTTTGCCGCCACCGGCCTGCCGCTCGACCACGTCAACACGCACAAGCACTTCCACCTGCACCCGACGGTGCTGTCGCTGATCCTGTCGATCGGCCGCGAGTTCGGCCTGCGCGCGATCCGGCTGCCGCTGGAGACCAGCGCGCCGTGGTGGCTGCGGCCGTGGCTGGCGCTGACGCGCCGGCGACTCGACCGTGCCGGGATCGCCCACAACGACTACGTGGTCGGCATCGCCAGCAGCGGCGGCATGGACGAATCGGTCCTGCTGGCGGCGCTGGCAAACCTGCCCGACGGCGTGGGCGAAATCTACCTGCACCCGGCGGTGGTATCGGGCGCGCCGATCGCGGCGTCGATGCACGACTACCGGCACGCCGACGAACTGGCCGCGCTCCTGTCTCCGCGCGTGCGCGCGGCGCTCGCTGCGGCCGGCATCCGGCGTGGTGGCTTTGCCGACGTGCTGCCCGCCGCCTGAAGAGACACCGATTCATGAAACGATTTGCCCTGTTGACCGGCCTCGTCGGCCTGCTGGCGCTGACCGCGCTGGTGGTGCATGAAGGCATCGGCGACATCGCCCGCATCGTGGCAGAGGCTGGCTGGCTGTTGTTGCTGCTGGTGCCGCTGCACGCGCTGCCGCTGCTGCTCGACGCGCAGGGCTGGCGCGTGCTGCTGACCTCGGTCGACCCCGACGAAAAGGCGGGCCTGGGCTTCCTGTGGTGGGTGTCCACGGTGCGCGAGGCCGTCGGCCGCCTGCTGCCGACCGTCGGCGTGGGCGGCGAGCTGGTCGGCATCCGCCTCACACGCCTGCGCATCCGCGACACCACGGCCGTCGCCGCCAGCGTGGTGGTCGAGGTCATGATCACGCTGTTCTCGCAGTACGTGTTCTCCGCGCTTGGCGTGCTGATGCTCGTCATGAGCATGCAGAACAGCGGCCAGGCCTGGGTCATCCTGGTCGGCCTGCTGCTGTCGCTGCCGATCCCGGTGGTGTTCGCGCTGTCGCTGCGCCATGCGGCCATCTTTGAGCGCCTGGAAGGCGCCGCGCGGCGTCTGCTTGGCGAGGATCACCGCGTGGTGGCGATGATCGACGGCGCCGCGCTCGACGCCCGCATCCGCGAACTGAACCGCCGGCGCGGCGAGCTGCTGACCTCGATGGCCTGGCAGGTGGCGGGACTCGTCAGCGGCACGCTCGAAGTCTGGTTCGCGCTGATGCTGCTGGGACACCCGGTGACGTTCTGGGAAGCGCTGGCGATCGAATCGCTGACGCTGGCCGCGCGCAACATGGCCTTCTTCGTGCCGGGCGGGCTGGGTGTGCAGGAAGCCGTGGTGATGCTGCTCGGGCACTTGCTGGGGATGGACCCGCAGGTCTCTCTGTCGCTGGCGCTGGTCAAGCGCGCGCGCGAGATCCTGTTCGGCGTGCCGGCACTGCTGTCGTGGCAGTGGGTGGAACTGCGCCACTGGCGCCAACGGCGGGCCGGGGCGCCCGGCGAGCCGTCCTGAGACGCCGGCGGCGCGCCGCCGGCTTAGCCGTCCGCCCGCGCGTTGTGCCGGGTCAGGTACTTGACCAATTCATCCACGCCGCCACGGGCGACGATGTCGGCGAACTGCTTGCGGTACACCTCGATCAGCCACGCGCCCATCATATTGATGTCATAGATCTTCCAACCGTTAGCCGTGCGCTGCAGCCGGTAGTCGATCTGCATCTCGTCGCCGCTGTTCATCACGCGGGATTCCACCACCACGTCGTTGGCGTTGGCCCCGGCCTGCGCCGGCTTGAAGCGGAACTTCACGTTCTGCTCACGCAACTGCGACAGCGAGACCGCGTAGCTGCGCACCAGCAGGGCCTCGAACTGCTCATGGAGTTGCTTCTGCTGCTCCGGCGTGGCTTCGCGCCAGGCGCTGCCGACCGCGAGGCGCGTGGTGCGCTGGAAATCCGTATACGGCAGGAACTGGCGCCGCACGACGGCCGTGATCTTGGCCAGGTCGCCGCTGCGCGTCTCGGGGTTGGACTGGATCGTCGTGATCACGCCCTCCACCGCCGCCTGCACCAGACGCTCGGGAGAAGCGCGTTGGTCGACCGCCTGCGCGTGCACCGTCGACACCATGACCACCGCCGCGAGCGGCGCCAGGGAAACGTAACCGAATGTATTCATGCAAAGGGAGAACGAAAAGGAAGATCGCGGGCCAGCCGCGGTCCGGTGGGACCGGGGCAGTATAGCGGAATGACCCCGGCCGTTCCGGAACGTTCCGCGACGTTTCCCGGTGATACGAATACATCACCCGCCCCAGGCCCTCACACGTCTGCCGCTATACTCGCGGCTACGATCGAATCCCCGGCGCGCGCCGGCCGGTCGCCAACCGCCGCACTCTCACCGATTCATGCTGACCTCGCTGCTCACCCGCATTGTCAAGTTCGCCACGGCCCGCGCCTGGGGCGTCATCATCGTGGCCGCGCTCTTGACCGCCGCCAGCGGCGTCTATGTCGCCAGGCACTTCGCCATCAACACCGACATCGGCCGCCTGCTGGAGTCCAACGCGCCCTGGGCGCAGCGCGACGCGGCGATCGGTCGTGCATTCCCGCAGCGCGACCAGATGATCCTGGCCGTGGTGCAAGCCCCGGCCCAGGAACTGGCCGATGCGGCCGCCGACGAACTGGCCGCCGCCCTGCGCGGCCAGCCGGCGCATTTCCGCGCGGTCAGCCAGCCCGGCGGCGGCGCATTCTTCGAGCGCAACGGCCTGCTGTTCGCCGATACCGATGCCGTGCGCGACATGGCCGACCAACTGGCGCAGGCGCGCCCGCTGATCAACACGCTCGCCCATGACCCGACGCTGCGCGGGCTGGCCGACACGCTCTCGACCACGATGGCGCTGCCGCTGCAACTGGGCCAGGTCAAGCTGGGCGACATGGCGACGCTGCTTGGCAACGCCGCCACCACCGTCGACAAGGTGCTGGCCGGCAAACCCGCCGCGCTGTCGTGGGCCGGCCTGGTGGACGACAGCCTGCAGCCGGGCGCCGACGGCAAGACCTTCAGCTTCGTCGCCGTCAGCCCGGTGCTGGACTACAGCGCGCTGCAGGCCGGCGCGCCCGCTGCCGACGCCATCCGCGCGGCCGCTACGAAGCTGCAACTGGCACAACGCTACGGCGTAGTCGTCCGGCTGACCGGCCCGCAGCCGCTGGCCGACGACGAGTTTTCCTCGGTCAGCGACGGCGCCGCGCTCAACGGCGCGCTGACGGTGCTGGTGGTGGTCCTGATCCTGTGGCTGGCCCTGCGCTCCAAACGCCTGATCATGGCCGTGCTGGCCAGCCTGTTCGTGGGCCTGCTGGTCACCGCCGCGCTCGGCCTTGCGATGGTCGGCGCGCTCAACATGATCTCGGTGGCATTTGCCGTGCTCTTTATCGGCCTCGGCGTCGACTTCGGGATCCAGTTCGGCGTGCGCTACCGGGCCGAGCGCTACGACCGCGACCACATCCCCGAGGCGCTGGAACACACCGCGCGGGAGGTCGGCGTGCCGCTGGCGCTGGCCGCCGCCTCCACGACCGCCGCGTTCTTCTGCTTCCTGCCGACGGACTACCGTGGCGTGGCGGAACTGGGCAAGATCGCCGGCGTCGGCATGATCGTCGCCTTCGCGACCACTTTCACGCTGCTGCCCGCGCTGATCCGCGTGATGCGCACCAGCGGCGAGGCGGCCGCACCGGGCTTTGCCTGGCTGGCCCCGGCCGACGAGTTCTTCGAGACCTACCGCAAGCCGGTGCTGCTGGGCACCTGCGCGCTGATCCTGGCCGGCGCGCCGCTGCTGGCGCACCTGCGCTTCGATTTCGATCCGCTGCACCTGAAAGATCCGCAGTCCGAGTCGATGGCCACGCTGCTGGCGCTGAAAGATGCGCCCCAGGCCGGCACCGACGACGTGAGCGTACTGGCGCCGTCGCTGGCCCAGGCGCAGGCGATTGCGGCACGGCTCGCGCCGCTGCCCGAGGTCGCGCGCGTGGTCACGCTGCAGACGTTCATTCCCAACGACCAGCCGGCCAAGCTCCATGCCATCGCCGGCGCCGCGGCCACGCTGATGCCGGCGCTCAGGCAGAAGACCGCGAGCCCTTCCTCCGACGAGCAACGGGTCAAGGCCCTGCGCAATACGGCGCGCCAATTGTCCTTCGCCGCCGAGGACCATCCCGGCCCCGGCGCCGGCGAGGCCGCGCACCTGGCCAAGTCGCTGCGCCGCCTGGCGGACGCCGACGCGGCCACGCGCGACCGCGCGGATCAGGCCATCGCCCTGCCGCTGCGCCTCGCACTGGCGCGACTCACGAAGATGCTCGAACCGCGGCCTGTGAGCCGCGAAACGCTGCCGCCCGAGCTGGTGCGCGACTGGGTCACGCCGGACGGGCGTGCGCTGGTCACCGTGAGTCCCAAGCTGCCGCCGTCCGGCCGCGCGGGCGAAGCGGGCCAGGCCGACCGTGAAGCCGCGCTGGACCGCTTCATCGACGCCGTCCAGCGCGTGGAGCCGGCGGCAACGGGTGGCCCCATCGCGATCCGCGGCTCGGCCGACACGATCATGAAGGCCTTCGCCCTGGCTGGCGCCTGGGCGGTGTTGTCGATCACCGTGCTGCTATGGATCACGCTGCGCCGCGTGGCCGACGTGCTGCGCACGCTGATACCGCTGCTGGTGTCCGCCGTGGTGACGCTGGAGTTGTGCGTGGTATTCGGCATCCCGCTGAACTTCGCCAACGTCATCGCGCTGCCGCTGCTGCTCGGCATCGGCGTGGCCTTCAAGATCTACTACGTGATCGCGTGGCGCAAGGGCGAAACGAAGCTGCTGCAGTCCAGCCTCACGCATGCCGTGCTCTACAGCGCGGCGACCACCGCCACCGCCTTCGGCAGTCTCTGGCTGTCGCAGCACCCCGGCACCGCCAGCATGGGCAAGCTGCTCGCGCTGGCGCTGGTCTGCACGCTGGCCGGCGCCGTCTTCTTCCAGCCGATCCTGATGGGCCGCCCGCGCGAGCGCGACGGGCGTCCGTCGCCACCCC